>Ga0233427_10004968_pt1 | contig 10826 bp, 10 predicted proteins | sample SI_118_April2016_5_FD_179885 | JGI IMG/M metagenome (GOLD analysis project Ga0233427, IMG submission 179885) | Seawater microbial communities from Saanich Inlet, British Columbia, Canada - SI_118_April2016_100_MG | ecosystem: Environmental > Aquatic > Marine > Inlet | place: Canada: British...
CAGTAAAGCCAAAGGTTTACTCTCTCCTCCGCTTATATCAATATCATCAATAGTGTTTCCATTTTCTTTAAAAATATATGACCAGCCATTAGGAAACTCATTTGACATATATAATCTAATAGAATGCTCACCATCAATTGCACAACCTAACAATAAATTAATCTCAAATTGTTTACCTGCCTCTTTATCCTTGAAAATACCGGCAGTTCCCTGAGGTGTAACGGTAAGTGACAAACCAAATGTTCGAGTTAACGATAAAATTGCAGTATCACTTTTAGTAGTGTTGCCCTGAGAAATACCTATCAATTGAATATTAGCCGTTTCGATGTCTCCACCCTGAGCCGGTTTAGCCCATACTGTAACATTGATTACGTTATCTCCATCTCCTGAGCGAGGAATGCCGTCTACTACTAGTGAACCGTCTTCTACACCATTGTACTCAAATTTAATTTCCCAATCTGCAGGAACTGATTGAGCCAATAATTGAACCGCATCCGTTGCTTGGCCCTGATTTGCTATACTTAATGAATATGAATTCCACTCACCTGCAGTTCCTATGGCTGATAAACTCGAAACTGCTTGACCCAAGCTAATATCATCAAAATATAATGAAATCTCGTACTCAGCCCCTACTGAAGTCGTTGTATCTAGATCGAAATTTACAGGTTCAACTGAATTTTGAGATTTACCTGTAAAAATAACGACCGTACTCTTTCCAACCATCTCTGTAGAATCTGCTGCAGATATGGTAAAAGTAATAACCTGTTCAGCCCCTGGGCTCAAAGAACTACTTGTTGCAGATACTGGATCAATAACCCAATTATCTGAAGTTTCACTAGGTTCAATTAAGAAAGTATCAGTCTCATCTCCGGAATTTAGAACAAAAATTTTGTATTCTACTAAACCACCAACTGCAACACTTTGCTGAGGTTTTGGTGTGGAAAGATAAATTCCATAGGCATCCATTTGTATTGTCTTATCTAATGAAAACTCGTTTCCTTGCTGATCTGTAGCTGAGACTTGTATTGTATATATTCCTTTACCATTATGATTTTCAGAAGGTTCTGCGGGATCATTATAGTTCCAAATTATATCATCAAAATTGTTTGTTCCAGTATTATCTTCAGGATCATCTACATCAATTTGTCCTTGAAATAAATCATTCCCATCTGAATCGAAGACTGTAACACTAAAACTAGTAATGTCATAAGTTCCAAACGCATTCAAAGCAGTACCTGAAACAAACATCTTTGATATTTCAGAAGGTAAATTGGGATTGAAATTGTCCGTAGTTTTCTTATCTTCAGCATCTGAGGTTTCCAAATTGTACGACTCTGTAATGATTTCAATGTCGGTAACTGGATTCGTATTAGTTATGAGTCTTGATGGTGAATCTCCGCTTTTACCTGTATCTAATTCAAGGTTAACTGCATTAGTCCCATCATTTTCTAATTCCAGAACAATAAAATGTTCCATATCAAAAGTGTGTTCTGGGCCATAGTCTTCTTCCCAAGGCACATCTACGTGAACCTCATTAGAAGATTGTAAGGCAGTTGGAATATTTATGTCTCCTGAAGCAATTAATTCTCCATTAGTCATAGTAGTTCCATCCCTGACAAATATATTCAAGTGAGCTGCATTCCAATCTGCCGAATTAGCATACAAATAAATATGAAAACCAATATCACTTCTATACGATTTCGCTAATAAATCTGCCTGAAGACTATAGTTTAAAGCAAAGAATATACTACTTCCTGGTTGAATATTAACTTGATCTGTATCTCCATGATTTCCAGTCTCCATGGTGTGAAGCTTCCCAATTCCATTGTCACTGTAAAGATAAAGTAATATGTCTTGTTCTTGGCCAATTACTTCTTCACCTGAAGCTGGCGTCCAAATTATTAACATTCCAAAAAAGGCTGCTGAAACAATCGCAGATAGTATTTGGCTTCTGTTCACACTAGATTGAGCAATAAAAGGTCATAAATAGGTATCCCTCCCAAAAAAACGATGAAAAAAACAATTTTTAATGCTATTTTGCTTTATTTTGCCAAGTTCGAACTATGCCTTCTAAATCACGAATAAATTCAAACAATCTAGTTCGTGCATGTTGAGGAATATTGGTGTCGTTTATTTGCTCTTCTAATACTGAAATTGTAGAATATATTCTTAAATCTAAATCATCTTTTGTATTCATCAAATATGTTTCTAGTCCCGTAACTACATTTGACCTTACATTTCTTGGCACTGATGTATCTTCAGTAATAGTACTTCGTATGTCTTCTGACAATGTGGATATGATTTCTTCGACCATTGATTTACCTCTAATAAAATAACTAGATTCGGTTGCATTTAGGGGGTGTGTATAAGAGTTAGGCTAGCATACCATTTGAATCTATTTCATTATTTCGTATTCGACTACTACTAATCTTTTGCCCATCATATGCTTTGACGAAAGGAACTATAACAATTTCTAACTCCTTTTTACCATCTAGATTACGAATTTTGTTTATTTTTTCAGCCGTTTTTTTAGTTTCTTCTGATACTATAATCGCAGTAAAGGATTCTTCAACAACCGAAGGGCCCCAGTCATCATTTAATGGAACTATCTGAAATGTGCTGGGAAGTTTCATAGAATATAATAATGTTTCAAGATTTTTTTTACGGATTTTATATGCATTAATTTCTACGTCTTTACGGCCTTTAATTGCCCGTTCATCAGTAGTTAATCCAATTAATACAAGGTTGCCGATTTCTGAAGCTCTTGTTAGTAAAGCCTTGTGGCCTTTGTGTAATATATCAAAAGTCCCCCCCATGCAGACCCTATGTATCTGTTTCAAACAAGTGAACTATAATATAACCCTTTAATGAAGTTGGGGTAAGATGGATTTAGAACAGGATTATAGACCATTCCTAATATTTGGAATACTATGCACAATTGGAGCTGCTGCAGTTACTATAGGAGGCATTAGTTTTGTTGGTGTTGGGATGGATGCGCTATACCCAATAATCGTGTTGTTTGCAGTAGCTAGTCTTTCAATCAGCTGGATTCGATGGAAAAAAATGGATGAAGAAAGTTAATAAACTCCATGATATTAAATTATAATTATGTTACACATGAAACAACTATTTATCTTTGCCCTTGTTTTCCTACTCCCATCTGCAGTTTCTGAAATGTCTCACACACCCAATGAAGTGACAGCTGGGGAAAGTTTTACGGCAATAATAGATACTGATGAGAACGTAAAAAGTATTACTTTTTATGTATGTACTTTAGAAAACCCATATACTTGTTATAGACCAGAAAGTAAAGAGCGTAATGATACAGACAATGGAAAATTCGAATTCACATATCAAGTAAAAGATAATGATTATCCAGGATACAAATATGAACTCGAGAAGACGGATAATACTACTGAAAAAATACCTGCAGCCTATACTTATTATGAAGAGTTAGAAGTTAAAGAGATGGGAGATTCACACTACTTTAAAGTAAATATTAAATCTGAGACCTCTGAAGATGACTCTCTACTACCATCTATAAACTTCATCTCCATTGTTTTAGTAATTGCAGTTATAGCACTTGGCAGTCGAAGATGAATTTCGATGAAATATTAATTTATCTTAATCCTTTACTAATAATTGCAGCCCTATATTTTGGATATAAGAACCTCCGTAATACGAATGAACTTGATAAACGGAACTTTGATTCTCTACTATATTCAATATTAGGCGTTCATTCTATTTCATTAGTAATACTTGTATATTATTTTTTGAAAACTGACCTCAGACTGGCTTATGTCTCTGATTATTCTTCTGATGACTTGTCTATAGGATACAAATTAGCTGGAGTCTGGGCAGGCAGAGATGGAACTCTTCTAATATGGAGTTGGGCGACTATTGCGTCAATAGTTAGTGAAAGGAAATTATCTAATAAAGAAGATTCACAAAAAGAAATAACCTCTTTTATTGCTTGTATTCTCCTGTTAGCATTAACAATTATTCAATTATACATAAATCCATTTGAAAGAAATGAAATAATACCAGATATTGGAACTGGACTTAACCCTCAATTACTATCACCATACATGATTATTCATCCGCCAATTGTGTTTTTATCATATGGTATGATTGTACTACTTTATTCTTCTGGAATGGCTTATCTAATAACCAAAAATAAGAATTGGAATGAGACAATCAAGAGATGGGGGCGAGCTTCGTGGATTGGAATGAGTTTAGCCTTAGTCCTTGGAGGATATTGGGCATATGTAACTCTTGGCTGGGGTGGTTACTGGGCTTGGGATCCTGTAGAAACTGCAGGATTATTACCATGGTTAGCTATGACTAGTCTTTTACACACTTCAGTGATGTCACGACGCAAAAATAACTATGCAATTTTAGGACCTCTATTGGCAATGTTGAGTTTTGTATTAATATTACTAGAATCTTTTGTTACTAGAGGAGGTATTTGGTCTTCAGTCCATTCATTTATTGTTGATGATACTGGTGGTGCTTTGAGTCGATTAGGTTACGTTTTAGAAAATGACATCTCTGTAAGAGGTTTTTTCATATTAATGATTCTAAGTTTTGTTTTGACTATTGGGTTAATATGGTTAAATTACAATCCAACTAAAGAAGAAAAAGTTAGAAAAGAAACTAACGATGATCTGTTTAGTGAAGATAACACGTTTTTTGCCGCAATATATACCCAATTACTCATACTTACGGTAACTTTAGTTCTTTTATTTGTACGAGCCAATGGGTACCTCGAACCTGAAGTTTTTGAAATAAGATTAGCACCATTTGTAGTAGTTTTAGCTGCAATTTTTACAATACACACATTAAGACCTTTTATAGAATTACAAAATATCTTAATCTTGGTTGGTTTTGGACTTATTTTCAGCCTAATTTACGCACTAAATTCTGAAGGAAGAAGTTGGATGGTCGGGGCTATGTTTCCTTGGGCATTCATTTGTGGTTTTTCAATTTTTAGATATATGTGGAGATATCGAACAAAGAAATTGCTACCTATGCTAAGGGCTTGGGGCCCTTATACAGCCCATCTAGGTATTATGCTCATATTAGTAGGATATTGTTTTTCGTATGGATTAGGCACAGAAACAAGTGTTACCCTTAATGAAGGAGGGAAAGCTCCTGTCGGAAATTTTGTTTTAGAATTAGAAGATATCTCTATGGAACCAAATCAAGATGAAATTAAGCTTACAGCTTCAATAATATTAATAGAAAAAAGCAATAATAAAATTGTAATTGAAGACATAATATCTAAGTCAATTCATAGTGAAACAAATGAAGAAACAACTCAGATATATCTTCAACACGATTTACATCGAGACCTGTACATAACTCTTAACAGTGCAATACCGGGCGGTTCTGATAGTGAAAGTACTGCTACAATAACCGTAAGGGAAATCCCAGGAATAATACTGGTTTGGATTGGAGCAGTATTAACAATAATTGGAATGTTACTAACCATGTTTACTGAATGGAGTCCTGGGAAAAAATGGTTGCGAGCACTAGCAAAATAGTGCCAGACCACTGATGTTGTCGTCCTAGTAAGATGTCAGACACCACATTTCTTCTCAACCCCGCGACCCACTCGAGCGTCGGAAGTCCACGGTGAGGCTGCTCCCTTCCGGGCCTGACCCGGTTTCCATGATGAAGATTCGAAACCTACCCTCCGGTAAATTTCATTAATCACCTGCGACCCCGAGGGACAGGATATCTCAGTTGAAATGCGGATTAGACAGCCCACTGGATGCGCCGTCACCAGCTGTCGCCCCCCCTAAAGGCGGTTGAGGGTTACAGGGTACGTCTAGCTCCCCGGCCAAGTCTAGCTTTACCTCTCTTCAGTACGACTATTTGGAGGTTTGCATGCCAAAAATTCGCTTTAAACCCTGACCAGAACCTCGGAAAAGATTCTCTGTCCAAGTTTCCTTGTCCGAACTAAATTGTTTAATTATTGCATTACCATAAGGATCTATAGTCTCACTTGCTACGGTTGCATATCCTCTTTCATGAATATCTGATAACGTATCACTATAATATTCTAAGATATTTTCATAAAGCATTTTACCTGCCACTTGAGGTGCTGTAAGTGCTACTGCTGCAGCTTTCTTAGCTCTTCTCGTAGCTTGCAATGTCATGACTCCGCTCAATTCCATTAAACTTTGTTCTTCTTCAGAAGCGATAGCCAAAAATTGCTGCATTAAATTAGAGATTTCATCTTTAGCATCTCCGGCAACCTGACCTGTTTTAGAAAATAAACCTCCCACTGAGTCCTGTATTTCTTTTACATTATCAATAATGTCCTCCTTCGACAATGGAGGCGTATCTATGTTTTGAGCAAAACTAGCAGTCATACGTTCTATGCCTTCGAGTAAGTCCTGGATAGAATCTGATTCATCCTCTGAATCAAGATATCCCTTTTCTATTAATTCAGCCCGTAATCTTTTAATATATATTTTACCGCCTTTTACAGAATCTGCAAAAAATGCAAATATCCATAATGGAGATACATGTACTGTAGCTATTCCTATACCTTCAATTGCATTACCAAGTAGTTTGCGACTTGCATAATCTCCATCAAGTCCTTCGTCATCATATACGCCTTCAACCTCACCAATATTTTCAACTGCAAAACGAAGTAAGTTAGTTACAAAAAGATTGTAAGTTGTAGTATCTTTAACAAAATTAGGAATTAAAATCTCTGTGGTCTCATGCAACATGCCTCCCAGTATTCCTGTTAAACCCCTAAAGTATCGCTCTGGTAAAGATATCGTATATAGTGTACTATTCCACAATATTTCTGCTGCATTTTTGATAGGCTTAGGCATCTATCACTTTACCGCCAATAATTACAGTCTCAACATGATTCATTCCAAAATGATAGGTTAGGTGGCGATAATCGGGTATATCACATATCAATAAATCTGCACGCCAACCTTCAGCGATACATCCTCTATCTGTTTTTTCAATGGCTAATGCTGCATTGATTGTTGAGGCTACCAAAGCCTCGGCAGGCGTCATTTTCATTCTGAATACTGCTAGTTGTTGAATAAATTGCATCGATTCAGTATAACAATTAGGATTACAATCTGTAGCTAATGCTATTGGTAAATTATTAGCAATCATCTTTCGTGCTGGTGAGAAATGATCTGAAAGTATCGCAAAAGGAGTTCCAGGTAAAAGAACACCGATTACGCCAGCTTCCTGTAATTCTTTAATAGTCTCTAAAGTCGAACCTGCAAGATGGTCGGCACTAACTACGCCAATATCTGCTGCAAGCCTACCTCCACCTGTGTCTCCGAATTCATCTGCATGTATCTTTAAACTAAAACCATGATCTTTAGCAGCTTCTAAGATTTTACGAGCTTCGTTCTCAGTAAAAGCCCCTTCTTCACAAAAAACATCACAGAAATCTGAATATTCCTTCGCTTCTGGAAGCATTTGTATAACTTCATTAATATATGAAAAGCGATTAGTTGCTTCTGGTAAGGCATGAGCTCCCATGAATGTAACAACCGTTTCTGCAAGACCTAAACTACCCAACCAATTAGCAACTTTCAATTGCTTAAGTTCAGCCTTTTTTTCAAGACCATAACCTGATTTAATTTCAATTGTAGTGCTACCATGTTTAATGGCATTTTTAAAACGTAAAAGTGATTCCGCCTGTAAATCGACTATGTCCGAATTACGTGTTTCTTTTACTGTTCGTAGTATACCTCCACCACTTGCCAAGATTTCTTGATAAGAACGCCCTTTCAATTTCCACTCAAGTTCATGTTCGCGAGAACCTGACCAAACTAAATGAGTATGAGGATCAACAAAACCGGGAACAATAACTTTGCCAGATACATCTATCACTTCTGAAGCTAGGGAGTCTAAATCTTTACCAACTGCAATTATTTTATCATTCTCAATTAATATGTCCGTATTAGGATGCCTTTCAACTTCCCCCATTGCCTCGCCGGAAAGTGGTTTTGAGGTTACGGGAGGTGTAACGACTTCAGCAGCACCGCGTAAAAGAAGCATGATTTCCAATGAGGAAAGCTCATAAAGACCGTTTCTCTCTAAAAATTAATGCTTGAAATGAAAAACTTCCGGGAAAATTCGGAAGAAATATTAAAGGATCTTAAAAGAAGAAAACTTTCTGATGAAGTCTTTAAAAATGTAATTAAACAAGACAATCGATGGCGTGAATTAATTGAAGAAGGAAATCAAATTAGAGCAAAAAGAAATAGCATTTCTAAACAAATAGGAAAATTGAAAAAAGAGGGTAAAGATATCTCTAATCTACTTACTGAAATGGCAGGGATAAAAGATAAAATTAATAATAATGAAGAACTAACAAAGAGTACATTAGTAGAAAGAGACAACTACAGAATGCGAATACCTAATATTTTAGAAAAAAACGTTCCATTGGGCAATGATGAACATGATAACAAAGAAATTGCAGTACATGGACCTGAAAAAAATAAAACACAAGTTAGATCACATCAAGAAATAATTGAAATCATAGGAGGTGCCGATCTCAAGCGAGCTGCTAAAGTATCTGGTAGACGATTTTACTTTCTAACTGGCGATTTAGCAAGATTAGAAATGGCCTTAATCAATTATGCAATTGAAATACTATATCAGAAGGGTTACTCTCTGACTATTCCTCCTTTTTTTATGAATAGAGAGGCATACGAAGGAGTAGTAGATTTAAATGATTTTGAAGATGTTATGTATAAAGTTGAAGAACAGGATTTCTATCTTATTGCGACTTCAGAGCATCCTTTAACTGCAAGGTTTAAAGATGAGATTTTAGAACTTAAAGATGAGCCCTTACGTTATGCTGGATTTTCGACTAATTTTAGAAAAGAAGTTGGAGCTCATGGTCTAAGTGATAGAGGAATATGGAGAGTACATCAATTTGCTAAGGTTGAACAAGTGATTATTTGTAAACCTGAAGAATCTGAAAAATTACATAAGGAAATACTTGAAAATGCTATTGAAATATTTGAAGGCTTAGAGATCCCATTTAGAGTCGTAGATATTTGTACTGGAGATATAGGTACTGTAGCTGCACGGAAATATGATTTAGAAACTTGGATGCCTGCATCACAACAATGGAAAGAAATCGTTAGTGCAAGTAATTGTAAGTCTTACCAAAGTGTAAGATTAAATATGAGATACAGAACATCGGACGGTAATAATTTTCCACATACCTTGAATTCTACTGCCATAGCTACTACTAGAGCCTTGGCTTCAATTATAGAAAATAACCAAAAAGAAGATGGTAGTGTCGTTATACCTAAAATATTGCGAAAATGGATGGCAAATCAAGAAGTCATAGAAGCTAAATGAAAAAAGGATTAATTTTAGGAAGGTTTCAACCTTTCCATTTAGGTCATTTAGCCTTAATAAAAAAGATAATTAACGATAAACTAAGTCCTTTGATATGTATTGGATCTGCACAGAAGAATAGAACTAAAGAAAATCCATTCACAAAGAACGAGAGAAAAGCAATGATACAGTCTGCATTGGAATCCTTAGATTGTAACTATGAAATTTATGAGATTCCAGACATAAATAATTATGATCTTTATGTATCACATCTAGAAAATCTAGTGCCTTCATTTGATATTGTCTATACTGGTAATTCTCTAGTTAATAGGTTATTTACGGAAGCGGGGCACAAAGTTGTAACTCCCAAAATGGTTAACCGCGAGGTTTGGGAGGGGTCTTCCATCCGTCTGGCGATACTGGAGGATGGTGGCTGGGAAAAGGATGTACCTCCGTCAGTTGTAAAGATAATTTCCAATATTGATCTCGAAGAAATAACATAATCATTTATATTATTTTAATTTACTTTTACTTTAGTGCCTTTGGCTTTTTCCGATATTTTCTTTTTCAATACTAAGTCTAAAATTCCATTTGTATATGTTGCTTTAGATGACTTAGTTTGAACTTCACAAGAAAGATATATTTCTTTGAAATAATTTCTAGCTTCTGTATCTACTTTAACTTCTACCCTAGTTTTAGTCACGTTTATATCTATATCCTCTTTAGCAACACCCGGTAACTCTACTGTTATTGCAATGTCTGAATCTGTTTCATTGACATCAGTAAGGGGTTCACGGCTAGTATCTATTGTTGCTTCTTTAGTTGCATTTCTTGAAGAAGAAAAAGGTTCGACTGCATTATTACTAAAATCTTCAAACTTGGGAATGCCATCAGGACCTGTGGTTACTGAAAACCCGAAAACAATCGGTTTTTTTGAAGAATTATCTGTAGCATTGCCTTCAACTGCATCTCTCATTAAATCGTCCATTTGCTTACGCATTTTACGAAACTCACTGTCTAAATTACCAAAAATATCATCTATATTCCAACCATCATCACTAAACCAATCCCCGTCTCTATTATTTCGCTTTCTATTCATACATATCACTATACAACCTAAAGTTGTAAACCGATAGTTGGGTAGACATATATAAAACTAATCCTAAGGCTCTTCATCAACAGGCAATACAACTGCTTGAGCAACCACAACTTCTGCAGCCACAGGTTGGGCAACTACTGGTTCGGCAACCACAACTTCTGCAGCCACAGGTTGAACAACTACTGGCTCGACGGCCACAGGTTGAGCAACTACTGGCTCAGCAGCCACAGGTTGAGCAACTACTGGCTCAGCTGCCACAGGTTGAGCAACTACTGGCTCGACAGCTACAGGTTGAGCAACTACTGGCTCGACAGCTACAGGTTGAGCAACTACTGGCTCGACGGCCACAGGTTGAGCAACTACTGGCTCAGCTGCCACA
>Ga0233427_10004971_pt1 | contig 10818 bp, 5 predicted proteins | sample SI_118_April2016_5_FD_179885 | JGI IMG/M metagenome (GOLD analysis project Ga0233427, IMG submission 179885) | Seawater microbial communities from Saanich Inlet, British Columbia, Canada - SI_118_April2016_100_MG | ecosystem: Environmental > Aquatic > Marine > Inlet | place: Canada: British...
CCTGCCAAATCATCGCAAATGTATTCCATTTGAACAGAATAATGGCACCAAAGGGTGGAATCTTCATAGAAGAAACCGAAATATTCGTTTCCATCACCTAAACCATCTCCGTCGCTGTCTCCAACACGGGGATTTGTGGAATTATACCCATTCGGAGTTTGACTTACATATCTGTATTCATCTAAATTTGTCCAAAGGCGTTCCAAAAAACCATCACCGGATTGGTCAAGGTCAATGCCGTCACCATCGGTATCAAATATTGAGTCCCAGGGGTCTGTTGGGTCCAATCCATTGGCGACCTCCCAACCATCGGGCATGCCATCGTTATCTGAATCATTAGCACCGGGATTCATCAATTCAAGGTTGGCGTATTGCCCCGGTGATGAACCAGTATAGATTGTAGTATTTCCATCGATTGTTAGGGTTTGAATTGTGACGAGTTCACCAAATACTGGTTCCTGTTTTTGAAACCCATATACGGCAGAATAATCTCCTGAAATGGCCCATAGACCCTTATCTGAACCAACGAGAATTTCATCCCCTGTTGGAAGAATTGAGTATACATTATTGTAATCTCGCATATACCGACCATCGATGCCTGGATGTTCTAGCAATCCACTGTGAGAGATAGTATTGTCTACGAGGTGTAGCATGTGAACACCTGAAGGAGTTCCAAACCACAAGACCTGCGCATTGGTGGGAGTAGGGCCATCAAGAACCATACTCCGCACTTCGGCAGGATTAGCTACCATACCGAGGGAAAGGGAGCGCAATTCACCTATAGCAGTTGGAAAAGGTGTGACTTCTGGAGTATAATAAAATCTCCATGTTGCATCAAAAGCACCTCTAGCAGTTGTTGTTTCACCTATGATTAATCCCCTATCTGTTCCGACATACAGTGTGTTGTTTCCTCCACCTGCTGAGCCATGAGCAATTGCTGTAACCTTCGCATTAGATTGACTCAAAGCGGTTTGCAACCCTATCGCAATTTCATATTGTTGTGCGATTTGCGATGAGGAGGTAATCTCGAACACAGCACCTTCGCCATTTTGCCCTAATCCGAGAACATGTTGATTCTGCCCTTCAATGTTCAAAAGTGTCAGCGCAAATATTTCTTCGGAAAGGGACCATGCCCAAGTTTCGAGAGGCCCGAGGTTTCCATCTGCCTGCAGGGGGGCAATCGCAATACCCACATTGGTAGCAATTGCCAAGGCAAAAGATGAATCTTGAAGAGAGAGAAGAGTGGATTCATGCAATTCCACGCCTTGAGGCATCCAGTGGTCAAAACTGTTCATTTCGTCGTAATTGAACACCGTCAATCCATAACGTGTGGTGGCATAGAGCATAGAACCATCTTCATCGAGATCACGAATATCATGATGAATTAGACTCATGTCATCTTCAGTTGCAACAAAACTCAATGGGAAAAATTGATGAGTACTATCTTGATTACCAAGAGAAACAGATTTCATACCGGGTAATACTGAATTACCATTGTCGTAATGTACAAAATATTCCTCCAATGTGGAAAGCGATTCCCCAAGAGCCAGTGCTGTCAATGTACGACTGACGTCAGGAGATACCCCTCCGTCACGATTAGCATCCCAGCCATCCGAGTCGGGGTCAAGCAGCGCGTTGGTTCGGTTCAGTGGCTCTAGACCAAAATGTACCTCCCAGCCATCCGGAATTCCATCACCAAACGAAGGGAAAAGGCGACGAATTGAAAATCCATCCCAGTGATAACGATCTGAATCAGCGAGGAGCGGGTCGGTCCCGAGCCAAAGGTCTTGGTCGACGACCATAGTTGCGTTTTCAGTACAAGCAGAGAGTAAATTGTCAAATGTTGCATTTTGACCTGTTGGAATAAATGGCCAACTCTTGAACAGGGAACCTTCAGGCAAACTTGCAGAACACCACATTCCATCCAACTCAGTCGTGTGATTTAACGGCGCACCTTGGATATATTCTTCTGGTGATGAAAAGCGTTCCGTAATCGACAATACACCGTCTCTATTGACATCAAAGCCGTCTTCATCCGGGTCATCATTAATGTCTGAGCCATTAAGTGGGTCGAAATTTTGACATTCATATTTCATTGAAAACATGTTGTAACCGCCAACACGTTCACACATATAGGCTTCATAACCATCAGGCATTCCATCGCCATCCGTATCCGCAATCCGAGGGTCTAGGTAGCTCCGCTCACCCTCATTATCGACGGTACCTGTTAACCCTCGCGGGAATCCAGGGGCTGTGCAATTCGCCGGATACGGCCAACAATACTCCTCTGTAGCATTCAAACCATCGTGGTCAATATCAACAAAGGCATCTGATGCATTATTGCTGTCCATTCCCTGCATAATTACTGCACGCCCATCAACGGAACTCCAGTTCACCCATTCTTCGAAGAGGTTTTCATGAACATCGGGGATTTTATCTCCATCACTATCGGTAGAAGGTGGCTTGGAGCCATCAGTTGTATCTGGGTGGAGATTTGATACTGATGAAACAGCCGGAAATTGGGACATGAACAGTAGACTTGCAACGACGGCAAGAGTGGTTAGAAGAGTGGTTAAACTTCGACGCATTTTGTGACCAGCCTACAAAGCATACGCTTCGCAAGTGTGTATCCCTCTCAAGCCACTTATGAGGATGATGGAGCGATGTTCGGACAAGTCTTCATTCACTGACTCCAAGAATTCATTCCATAACATCGAATATTAAACTCGATTATCATGAAACAGAATGCAAATTCACGGATTACAAAGAAGACATGCGGTTTCTTCAAAGGCCGCTCGCGCCCGGTGTATGCTGATTGAGATGGTGATGACACTGACGCACCTTGGCACAGGCAGTCGCGGGAACGCTACTTTGCTTGAAACCGAGCATGCAAAAGTTTTGATTGACCAAGGGTTCAGTGGTTCTCAACTCGAGAAAAGACTTGGTCGGCTAAACATTCATCCAACCGAGATTGATTATATTTTCATCAGTCACCACCACGGAGATCATGGCGGTGGTGCTGCTGTCGTGCAAAAACGTTGGAATATGAAGGTGCAAGCCAATCATCGAACTGCTGAAGAACTCGACTTACTTCCTGAATTAACATATAATTTTGAATCACTCGACATGATTCATGTCAGCCAGGACCTAGTAATTCTACCAGTCCCAGTACCACATTCTGGGGCAGATAATGTCGCTTTTATTGCTAGCCACAATGGGGAACGTGCGGCGGTGATTACCGACTTGGGTTCTTGGACTGATGAATTGGTCATGCATGTGCGAGGTTGCGAACATATTGCAATCGAAGCAAATTATGACCACGAGCGACTGATGAATGGACCTTACCCCTATTCTCTGAAGGACAGAATAAGTGGCCGTGGCGGCCACCTGTCAAATGAACAAACGGGGAGGTTTCTTGCCCAAGTATGCACACCTACCACCAAAAGCATCTCATTAACTCACCTCTCGGAAAAAAATAATCAGCCATACCTTGCTGAATCGACAGTATTGTACCATATCGATGAGATATTTACAGGTGAGATTTCAATCTCTCTCCAAGATGGACCGGAGCACTCACATTACATTGGCCAGACTCCGCAAGTCGAGGTGTCTGAGATTCTGCACTCGACAAAACAGTAATTCCTCAAATCACCCCCCTATGGGGGGGTGCGAGGGTCAATGGCTAAATGATGCCGAAGTGTGTGCCGACTGTGAACGCACAGGCAAACACAGTTTTGCGCCCGTCCCTTCGTCGGGACCAAAGGGCGGTAAGCGAAGTGCTTGGAGTAATCATGATGCTCGCCATGGTAATTACAATAATGGGAGGGGTGTGGATCTTTTTGAGCCCCTATGTATCAGATTTTGAAGATAATACAAATTGGAATAGTGCAAATGGAATTGCTGAGCGGTTTCAAGACCGTATCGATGTTGCTGGGAGTGCGCCAAATGGAACTGGTATCCGCCATACACTCGCTCTGCAATCTACCATGATTCAGCCGATTGAAAAAGTAGAGACATGGACTATTGCTGCTGATTTAACACCTTATGACTCGGTAGTTGTACGTGATGCTAACAGTACGGCTTTGGGTATTTTTTCGATGAATGAAACTGCACGTAGCATTACCATTGAAACCGAAATAGGAATTGAAAATTACCTCTTTGAATCATCACACCTAGAGGTTATTGTGAACCATACATCCTCTCAGCAACATTGGAGGTCAGTAACCGTTTATGATGCGGACGGTAATGCAATTCATCGAAGTGTAACATATCTTATCTCAGGCATTCAAATCTCAACGTTTTTGGGAATGGGCGAGCATCAGATTGCTTTGATGAATGATGCCCGAGTTGAACGATTTCCGAATGAGCCATGGAGAGTCACCCAATTTCCGAACATAGAGGTTGATACTTTGGTTACCGGTGAACTGCGCCTTTCATTGGTTCTTAATGATGTTCGGATAAATGGCTCACTAGGTTCAGGGAACAGAGTCGGGATGAACATGCTTTCACTCGGGCCAATGACATTGTTCACCGGAGAAGCATACAATGTTAAATTCACAGTTGTAAATGTTCTCAATGACCTGATTACCCCTCAATACCATGACCGATTACTGGAAGAATATACCCTTAACAGAGCTTCTGGAACTTTGGACACATACATTGGTTATGCACCTTACTTGAGAGCGAGCGGTGCTGACGGATTTACCGTAGAAACCCAAGGTGCACAACTGTTCTTGGAAGTCGATGTCAAAAGAGTGGAGGTTTCTAGATGAACTCGGCACTACAGCGAGATGATTCCGCAGTTTCAGCAGCAGTTGCTACTGTATTGCTATTTGGTGGAGTCTTGTCTATCATTGCGATGATGATGGTGTCGATGATTCCAGTTATTGAAGAACTTGAGGGTTCAATCGAGCGACATGATATGTCTTCACAAATGTCTCTTCTTTCACATCAAACATCAGCACTTAGCGAAACTGGAATGCCTGGCGATTCTACTCAAATCGAGTTGATTCCAGTGGATGGAACACTGAATTGGAACATGATGCAATCTAGTATGTGGTATTCTGCCACATGGGTGGATGATACGAGTTTTCGCGTTCAAGGGGCTATGGATTATGATGACGAATTCAGAATCAGACACCCTGAATCAATGAATACGGCTGTATGTGTCGATGACCTACGCCTTGGCCCTGCAAATCCATACATATTCACTATCCCTGAATGGGCAGAAAGTGTATCGATGACTGCATCGCCGGGACTTGCACTGCCACTCGGACCGATTGATGTCGAAATTTGGAATCAATCCACAAAGGTTTCTGAAATCGAACTTATGGTTGATGGAATGTTCATATTGAACACCAGTTCTTCGGGAGAAATTGCAATTCATTCTTCCCACCAACTTCACTTACTGATATCTAAGGGCATAGGTGGCACTGCACTCATGCAATCAAATGATCCAAGCCCTGTAGATTCTACTGGAACTTCTTGGTCACTTCCTTTGCCAAGTGGAAACAACCGAATTCATGTAGTGAGTGAAGTGGCAAATCAAATCACTATTACCAACCATACTTCGACTTCTTATTACGCCTTACCGTCGAATCAAAACCGTGTTGGGGTAACTTTCAGTCATCAACTCACACTCGATTCTGCAGAAGTTGTCCATGTAACTACAAGTTCACCTTCCCGTTTGGTACTCCAAACGACCCTCGATGCAGATGTTGGACAAATTGCATGGCCCAGCATAGATGGACAGTACCTCGGGCACTCATTTGTTGCACCATCACTCGAAGGCGAGGTAGTCTTCTCCAATCCTGGACAAAACAGCGTAACTGTGACATGGCGGGGTGGTGGCCTTTCAGTTGGCCCGAATCAAAGTGTAGTTTTTGATTGGCCACCTGCAGAAATCGATGGAGCGCCAATGCTCGATGCAAATGGAGACCTGTTTGTTTCTTGGAGAGCCGATGTTAACGGCTCGGGTATGCAAGTCATTCCTGCCGATGATACCGGCGCATTATCTGGCCAAGTCCATACATTATATGTGGATGGAACAAGTACAAACCAAATTCATCTCGCACGAGCTGGAACGTCTGCCAAATGGAACCTTACTGGAAGTACGATTGCTAATGGTACTCTTTACGATGAACAGACACAATCGACTTTGGGCCTCAGCCAAGGCATTAGTCAAATGAATATTGAAGCCGGTCATGCTCTACGGTTGTACAATTTACGAGGCCAAGACGGTCTTTTCCAAGCACACCATGATGGCGCACAACGCTGCTTGTCAATCAATGTTCAAGCAAGTGGTTGGATTGCCACTCAACTGCCATGGGAATCAATGAGTGGAAGAAGTCAAGTTGATTTGAAAAATGCTTGGGAGAGTGGTAGCCATCCTGCAAGTATGCAAATCACATTGATAGGAGTCAATGGTGCCTCAACACATGCGAATTTAGGAACCGTTTGGGGATTCCACCTCTCTAGACTAAGTTACCAATTTTCATCTTCAATCGTTGGAATGGAAGTTGCCTATGTCGGTGGCGCTGTCGTAACCAACCACCCAGAATTTGAATCATACATTGTGGTCCCACCTTCCGATAGAGGGGGGCCTGGTCCAAGATTTGCTGCCACTATACCTTCCCTTCACCCAACCCAAGACAGCGTGAGTGGTGCAGGAACGATGAATTTAGCTATTGAATTAGTTGACCGTTCATCACTCGCATCTACCACAGCATTTGAGGTTCGACGCGGATGGTCAAGCCCGTATGGGATGGCGATTGCAGATGCTTCTGCTGATGGCCTTGAATCCAGTGAAGATTGGACTATTTTCCCCGGACGTATCGACTTACTCACCGATTACGTTGGATGGGTTCCTGACCCTTCGTATTCGACATCCGAAGCAGTCTGGCATACCAATGGAGTGCCAATTCAATTTACACTTCAGATGGCAGCCCTAAATGCACACATGACGGAGGCGATCTCTTGAGGACAATGGCATTGAAGCAGGACCAACGTGCTGCAGCAACAGAATTGGGATATATTTTCACCTTCCTTCTTGGAGTGCTTCTTCTTACCATGTTCAGCCTATGGGCATATGAAATCGAAACTGCGACACGCGAACGATGGAATGAAAATGCAATTCAATCCAATATGGATGACCTTGCTGCTGCAGTGGAAAGGGCAGATGAAGCAAGTCGCATGGGGTCTGTGGATTACGCTGAAAAGGTAACTTGGCGACTTACAGAAGCCGATGAAACACGAATGACGCTAGTGCTCACTGATACATCGATTGAATTAATTGACGAAGGTGGTACGCTAGACACAAATGTTTCAATTTCTGGTGCTGGTGCTGGGAGTCATGAAGGTTCAGTTGTGCTCGCAGGAGTCACATCAGTTTGGATTGTCCACTCGGATGGCATGACGACTTTGCAATACGACCGCCCTCAGTCGAATGAATAACTCATCGACCCATAACTGCAGCATGAACCTGTGCTTGGACTTCTCGCATCCGTGATTTTGCGCCAAGTTCCCTAAAGACCGATAATGCCCTTTGCAAGTATTCCATGCGTCTAGGCTTATCTGGTGCAACACCACCAAGTCGTGAAAGCAATTCACCGATTTGCATCCGTAAGTCATTTGCTTCTGCGATTACTAATGCTTCGCGATAATGTTCCATTGCATCTTCAGCTCGACCTGAATCCTGTAAAACTTCTCCCAAAAGAATTGTAATTTCGACTAATGACAATAAATCTCCAGCCTGGCTCATTGTTTCCAAAGCAGTCGAATAATGGTGTGATGCCACATCAGAATCCCCCACTTTTGCGTAATATCTGCCTAGTACGGCTTGTGCACGAGCATGCAGCAAAGCATCATCTCCTCCATCAGTATTTTCGAATGCTTGTAGGGCATGGTCTCGTGCACGGTCGATTTCATCCAATTCAATAAAGGCACGTGCAAGTGTGAGTTGGGTTCCAATGAGGTCCGTGTCTTTTGACTCTTTCAGAATCGCCTCTACCTCGCCATATGCTTCCAAAGCTTTAGCAAGGTCATTCTTTCTGCGAAGCAAATATCCCATGTTATTGTAAGAACGTGCAGCACCCTTTGCATCTCCAAATTGAATGAATTTTTCCAGAGCATCATGGTGCATTGAAAGTGCTTTCTCAGTATCTCCCTGCTTGAGGGAAATATCGGCCAATGCTGACAGGACTTCTGCATCAAGATGTGTTGGTTTCGATTTGATTCCCAAAGTTTGCGTCGAAACAAAAGCCTCTTCGGCTTCAGTAAATCTACCAAGAAGAACAAGAATTTCACCTCGCAGTTGCAAGACGCGCATTTGAACCAAGTTGTCCAATGAATCAAGTGAAAGTCCATCCATCAAACCAAGTAATTCCATATGCCCTTGGGATACCAAATCTCTACCCTCTTCGGCAATCAACAATGCTGCCTCTGCACCTTTATCAGAACGAATTAGGTGGAAGATTCGTTCTATCACAATATCAGGTGCGAAGTTTTGTTTTTCATACCAATTACAACACTTCGCATGGAATTCCTTCTTCGTATTCTCATCGAGACTGCGCAAAAGAAATTCTCGAATTAAATCGTGAACATCATAATGGTCGATATCACCTTGTCGGGCAAGCCCTTGTTCAACCAAGGAATCAAGTTCATCGGTATCCAAACCCTGTTCGGCCAATGCCTTCAATGCTACAGGTTCACGATAAATCGCAAGTGCAGAAAGTACACGCTTTTGCTCAGCACTGAGTTTGGAAAAAATTTCTACAGCCACATAATTTTCCAGTGTTTCGTGGAATGCGCCTGCAGACGCCCCCCTATTGATGAGTTCTAAAACCAGAGGGTGCCCTCTTGAGAGTCCGTGTATATGGAGCCATTGTTCATCGCCAAGGTCCTCAAAACTGCTCAATAGTTGACGACCAGCATCTGAATCTAATCCATCAAGGGGGAGAACTAGACTAGCAATTCGACCCTCTGCATCCTTTGCAGGAACAACGGGTTTGAATGAGCGTGAAAAGATGACTAATCCTATTTCCTCTTCACTTCCGAGTAATGCCAATGACATTGCTTGGAATGTTTGATGCAGAGTTGTATCTGCAACTTTATGGAAATCATCGATAACAATCAATGATGGTGTACCTTCAAGAGAATCAACCAATAAACGAGCAGCATCAGCAGGTTGAGGCACTGGAGTTGCTGCTAAATAATCAGAAAAGGTCGAATCTCCAATATTCGCTAACCAATCAGCAACGGCCTCAAAGAAAGAACGTGAACCTTCCCAATCTTGGCAGCGATGGTACAATAAGTTACGACGGTGCATAAAGCGTTCAATGAGTTTTGATGCTATGGTCGTTTTTCCAATTCCTGCGATTCCAGGAACCAATAGAGTCGTTGCACGAGCATCAATTAGGCTAGCCATGTTGTCAAGTTCCTTTACCCGCCCATAGAAGTGACGCAGACGTGGTAAATCGCCCAGAGAGGTTACCAGTTGTTTCTCAACATGCTTTGATAGGTCTCTTTCAACCAAATCAGCCGACAAAGCGCGAGAATCTAATACGCAATTATCATCCATGTAGCGAATAATATCTACCGGTCGCATTGAGAATTCAAGGTGGTCGTTTATTTCTCCCAAGGTTGACGCAATGATGGTGCCATCCGACATTATGCAACGCAATTGAAATTCGCGTAAACGTTCCCATGTGTCTTCGGAGACATTGATTCCGGGGTCTGTCAAAAAATACGCCTTACGCTTTCGAGAGACTCCAGCAACGTGTGCTTGACGTTCGATTAACAGACCTTGGTCCTTTAGGCCCGCAATCGCACGAGGTACATTTGAACGGGCAATTGCCACTGCATTTGCGATACCCATCTGTGAAAGTGCAAAGGGCACTTCAACACTACTCTTGAAATCCGAATAATCGAGCAGATGTAAAAGAATTCGTTCCTGCACTCCAGGTTTTGGTTGAGGAGCCATATCCTATCCTCTCCCACAGTCCTCTTAGAGTGTTATGCCTATAAGTTTAGAACAATTGTTCCGGAAATCAGTTTTCTGGACCTTTTTCTCCAGCACCAATATTTCCAGATATAGCACTATCAGAAATATTGTATGTAATGTTTTGAACAATCTGTGCTCCGCTTCCAATATCATAATTCGGATCGGCAACCCATTGGTTAGACTGCGCATCCCATAGCCAACCGGGGTGTTGAGATGCTTGTGAAGCAGCGGCAACTTGCTGTTGAACAACAGGAGTCGTTGCTACGGCGGCAGCAGGAATCGATACAGGTTCTTGTCGTGCTTTGGCCCAAGCATAAGGGTCTTCGGCTGCTTGTTCTTCTGCTGCAGTCAAATCTGCATCTTCATCGAAATCATCATACTCAACTTGCAAGAAGAACATCCCCGCACCAAGTAAAATGATTACACCAACTACTATTGCTAATATCAGTCCTAAATTCGAACTCGAAGTTTCGCCATCTCCAACGCTGAGTTTGAATAAGGTATCCGTATTTTCACCAGGTGCAGAGTACACTTGATCATCCATTTCGAAGACAATGTTGCTATCACCTTCAATTCCCGAAAGCAGACTGCTCGATATCTCCATACTCCATGTTGCATCGGCATTGACACGGGTTTGGTTTATTCGGACACCGCTCAAACTATCGAATCGGGCTTCAACCAAACTGTTCGGTAAACCTTGGCCACTGAAAATTGCAGGAGTTTCTGGCCCCAAAGGACCGGTGTTTTCACGCATAACGGTGAATGAAACTTCTACAACGACGATATTTACCTTATATGAATAGGCTACTGAGTCATAA
>Ga0233427_10004972_pt1 | contig 10816 bp, 16 predicted proteins | sample SI_118_April2016_5_FD_179885 | JGI IMG/M metagenome (GOLD analysis project Ga0233427, IMG submission 179885) | Seawater microbial communities from Saanich Inlet, British Columbia, Canada - SI_118_April2016_100_MG | ecosystem: Environmental > Aquatic > Marine > Inlet | place: Canada: British...
ATTTCATTATAGAATTGGATTGATTTATCCAGGTCTTTTACAGCCAAAATTACATTTCCAACTTTTTTAATGTTCACAAACACACTAACAATAAGTTCTTTAAATCTATTTTTATTGAACTTCTACAAAAATAGAAGCCCCCCGTTCCATGCCTAAGAAATCCCACTAATCTGCGTTATAATGTAGAGTTGTTTTGTTGGAGATTCGTTTTATTACAAAATTATAACAAACATTATGCAAAACGCTACAACTCACCGTGTCAAACTCTTACGGGGTTATGGTGTGGGGATAACTCTCAAAGATAATCAAATAATTCTAAAAAATGGAAAACATTTCTACGAAAAAGAGTATGAAGTTGAATCTCATTTTCCTTCTAGATTCCCATACGAAAGACTAGTGGTTTCAGGTAGGGGAATCATCTCAACTGAAGCCATCAAGACATTATCAGAAAACAACATCAACGTAATTCTTACGGATTCCTTTGGAAAACTTGTATCTTCGCTTAATTTCCCCATGGTTTCAGGCATAGGTTCAAGAAATAGAATGGGTCAATACGATACATTTCGAGATGAACCCAAAATAACCTACCTGCAAAGACAACTCTTAGATTCAAAGTTTCAATCACAAATTAATTTCCTATCTACCCTAAAGGAAGATTCTGAAAAGATGATTTCTCTACTAAAATCATTACAGCAAGACATTCCAAATTATAATTTGAGAAAATTAGTCCAAATAGAGGCTCAAGCAAGTCGTCAATATTTCAAACTGTATAGTACATTTTTTGATGAAAAGTATAACTTTGATTCAAGACACGGTATGGGTTCTAGTAAAACAAAACAAAATGCCACTGATGTGATTAACGCCCTACTCAATTATGGATATACTGTCCTAGCAGGGGAAATATCTAAACAAATCAATGGATTGGGGCTTGATCCTTATTTTTCATTTTATCACAAAAATCATGAATCATTTCAATCTTTAACCTATGATGTAATAGAGCCATTTCGATGGTTGGTAGAAAAGACAGTTTATCGTCTAGGTAATGCCAAAAACAAGAAATTACAAATCAAAAAGAATCAGTACGTTAAACACGATAAATCAGGGATGGTTCTACTAGATACAGAACTAGTCAAGAAGTTCTTGGAAATGTTAGAAGTTGATTTTCGAAAGACTAGGGAATATGAGAGAAGAAATGGAATGAAAAAAGAGAACGGGTTGTCTAATTGTGCTGAAATTACAATAGCCAAAATATCCATTCAAAATTTATCAGATTTCTGTAATGGTAAATTAGATGAGTTTAAGATTTAGCCAATTAATCATTTTTTAATGAAAAAAGATTCTAGTGCATATCACGAATTTTCTAGAAGGTTGATAGAAACTGTTTACACAGCTAAAACTGAAATGGAATTATTTGTTGAAGGTAGAAATTTTATCGAAGAAATAATATCAGAATGTTATCAAAAATTAATTCCATTAGGAAATCATAGGTCTAGAATAACGACCAAAATTAATGAATTAAGGGGTATCGGATTTCTTGATGAAAGTTATGCAAATAATTGTAAGAAAATTTATGATATCGGAACAATATACACCCATCAAAAAATAGTGGATGGAAAAATTATGACGAGAAGTGAAAAAGACAAGAAATCTAAAAAACTATGTATGCTATTCTTAGGAACACCATCTTCCAAATTACTGAATGATATGAAAAGAACTATGATTGAAAAATATGCTGAAGCCATTATCAATACATTACAAGAAATGAAAAGAGCAATTACTCAAGGCAGAAATACACAATCATTAGGTAAGATCTCATCTAAATCCGCAACTAGAAAAGCATTAAAGAAAAAATAGTTTTACGAATTATTTACAAGAATTATGAACTTAAGCCTATTGGGGTTTAGAATTTAATTACATTAAATCTTCTTGAAATAACTACAACTGAAATAACAGATACTGCTAGAATTAACATGGCGATACTTCCAAACTCTGGAATGACAAATGTTCCAATTACTTCAATCTCTTCTGCATGTGCTGGGAATGGAATTTCAAGTGCTCTGGCCTCATAAGTTAATCCTAATGGCATGTATTCTTCAAAATCTACTTCTTCACCATCAACTAGGACGAAGAATTCATCATCTCCATCATTAATTGTTGCATCCAATACTGATCTAGGAATTGTGAGGGTTAATGAGCCGTCTTCTGGGGCATCAACTGAAATAATTAATGAATTTGCATCCACATCAGGCATTACACTAAGTAATTTTCCACCTGTAATTTCATATCCTACTAAATCACTAGAGCCTTGAACACGAATATCTGAATTTGTAATTACTGCTTGATTTTTTTCACTAGATGATGTTTTTGTATCTGTAACCGTTTCACCTGTTCCCATCTGGGATATCCAAGAATCTATGCTGAAATTAGTTTCGGTTCCTTGAATCCATACAAGATGGTCTCCATAAATTGATTCAGGTATTTCGATAGTGAGTACTCTAAATTCATCATTATTTTTTTCAGTATGTTTTGATGAATAATACAATTCATTTGGAAGAGATACATTAAACTCAATATCTTCTCCACCAAGTTTTGCATCAATTATATTTCGAGGTAATGCGATAGTGATCTTACCTTTTTCCTTTTGATCAATTTGTAATACTAGTGTGTTTGGCTCTGATGAACTTTGATCTGAATTTAATCCCAAATATGTAACTGTTCCACCAATAGTTTGATATTCTAATTCCAGACCATATTTTTCCCTGAATTTATCATTAGCAGATTGAGCATTTCCTTCAAGGACAAAGGGTGAACCTTCAAAGGTATTGCTATTCAATGCTCCATCATAATAATGATCCCAAAAGATTATTGATGTGTTATAATTTCCTGAGGGGAAAGGATGTGTATCACGATCAGAATAAAATGGGGTAGATATTGTATGTGTTGAAACCGTTCCTCGATGTATCAATTCTTGATGCATTTTATTATTACTATCAGCAGGGTTATAGAAAAAAAGTTTCACAAGATAATCATCACCATAATCCCAATCAGTTCTAATTGTAACCTCAATAGATTCTCCCATAGAATAGACGCTCTTATCAGTAGTAAGTGAGGTAAATTCATGAAACCCGTATGACTCAACTATTCCAAATGGAATAAACGTCAATACCACTAAAATTGAGATTACACTAAAAATTAAAATCTTCACGATGAAACTTATATTATCACATTATTTAGTATATCCAGCACAAAATCAGGCCGATGTTTACCAACACCAAAACAAAAAGATAGTCTGGGAGATGAATTATGAACTTAAGGGTATCGAAGTTTAGAATCTAATCTAAATGACGACTCTTTCTATCGTGGCAATTTGGACATAGAGCTTGACAATTATCTAAATCATTATTATTATGATTATCATCTTTATGATCAAATTGGAAAGTTCCTGAATGTTCTCCACATATAGCACATTTTCCATCCTGTCTGTTCAATACCTGTTTATGTTGTGAATCTGTCCAACCTCTTCTTGTCAACGGCTTTGTTTCTGAATTTGAACTTGATTTTGATTGAGATGCTTTGGCAATAACGGCAATAATTATGATTAGAACAAATATTCCAATCCCAACATACATCGTTTGATCATTATCTAGAATCAGATCACCTGTTTGAGAATCATACATGAGTCCAGTATTAGGATCAACGATTTGATTTGTGTTAACATCTCTACAAGCAGGGTTTTTTTGATTGTCTAATCCCTGATAGGTTCCCTTAGGACAATCTATTTTCGGGAGTGATTGTTGTTGAGTATTGGGGTTAGTAGGTTGCATTATAGAACCTGTTTGTTTTGCTTTTTCTAAATTTTCTGCATCTAATCTTTTTGCAATTTCTGCTAGTGATTCTTCTTGTGCAAAAACCATTGTTGGAAGTAACAAAACAACTGCTAATGCGATAATTATTACAGGTTTCATTTCTTCCCATACACTAAAGCATCTATAGTTATTTCATGGATTTTAAGTAATCGTGCATGGGTATTCCACGCATCTCTTAATACGTCCATTTCTTTTGAATCAAATCCCATCAATTCTCTTTCTTTTTCAGATAGTTTTTCTAATTTTGGAATAAAAGAATTATAGAAATTTACTATAGATTCTTCCTCACATTTACCTACTAAAGTAGAATCAATGCTTGTGGATCCACCAAAACTGTGAACCATCCCATAACATTTGGTTTGCATCATTTCAGTTGTGGAGTATGCACCATTTTCTAAACAATAAGCATACGGATTAACATCACCTGCCCTAGTCAATTGATTTGAATATAATTCAACACAAATTTCTCTATTCATGGGGGTGTATATTGCGAGAAATTGTTGTTCATTGTTTTTCTCCTTTATTGCATTTTCCTCTAAGGCAATTTGATATTGATAATCTGAAACAGAATTGTCAATAGCGAGTACCCCATAAACTGCAACCACTGAACAAACAACTGCTATTGCGATAATTACTATTGGTTTCATTTTATCATTAACACCAAGGACATCCATCATAAGAAGCCAAATACTTTTCATCAATATAGCCTACTAAAATCCCATTATGATCTTTGGTTATTTTGTATTCTCTACCATCATCAAAACTATGCATAAAGATGGTTCTATCTTGAACTTCCCAATCATAACCGCCTTCATTATTTTTGAAAGCAGGATGGTTGTAATCATATCCTTCACCACTAGATGAAATATTCCTTTTTCCATCTTCAATACCGCCAATTTTATTTTCATACAAGAATCCTAACGCATTGATAAAATCCGTTGAAGAAATAATATTTTTTTCATGCCATACAAATAGAATATTTGACCAATGACTAGTTTCAGAACTTTGAGCAAAAATCGTAATAGGTATTAACAAAACAAATACTATTGTGATAATTATTACAGGTTTCATCTAATTATACCCTAAAACTAATTTTGCTTGTTCCGTAAATTCACCTAATTTGGCATCACAAATGAATTTTGTATTATTTTTCTCAATACAATTTTCATATTGATTTGAAACATATGATTCAACTTTACCCACTTGTTCGGCATTTAGATTACCCGTTAATTCCTGCCTCAAATCATTTAATGCCTCACTCAATACTCTCCATTCTTCATCATAAGGACAAATGGTTTCATCAAATTCAAAATAGTCATTATCAGGATATTTTTCATGTAAGAAATTCATGTTATGTTCTAATGAGAAAACTCTTGGTTGTATTTGATTCCTGTACTCAATCAATAGTTTTTCTTTTTCTAGTTGAATTTCGGCTTCTCGATAAGTTGCAGGTGGTGGATCTTTTGAACAAGAATCAGAAGCAATATTGTAGTATTCTATTTTGTATGATTCAGCTAAATCTAAATCTGTATAGTATTCTTGTAGTTCTTCATTTTGTTTTTCTACTTCAATATTTGAAATTCCTACAAACCCTGCCAAGATCCCTAGAACTGCAACAACTGAACAAACAACGGCTATTGTGATAATTATTACAGGCTTCACTACTTTTTTGAATTAAAGTAGCTATCTAACCATTTCTGAATAATTTTTGAATTAACGGTATGTTTTGATTTGTGAAATGTTCTCTCACAGTAGGGGCATTTTTCATGGAATTTACTCAAAAATTGTGCCTTTTCATTCAATTTCAGACACTATTACGCTTGGTTTAGGAGTATTTTCAGGCTCTCTAAGATCCCCACTAAAATCAAATTCAGTTGAACCATCTAATGCAAACTCTATTGCATGCTCAATGTATTCATTAATTGTACAACCTAGTTGATTACACCTTTCTCTTAATTCCTCATGATGTTTGTTTGGTATTCTAGATGATACTGTCTTTGACAACAGTATACCATGATATACGGCAGTAAATAAAATAGAATTATTATTTACATTATAGATAATATTATAATTCACAGTTAGGACATTGGACATCTTTTTGTCTTTTCTTTACAAATGTTTCAAAGGTGTTTTCACAATCAGTACAATAGAATTTTCTTTTGTAATATTTATGAAACTTGTAGTATAATGCTTGTAATGAATTTACAAATTTTGATTGTAAAACTAATTCTTCTGTGTATTCATCTACATCGTAATACATTATCTGCCAATGTTTCTTTGTTTTTGGTTTATGTGTGATGAATCTACCACGGTGTTTGTATGTTTTAGATACGGAAATAATAATTTTCATGATACTTTCATGATACTTTAGAGACTAATCGTATTTAGCTATTCTGTTTTTAATTAAAGTATGATATTTTTGGCGGTATAATTTCAATACATCGTTTCAATTCATTCTTGTTATAATTACAATGCTTAGCATGTCTTATTCCTTTAATTGCATTGATATCAGATTCAGCAGAATAATGTGACCAACAAATTCTACACATGGCAATATGTAGAGTTTCATGTTGTTCGATAGTTGGAGGTAATTTCATCTTACCGCGAGATTTGTAAAATTTTAATGCTTCTTCTTCTTGTGCTTCTTGATCAGCTAAAGTGTGTATGGTGTTGATTAAAGATTTGAATTCTTCTATCTTGTCAGAATAAAATGAAAGTTCAGAATACCTTTGTTGAAAGTATGATAAACCATGATTCAGACAAGTTTGTGCCATAAGTAATTTATTTCTTGATTCTGCCAGAGTATCTTCAGAATTAAATTTAATCAAATCCATCATCAAATCGTGAATTTTACCATCTGGAAACATCTCATCGATTTGTTCTTGTGTCAATTCACTGGAAGATAAAATGAGATTAAATGTCTCAAACGCTTGTTCAATTTTTTTCTTTATTCGTGCTAAATCTTGGGATTTGTTGAAAGTTTCTGAAAGTTTACCTTTTTGTGATGTTATGTAGAAATATTGGCTAGAAGATAACAAATGGTGTGATTCCATACATAAATTATAACGTACAATGGTATAAAGATTAAGTTTCTGTTAGCCTCTATGAAGAGTTTAACCTCTAAAAATAAGCCAAAAGAAGACTCCGAGTTCTTTGAGACTTCATTTGGTGATAGAAAGGTAAGTCACATCAATCAATCAAGAATGATTGCACTACCTAAAATGGCATTACAAAATGCCTGTGGCACATCTGATGGACTATCAATGACCATCAGTTTAGTTCAGAAAGGAGATGAGAAATTTTTGAAACTCACTCCAATCTGTAAAACAATCGATGATGAAGACATCGAAGAAAAAGACGATATTGAGGATAATGAAGATGTCAAGTGATTCTTCATTAACTCCTTTCTTACATTGGGGAGATTACAAGTCTAATGACGAGAAAAATCCTGATGTGATTATCACAAAGATAACAGAAGTAGAACCTTTTGAAACAACATACAGCACAAACATCAAAGCAGAAATTGATGGAAAAGGATTACACATCATTCCTTTGCATAATTTTGAATCTGCAAACAAGGCTCTTCTCAATGAGTTCTCAAAACTTTGGAGAGGACAGAAAATCAAAGATGGTTCAAGTGTTAAAATCAAAACTTGGCTAGGTGTTTCCACAAGAAACCCTGATAAAAAATTAAGAAGGTGGAAGATTTCTTCCATCTCCTAATTTTTACGATATTGAAGATGTATCATGGTATCAATCGAACTAGATAAGATTAACGCAATTCTTGATCAACTCAAAGGACTAAAAATCAAAGAAGCAGTTTCTCTAAGAAAAAGACTAGTAAAGGAAAAACAAACTATTCGAGAAAAAGATGAATCTAAAATTGAAGTAACTGAATTTCCAAAAATTACAAGAGGTCAAAAGATTTCAAGAACCTTGAAAAAGAGATTCAGGTATTTGAGATTGATAAGAGACCAATTCCCTGAAATTTCATGGCTTGAATTAAGACGTGAATTTTCAAGACGTGAGAAAGGACTAGATTCAAAAATTCCTGATGTGGTGTGGCAGAACCCAAGTCCTTGAAAATTACAAAGGTCAAAAGTCTAAAGAATCTGGCTACAAAAATACCTCAAAACAGAGACAAGGCATGCTCTGATCTTCGAGATATCCATGCAATAGACACTGAAACTTGGAAAGGCGATATTTTCCTTATTGCTGATTCAGATGGCGACTATTTGGATACGTACAAGGGGGGCATTACCATTGATAGTGTAATTAAATTCCTGACTAGACCCAAATTTGAGACGTCTTGGAATTTCTGCTATAATCTGACGTATGACGGATCTGTAATTCTCAAACTATTGGGAAAAGAGATACTATCCACCTACAAGCAAAAGAGGTCATTTAGGTTCAAGTATCAAAAATACAATTTTTATTTTATTCCAAAAAAGACCTTGAGAATCTCAAAAGGAAAGCATAGTTGGGTGTTTTATGATATTGCACAATTCTATGATTTCAAACCATTACAAACTGCATACAAAAACAACATTGGGAAATTACCTGAAAATTATGAATCAATGAAATTAAAGAGAAAGGAATTCTCACCAAGATATTTTCGAGACAATAGAAAACAAGTAAGACAATACTGTATTGATGATTGTAAATTAACTAAGATATTATCTCAACACTGGATAGAACTATTTGGTAAAGCCTTTGAATTTTATCCATCCCGATGGATTTCATCAGGATATTTGGCAGAAAAAGTTTTGGTTAATCACAATGTAGAGATTCCGTTCTTTAGAGATTTACCTTATGACTTGCAAGAGTTTGCTTTTAACAGTTATTTTGGAGGTAGGTTTGAATTGATAAAACGCGGTTTTATTGGTAAAGCATGGTTGTATGATATCAACTCGGCATACCCATACGCCTTGTCTAAAATGCCTGATATCCTAAAGGGCTCATGGCGTAATGGGTTAAGGACAATTCATGAAAAGGCAATACTTGGATTTTTTAAAATTGAGACAAAGTATGATGAGACAGAATATTTACCCTCTTTTGCATTTAGACGAATCACACACAACAATGATTTGGTATGTTTTCCATCAGGTGAGTTTGTAACTTATGCTACCCTTGAAGAACTCAAAAACGTAGATTCAAAGAATTATTCAATTTTAGATTCTTGGCAGTATTTTGATGATAATCCAGAATACCCATTTAGAGAGTTTATTGAAAAATTTTACAACAAGAGAAAATTACTCAAAGAGCAAGGTAATCCCTTGCAGTTACCAATCAAGATCATTCTAAATGCGATATATGGTAAGATGGGGCAAAAGACAGGCAGAAAGATAGGCAATTTGTTTAATCCTGTCATCTTTGCATTTATCACAGGATATGCAAGGGCTCAACTTGTTTCATTTGTAAAACAATATAATTTGGAAAAAGATGTGGTGGCTTTTGCTACTGATTCAGTATGTGTCACTAGAAAAATAGATGTAGATAGTACGAATCTAGGGGGCTTTTCACTAGACAAACAGGCAGACGATGTGTATTATTTGCAAAATGGATTTTATCGGTTTGATGGTTCATGGAAATTAAGGGGTTTGGGAAAATTGGGAAATAAGGAAATTGAGCAGATTGATACTATTGAGAAAGAGGGTCGATTATACTACAAGTATCTAGTATTGAGAACCAAAAAACTTGCTAGTGCCATTATATCAAACCAAATAGAACAGATAGGTCAACTAAAAGAAGAGACAAGAGAGGTAAATCTGAATGGCGATGATAAGCGATTCTGGCTAGGCAGATTAGAGAATATCAATGATTTAAAATCAAATAAATCAACTTCATTGAATCCTGAATATTTTACTAAGCATTTTGAGTTAAATGTGGATTTTCCTGCTTAGGATTTTCAAAATAGTAATAAATCTCATGTTATTTTTATAATTTTATGGGATTGAAGAAGTTTTTTAGAGATGTAAAAGAAACCATGGAAAAAAGAGCTAATGAAGATAGGGAATTTTTCCAACAAGAGATAGACCAACAATCGAAGAAACAAAATACAGAGCCTGGTTGGACATGGGCTGAAAAAAATCATGATAAAATTATTGAAAAACACACAGTTGGTGATGTAGATTTAGATAATATTGAAGATAAAAAAAGTGCTACAAATATTTTTGGAAAACAAGGTGAAATATTTGGAAAACAAGGTGAAATATTTGGAAAACCAGATGAAATATTTGCCAATGTATTTGGAAGTGATAACAAAGTATCAGTAAGATCGGATGATTCAGAAACTCTACATTCTACTAGTTATGTTGATGGTTCTATCACAGATAATATTGAGAATAATGAATTTAAAAACATCATAGATACAATTCAAAAAGATTTTCCTGCAGAAAACATCATTGATGAAAAAGAATTACAAGGAGGATTGCGAATTTTTCTTAAAACAAAATTTCCTGATAGTGATATACAAAGAGAAGTTCATACTGATGATAGTGTTTTAGATCTTTTAGTAGATCAGAAATATGCATTTGAAGTAAAAGTGCCTAGAAATAGAACCGAATTACGAAATCTCAGAGGTCAAATTGAAGAATACAAAGAACATTTTCCAAATCTATGTGTAGTTATTTATGAAAATGAAGATTACAATATGTTAGAAGACATTAAAAAATACGTGGATATTTACAAAGAAAAATACAATGTGCCAAGTGTAGTTTTACAAGGCAAAAAAAGAAAATAAAATTAATTTAACAAATTTTAGCAAAACAACTCTACATTATAACGCAGATTAGTGGGATTTACTAGGCATAGAACGGGGGGCTTCTATTTTTATTGAACTTCTACCATGGTTTCGGTTCGCTCTACACCCGTAATTTTTTGAATATTGTTTGCAACTTCCTTAATTTGAGACAATTCTGTCACATCGATTACGGCTACAGCATCAAATT
>Ga0233427_10004973_pt1 | contig 10815 bp, 11 predicted proteins | sample SI_118_April2016_5_FD_179885 | JGI IMG/M metagenome (GOLD analysis project Ga0233427, IMG submission 179885) | Seawater microbial communities from Saanich Inlet, British Columbia, Canada - SI_118_April2016_100_MG | ecosystem: Environmental > Aquatic > Marine > Inlet | place: Canada: British...
CATATTATCCCTGTTGATGTTTATGTTCCTGGATGTCCTCCAAGACCAGAATCATTATTGCACGGAATTATGGAATTACAAAAGAAAATAAAAACTGAATCTATCTCTAACCCAAGAGATGCAATGGGAGATTTCATATAATGGAAAGAGTAGAATTACAAAATAAAATCAACTCATTTGGTGTAGAAGTTACTTTTGCAGAATCTGAAGTTCCTACACAATTTCTTACAGCAGAAGTTTCATCAGAAAATGCACATGCTTTAATTTCAGAATTAAAAAACAACTCTGACTCTTCTTTTGATTATATGTTTTGTCAAACAGGGATTGATTTCCCTGAACATATAGAGGTTTTATATCATTTAAGAAATACACAAAATAATTCAGAAATTGTTATAAAAGCTAGAATTGAAGATAGAGAAAATCCAGCAATAGATTCTGTTTTTGATCTATACAAAACAGCTGATTTTCATGAAAGAGAAATCTTTGATTTATTTGGAGTAAAATTCAATAATCACCCTGATTTAAGAAGAATCTTATTAGATGATGATTGGGAAGGATATCCTTTAAGAAAGGATTATGTTGATGAAGTAAATATTGTAGAATTATAATGAGCGTAAAAGAATTACATAAAGCCACTGAATCACAAGAATATTTTGTGAACATGGGACCACAACACCCTTCTACACATGGGGTTTTGCGTTTATTACTAACTTTAGATGGGGAAACAGTAACAAAAGTGGAACCTCATTTAGGATATATTCACAGATCAATTGAAAAGATGTGTGAAAAAGATTCGTACCAACAAATTGTTCACCTAACTGACAGAATGGATTACCTCTCGTGTCATATGAATAATGAGGCAGTTTGTTTGGCAGTTGAAAGAGGATTAGAAATTGAAGTTTCTGATAGAGTAAAAGTTATCAGAACAATTATGTCCGAGCTTACTCGCCTGTCTTCACATCAACTTTGGTGGGGAGTTATGGGTATGGATTTAGGGGCAATTACATCTTTCCTTTACGGTTTCCGTGATAGGGAAATGATCACTGATATTTTTGAAGAAACTTGTGGAGCAAGATTAACAATGAACTACAATATTCCTGGTGGTGTAATGTTTGATATTCCTGCAAATTTCCAAACTAAAGTAAAGGAATTTATCACTCATTTCAGACAAAAACTTCCTGAATACGATCAGTTAATGACAAATAATATCATTTTCAGAAACAGAACTGAAGGTATTGGAGTCCTTACAAAAGAAGATGCAATTTCTTATGGAGTAACAGGGCCGAGTGGTAGAGCTTCTGGATGGAGTAATGATATTAGAAAGTCTCATCCGTACTCAGCTTACGATAGAGTTGATTTTAAAGAAATTGTTTACACTGAGGGAGATTCTTTTGCACGATATAAAGCAAGAATTCAAGAAATGTGGGAGAGTATGAATATTATTGAGCAGTTAATTGATAATATCCCTGAAGGAAATTATCAAGAGAAAACTCGAGCAGTTATTAAATTACCGAAAATGGAGATTTATCAATCGGTAGAAACTGCAAGAGGTGAGTTGGGTGTTTATATAAATAGTGATGGTAAGAAAAATCCGTACAGAGTAAAATTTCGTTCGCCAGGATTTTCAAATTTAAATGCCCTAAATACTATGGCGAAAGGAGGTAAGATTGCTGATTTGGTAACTATAATGTCAACAATTGATTTAGTAATTCCAGATATAGATAGATAATGAAATTTGATATTTACGACTTTTCTGTATTAACGGCATCCATTCATGAATCACTTGGTTCAATGATGGGAGAAACAGCTGTAATGATTACTGAAATGGTAATTGTTGGGGTTATTTTCCTTACTCTTTTTGCAGTATTAGGATTAGCTCTAGTATATGCAGAAAGAAAAGTTTGTGCGTTTTTTCAACAAAGACTAGGACCAATGAGAGTTGGTTTTTGGGGTACCGCACAGACAGTAGCTGATGCAATAAAACTCTTATTAAAAGAGCCTTTAATGACAAAATCAGCAGATAAGTTTCTGTTTAACTTAGCTCCTTTTATTATTATTATCGCATCATTTATGGCAATTGCAGCAGTTCCATTTGCACTTGGGCTACAAGCACTTGATTTAGATATTGGCGTGTTTTATGTAACAGCAGTTTCATCTATTGGTGTAGCAGGAATTTTACTTGCAGGATGGGCATCAAACAATAAATTCTCATTAATTGGTGCAATGAGAAGTGGAGCTCAAATTGTAAGTTACGAACTTTCAGTTGGATTATCATTACTAACTATTGTTGTACTTACGGGTTCACTTCAATTTTCTGAAATTATTGAAAGCCAAAGAGAAGGTTGGTGGATTTTTAGAGGACATATTCCTGCATTTATTGCATTTGTCATTTTCTTAATTGCAGGAACCGCAGAAACTAATAGAGGTCCTTTTGATTTGGCAGAAGCAGAATCTGAACTTACAGCAGGGTTCCATACTGAATATTCTGGAATGAAATTTGCATTCTTCTTCTTAGCAGAATTTGTAAACATGTTTATTATTGCTGCAATTGGAGCTACAATGTTCTTAGGAGGTTGGATGCCTTTACACTTTGGAGAGTTAACATCATTTAATGAAATCATGGACTTTATCCCTCCACTATTTTGGTTCTTAGGGAAAACCGCTTTCTTAATTTTTATAATGATGTGGTTCAAGTGGACTTTCCCAAGATTAAGAATTGATCAACTACTTACGCTTGAATGGAAATACTTACTTCCAATCAATTTGATAAATATTTTAGTAATGGCATTTATTGTTCTAATGGGTTGGTACTTTTAATCATGAGAGGAATTATTAATTACATAAAAGAAGTGGTAAGTGGAGTTAAGACTCTAATAAACGGAATGAAAGTTACCGGTTATTATATATCTCATCCTAAGGAAATTATCACACAACAATATCCTGAAAATAGGGACACTTTAAAAATGATGGATCGATTTAGAGGAGAGGTAATAATGCCTCATGATGAAAATAACGAACATGCTTGTACTGGATGTCAAGCATGTGAGATTGCTTGTCCAAATGGAACAATAGAGATTATTCAAGATAGGATATTGAATGAAGAGACGGGGAAAAAGAAAAAAACAATTCTAAAATTTGTTTACCATTTGCAAATGTGTACAATGTGCAACCTATGTATACCTGCTTGCCCAACTGACGCTATTAAAATGGGTCAAAATTTCGAACATGCTGTTTTTGATAGATCGCAATTAACAAAAGTATTAAATAAGCCAGGATCAAAACTTAGAGATGGAGTAGAAGAATAATGGAGACAACTATATTTTATATCATATCAGCAATTATTTTAGTGTTTTCAGTACTAACTGTTACAACAACTAAAATATTAAGAGCAGCAGTATATTTACTTTTTACTTTAGTAGCAACTGCAGCATTCTATTTTATGATGGAGTACAATTTTTTAGCAGCAGTACAACTAACTGTTTATGCAGGTGGAATTGTTGTTCTAATTATCTTTTCAATTCTACTTACTCATCAAATTAATTTAGATTTAAAAAAAATTAACCCTGTAAAAAAGATAACATCTGCATTAGTAGCATTATTCGGATTTGTTTTAATCGGAAATATCATTTATACACATACTTTTAAAGTGACTTCATCAGTAATTGCTGATACCTCAGTAAACGAAATTGGAAGAATACTTTTAAACTATGGTGATAGAGGTTATATTTTGCCTTTTGAGGTAATTAGTGTTTTATTATTAGCTGCAATGATTGGCGCAATTATTATTGCCAAAAAGAAATAATATGATAGAAGGAATTGAAATACAACATATCATTTTAGTAAGCTCACTTATGTTTTTTATAGGTGTTTACGGATTTATGACACGAAAAAATCTGATTACAATGTTAATGGCGATAGAACTTATGTTAAATGCAGTTAACATCAATTTTGTTGCATTTAACAAGTACTTACATCCTGAAAATATGCAAGGACACTTTTACTCTTTGTTTATTATAGCAATAGCGGCAGCAGAAGCGGCAGTAGCCATTGCAATTATTATTAACCTATACAGAAACCTACATTCTATTGATGTGGAAGATGTAAATAATATGAAACATTAATTATGGATTTTACTTACACTATCTATATTGTTCTGATTCCGTTATTTGCATTTTTGGTAAACGGATTATTAGGTCATAAAATAAAAGATTCAGTAAGTGGTATTATTGCAACCTTAGCACTTGGAGTATCAGCATTACTTTCATATTTTACTGCATACAACTACTTTTTTAAAGTGGGAAAAGTTGATGGTGTTTATGAAAAAATAACTGCATTCAATACAACTTGGATTAACTTTACTGATAAACTTCATATTGATTTGGGAGTGCTTATTGACCCTATTTCTGTTATGATGTTAGTGGTAATTACAACCGTTTCTTTACTCGTTCATATTTATAGTTTAGGGTATATGAAAGGTGATGAAGGCTTTACAAAATTCTTTTCTTTTCTTTCATTATTTACTTTTTCAATGCTTGGATTAGTAGTGGCTACTAATATCTTTCAGATGTATATGTTCTGGGAATTAGTTGGTGTTTCTTCTTATTTACTTATCGGATATTATTACACAAAACCCTCAGCAGTTGCTGCATCAAAAAAGGCATTTATTGTTACTCGTTTTGCAGATTTAGGATTTCTAATAGGAATATTATTCCTTTCCTATACAACTGGAACTTTTGATTTTATTACAATAAATGAAAATGCCTCAGCATTTGCACAAGCTGCACCTTTAGGTTTTATGGGATTATCTGTTTTAACTTGGTCAGTAATACTTATTTTTATTGGTGGTGCAGGTAAATCAGCAATGTTCCCATTACACATTTGGTTGCCAGATGCAATGGAAGGACCGACTCCTGTTTCAGCACTTATTCATGCTGCAACTATGGTAGTGGCAGGTGTTTATTTAGTTGCCAGATTATTCCCAATATTTAGTGCGGTTGATCCAATAGCACTTGAAATAGTAGCTATTACAGGTGGTGTTTCTTCTTTATTTGCAGCAATTATTGCTTGTACTCAAATTGATATAAAAAGAGTTCTTGCATTTTCAACTATGTCGCAAATTGGATATATGATGTTAGCTCTTGGAGTATCAGGAATGGGAGAAGAAGGAACAGGTTTTATGGCTTCAATGTTCCATTTGTTTACTCATGCTATGTTTAAAGCATTGTTATTCCTAGGTGCTGGTTCTATTATCCATGCAGTACATTCTAACAATTTAACTGATATGGGTAATTTGAGGAAATACATGCCAATTACACATATTACATTCCTAATTGCATGTTTGGCAATTGCGGGTGTCCCTCCTTTTTCAGGATTCTTTAGTAAGGATGAAATTTTAGTTGCAGCAATGAATCATAATCCAATTTATTTCTGGATTGAATGGGCTGTTGCAGGTTTAACTGCATTCTATATGTTCCGTTTATATTTTGGAATTTTTTGGGCAAATGATAAGAAACATGATCATGCACATGAGTCTCCATTTAGCATGACTCTACCACTAATCATTTTAGCAATTGCAGCAACATTTGCAGGATTTATTCCTTTTAATGAATTAGTCACTTCTGATGGAGGATTACTTAATATTCACATACATTGGGACATTGCGCTACCATCAATTGCAATTGGTTTAGTTGGTATAATTGTTGCATATCTTTTCTATAAGAAAGAAAATAACCTTCCATCAAAAATGGAAAAATCATTTGGAAGACTTTATACTTACGCTTACAACAAATTCTATATTGATGAAGTATATATGTTTGTAACAAAGAAGGTGATTTTTAATAAATTTTCTACTCCAATTGCTTGGTTTGATAGAAATGTAATAGATGCGTCTATGGATGGGATTGCTACAGTAACAAATTATTGTTCTGATAAAATTAAAGGCATGCAGTCTGGTCAGTTACAAGATTATATAACTGCAGTAGTAGTTTCTGTAGTTACCTTAGTATTCATTATAATTTATTTCACATACTAATATGGATATATTAACTTCATTAGTAATAATCCCAATACTAACAGTACTAGCACTATTGTTTGTTAAAGATTTGAAACAAGTTAGATTAATTTCTGCTGCAGGTATGTTTATTGAACTTATTCAATCAGTCCGATTAGTATTCATGTACATGGCAGAAAGAGCAAGTGGGAATACATCTGAAATGGTTTTTCAGAAATCATACCAATGGTTTGAGAGTATAAATATTCAATATAATGTTGGTGTTGACGGTATTTCAGTTGTAATGATTTTACTTACTGGAATAATCATTTTTACAGGAATATTTGCTTCATGGAAAGTTACTTATTTAGCAAAAGAATTTTTCATTTCCTTAATTATATTAGCTACTGGAGTATTTGGATTCTTTATCTCTCTTGATTTATTTACTCTATTTCTTTTTTATGAAGTAGCAGTACTTCCTATGTATTTGTTAATAGGAATTTGGGGAACAGGAAAAAAGGAATATTCTGCCATGAAGCTTACCTTAATGCTTATGGGAGGATCAGCATTTTTATTGGTTGGGTTATTAGGAATTTACATGAACTCTGCTCCTGAAGGCGCTCCTTTAACTTATAATATTCTGGAGATTGCAAAACACACAATACCTATTGAAGCTCAAAGATTTTTCTTCCCACTAACTTTTGTTGGCTTTGGTGTTTTGGGTGCATTATTCCCATTCCATACTTGGTCTCCTGACGGACATGCTTCTGCACCTACAGCAGTATCCATGCTACATGCAGGAGTTTTGATGAAATTAGGAGGATATGGAGCACTTAGAGTTGCTATGTATTTAATGCCTGAAGCAGCAAATGAGATGGCTTGGATTTTTATAATACTTACCGGTATTTCTGTTATCTATGGAGCGCTTGGGGCTGTGGTTCAAACTGATTTAAAATACATAAATGCATACTCATCAGTAAGCCATTGTGGGTTGGTGCTATTTGCTATATTAATGATCAATAAAACTTCCTTTAATGGGGCAATCTTACAGATGCTTTCTCACGGATTAATGACTGCAATGTTCTTTGCTCTTATTGGTATGATTTATGGCAGGGCAGGCACAAGAGATATAAAAAAATTAGGAGGTCTTATGAAAGTAATGCCATTTTTGGCTGTGATGTATGTAATTGCTGGTATGGCTTCTTTAGGCCTTCCTGGGCTGAGTGGATTTGTTGCTGAGATGACAATTTTTGTAGGTGCTTTTCAGCATGATGACCTCTTTCATAGAATTGCAACTATAGTTGCAGTATCATCAATTGTAGTAACTGCAGTTTATATTTTAAGAGTTGTTGGTAAAATATTATTTGGTCCTATTATTAATGACGAACATAAGAAACTTACTGATGCTGTTTGGCATGAAAAACTACCTTTAATTGTACTTTTAATTGCAATTGTAGGTATGGGAATAGCACCGCTCTGGATATCTGATTTAATTTTAGATAGCCTACAACCAATAGTAGACAAATTAGTAATAGCCGCAAATTAAAATGGATATATCAAACTTCATAATTATGAAACATGAGTTGCTATTAACAATTGCAACTTTACTTCTATTAATTGCTGAAATAGCAATTAATGATAAGAAAAAAATAATCCCAATTGCAATAACTCTTTTTGGGCTACACACTATTTACGGATTTATTGGTAATACCTCAGGGGAGTTATTTGGAGGAATGTATAAAAATTCTGCTCTAATTGTTCTTATGAAAAATATCCTTAATATTGGTGTATTTATTGTTATTTTACAAGCAAGAAATTGGCTTTTAAAAGAGGAGAATAAAGATAACATCTCAGAATTCTTTATCTTACTTTTCGCTACACTAGTGGGTATGAATTTCATGATTTCATCAGGGGATTTTCTAATGTTTTACCTTGGATTAGAACTTGCAACTATTCCAATGGCTGCTTTAGTAGCGTACAATACACATGATGCTAAATCATCAGAATCTGCTTTAAAATTAATAATGTCAGCAGCATTTTCATCAGCAATAATGTTATTTGGAATATCATTAATGTATGGGCAATTCGGGTCCTTATATTTTATAGATTTGATTGCAACTAACATGAATTCCCCGCTTACAATACTTGCTTTTATAATGTTTATTTCAGGTTTGGCATTTAAAATTTCATTAGTGCCATTTCACTTCTGGACGGCTGATGTATATGAAGGAGCTCCAACTAATGTCACCGCATATTTATCTGTAATATCAAAAGGAGCGGCAGTATTTATTTTGAGCATTTTACTATTCACAGTTTTCAAATCTTTAGTAACTGTTTGGTCCGATATACTTTATGTACTAGCCGTTTTAACAATGACTATTGGTAATCTATTTGCTTTAAGGCAAACGAATATTAAGCGTTTTCTTGCTTTTTCATCAGTTGCTCAAGCAGGATTTATTTTACTTGGATTACTAGGCACAAATGAACTAGGAATGGCAACTGTTATCTACTTTGTTCTTATTTATATATTTACAAATTTGGCAGCATTTGGTGTTGTATCAGCTATAGAAAATGCTACTTCTAAGGTTAAGATTGAAGATTATAACGGCCTGTATCATACTAACCCAAATATGAGTTTGTTAATGATGATGGCTTTATTTTCATTAGCAGGAATTCCTCCATTAGCAGGATTTTTTGGAAAATTCTTCTTGTTTACTGCTGCTGCACAAAATGGTTATTTTTGGCTTATAATTATTGCAGTAATAAATGTTACCATTTCACTTTATTATTATTTAATGGTAGTAAAAGCAATGTTTATCAATAAAAATGAGACACCTATCGCACGAATTGAAAATGATATTTACACTAAAATATCATTTGTTATTTGTTTAGCGGGTATCTTTGTTTTAGGGTTCTACAGTAGTATTTTTGAGTATATTAATTCTGTATCTATTGGGCTATGAGTTTATTAAAAGGAAAACATACAATTAAAGAAATTGATGGTGTAAGATGCACTGTTGTAGAGAAAAAAATTGAGCAAGAAAGAGTAGATTTTCTAACTCATTTACTTAAAACAAATGGTTTTGAAGTTAGAACTTTGGAAGAGAAAAGAAAAACTGAAGAAGACGCTCAAACATATTTATTAGGTGTTACTGATTTAGTTTTTAACCCTGTTATTTGGGTTTACGAACGAAAACTAAAAACTGCTGATGGTAAAAAGGTTACTGCTGATTATTGGAATCAGAAAACTAAAAACTTAGAACCAAATTATTGGGATACTGCTAAGAAGTTTTAAGAAATCCTATTCATCAATTTATTTGAGAAAGCAATAAGTGGTGCTTTATTTTCTGAAGAAATAGACTCTAAATGTTTCATTGCTTTAGTTTGATATGCAAGCATTAGGTTTTTAGTGTGCATAGGAATTTCCATCTGTTCAAATAAGGATTTCACATTCTCTATCTTTTCCTCTTCAGGATAATGATCATCTAAATAAACGTCTGTTAATTTTTCAAGTTGGCTAACATTAGCAACCTCCAATGCTTTTAAATATAAATATGTTTTCTTACATGCAAGAATATCTCCCCCAACTTGTTTCCCAAAAGTTTCAGGATTACCAAACGCATCAAGCAAATCATCTTTTAATTGAAATGCAATACCAATATTTTTTCCGAACTCATATAAGTTGTTTTGATCTTCCACAGAGGCATTTGCTGTAATTGCTCCAATTTTTAAGGATGCCGCAAGTAAAACTGCTGTTTTATATTCAATCATTTTTAAATAATCAGCAATTTCTACATCATCCTGAGTTTCAAAATCCATATCCCATTGTTGCCCCTCACACACCTCAATTGCTGCTTTACTAAAAACCTCCAGAACTTGTTTTACACTACATTCAGCTACTTTCGCAAACAACTGATACGACTGAATCATCATGGTATCACCTGATAAAATAGCTACATTAGAATTCCATTTTTCATGAACTGTAGAGTTTCCTCTCCTAAGTGGAGCATTATCCATTATATCATCATGCAACAAAGTGAAATTATGAAAAACCTCTATTGCTAAAGCTGGTGAAATTGCTGTTTCTAAATTCTCATCAAATAATTGATGAGCCATAAGTAAAAGAATTGGTCGCATTCTTTTACCCTTTAATCCCATAATATAAGCAATAGGATCATACAATAAATTAGGATCGCTCGGATAAGAAATTGAATGAATTTCTTTTTCTATAATACTCCCTAATTCTTGAATATTTTTCATTACTCTTTTACAAGATTTACTAAATATTCACCATACCCACTTTTTCTTAATGGCTCTGCAATTTCTAATAATTTAGCGTCATTAATATAGCCCATTCTGTAAGCAGCCTCTTCTATACAGCCAATTTTACGACCTTGTCGTTCTTCAATAACTTGCACATATTGGTTGGCTTGCATTAATGATTGAAAAGTTCCTGTATCTAGCCAAGTTGTCCCTCTTCCTAAAACCTGAACATCAAGTTCGCCTCTATTTAAATACTCCTTATTTACATCCGTAATTTCGTACTCTCCCCTTGCAGAAGGTTTAATGTTTTTAGCAATTTCAATAACTGAATTATCATAATAATAAAGCCCAGGAACAGCATAATTTGATTTTGGTTTTGTTGGTTTTTCTTCTAAAGAAAGTGCTTTAAAATTCTCATCAAACTCAACCACTCCATATCTCTCAGGGTCATGTACATGATACCCAAAAACAATTCCTCCAGTAACATCTTTACATTCTTGTAAAGTCTTCACTTTCATTTGGAAAATATTATCACCTAACACTAAACACACGCTATCGTTTCC
>Ga0233427_10004975_pt1 | contig 10809 bp, 9 predicted proteins | sample SI_118_April2016_5_FD_179885 | JGI IMG/M metagenome (GOLD analysis project Ga0233427, IMG submission 179885) | Seawater microbial communities from Saanich Inlet, British Columbia, Canada - SI_118_April2016_100_MG | ecosystem: Environmental > Aquatic > Marine > Inlet | place: Canada: British...
GAAATTCAGTCAATATTATGCAGCTAGCTGGGCCTATAAATATGATGAAAACTTCTCTAGTTGGTGGAGAAGCAAAATATAGCCTTTCCATTGGAAATGAGACTGTCGACATGAATGCGCTGGTAGGTAGGCATGTTGATCTTCACTTTGAGCAAAAAATTTCATGCTCAAATTGTGGCAATAAAACCAACAAAAGTTTTTCTCAAGGATACTGCTTTCCATGTGCGCGTGCTCTTGCCAGATGCGACATGTGCATCATGAAGCCAGAAACCTGCCATCACCACCTTGGAACTTGTCGTGAGCCAGATTGGGGGCTTGCCAATTGTTTTTCTTCACATATCGTTTATCTTGCTAATTCTTCTGGAGTCAAAGTAGGCATTACCAGAAAAACAAATACGCCAGGACGATGGATAGACCAGGGCGCCGTGAGTGCTTTGCCAATTTTAGAGGTTAAAACAAGACTTGATTCTGGAAAAGTTGAAACGGCCCTTAAATCTTATGTCGCTGATAAGACAAATTGGCGAACAATGCTCAAAAATGAGGTTGAGGATGTGGATCTTGAATCAAAAAAGAACTTGCTTCTGGATGAGATACCGGGTCTGATAAATGAGGTTCAGGCAACCCCCCTTGAAAGCGAAGTAATAAATATTAGTTACCCTGTGTTAGAATATCCAACAAAAATCGTTTCCTTGAGCTTTGATAAAACACCTTCTATTTCTGGCTTTTTACAAGGCATTAAAGGACAATACTTACTACTAGATGGTGGTGTGCTTAATCTTAGAAAATTTAGCTCCTATCATCTTGTGCTTGAAACCTAAATGAATTAGAAATGAACGAAAACTTTGCAAGAATTGAAAGACTGCCGACCTATGTTTTTGCAATTACCAACGAACTCAAAGCAAAAGCGCGCTCAAAGGGTGAAGACATTATTGACTTTGGAATGGGCAATCCTGATCAGCCCACGCCTCAGCATATTGTTGATAAGCTGGTTGAAGTCGCACAACGAACAGACACACATCGCTACTCAGCATCTCGCGGCATACCTCGTCTTCGAAAGGCAATAACTAACTGGTACAAAGAAAGATACAATGTGAGTCTTGATCCTGACACAGAGGCTATCGTTACCTTAGGCTCAAAAGAAGGCCTTGCAAACCTTGCTCAGGCAATTGTTAGCAAGGGTGATACTATTTTGGTGCCGAGCCCAGCATACCCTATTCACCCTTATGGTTTTGTGATTGCCGGCGCAGATATTCGTTCTGTTCCATGCGGACCTGAGCATGACTTCTTTTCGGAGCTGGAAAACGCTATTAAAAACACCTGGCCAAAACCAAAAGCAATTGTCCTGAACTATCCTGCAAACCCAACTTCTGAATGTGTTGAGCTTGAGTTTTTTGAGCAAGTTATTGAAATTGCGAAAGAAAATCAAATTTGGGTTATTCAAGATTTAGCCTACGCCGATATCGTGTTTGATGGATATAAAGCACCGAGTATTTTTGAGGTTGAAGGTGCAAAAGAAGTTGCTGTAGAATTCTTTTCAATGTCTAAAAGCTATAATATGCCTGGCTGGAGGGTTGGATTTATGGTTGGAAATGCATCGTTAGTTGCTGCGCTCACTAAGATAAAGTCTTACCTAGACTATGGCATCTTTACACCGATTCAAGTTGCTGCAATTGAGGCGCTTGAGGGCGACCAAAGCTGTGTTGAAGAAATATGTTCGATGTATCAGTCAAGGCGTGATATCCTTTGTGCTGGTCTTGAAAGCATTGGCTGGAGTGTTGAAATACCAAGAGCAACGATGTTCGTGTGGGCAAAAATTCCAGAGCACTATAGGGCAATGGGCTCGCTTGAATTCAGCAAAGCGCTGATCAATCGCGCCAAGGTAGGTGTTTCTCCGGGAATTGGTTTTGGCAGTTATGGTGATGAGTATGTGCGAATCTGTTTGATTGAAAACGAGCACAGAATTCGTCAAGCCATAAGAGGCATTAGAAATATGTTCAAAGAAGATGGTCTTTTATAATGATATCTGCAGAAGAGTTTATAAATAAAAAGAATAAGTGTATTACGCTATTAGGGATGTCTGGTGTTGGCAAAACTCACCTCGCAAAACTTATTGGCGAAGAGGGAGACTGGTTTCACTTTTCTGGAGACTATAGGATTGGTGCAGCCCACCTAAAAGAGGCCATTATAGCAAATATTGCCAATAAAATGAAAACAGACAGCTGGCTAAAGACGCTTTTAGACAATCAGTCTATCAGCATTAACAGTCAAGTAAGTTTTGACAACCTTGAGCCAATCTCAGCCTTCTTGGGAAAGGTTGGCAACCCTGAAGAGGGTGGACTTCCATTAGATGAATTTATTCGCCGCCAAAGTCTTTTTTTTGAGGCAGAAAAAAAGACAATGTATGAAGTATCTGACTTTATCTTTAAGTCCCAAGCAGAGGGTTTCAGTCATTTTATAAATGATGCCGGAGGAAGTCTTTGTGAGCTAGAAGACCAAAACCTATACAAGCTTCTCTCAGAAAACAGTCTCATTGTTTATATAAAGACCAACAAGGAGAATGAACGAGTCCTAATTGAGCGTGCAAAAACACAACCAAAGCCTATGTATTATAATTCTCATTTTTTTGAGGCGTCCATTAACACCTATCTTTCTGAAAATAACTTGGATTATGTAGCTCAAGTGAGCCCTGATGATTTTGTCAGCTGGGTTTTTCCAAAGCTCATAGAAGACAGACTAAAAAAATATGCAGTGATTGCAAACAAATATGGCTGCACAATTCAAAGTGATGATCTTCATAAGTGTCGCTCTGCAAATGATGTGATTAATTTAATCTCCAACGCACTCTAAAGCCATGCCTCTTATAGCACATTCAAATTTACCCTCCTTTGAGCGCCTTGGAAAACAAGGGGAAACAATACTGTCTGAAGAAAGAGCCTCACATCAGGCCATTAGAGCCCTTCATATTGGTCTGCTAAATATGATGCCTGATTCTGCACTTGAGGCTACTGAAAGACAGTTCTTTAGGTTGATTGGTCGCTCTAACCAAGTAGCTCAACTATATATACATCCGTTTTCTCTCCCCAGCATTAAACGCGGTAAGAAAGCCTCGGAACATATAAAAAGCCACTACAAAAGCTTTGATGAAATAAAACTTCAGGGCCTAGATGCGCTTATTATTAGTGGCGCAAACGTTACTGATCCTGACCTTCAGCTAGCGCCTTTTTATAAAGAGCTTCGTGAGGTAGTTGACTGGTCTTATGAAAATGTAACCTCAACCTTGTGCTCATGTCTCGCGACTCATGCTGTTTTAGAATTTAAATATAAACAAAAGAGAAGGCCGGTTGGAAAAAAACACTGGGGAATTTTCCCTCACCAAGTTATTGACAGAACTCATCCATTGGTCAAGGGTGTTAACACTCGATTTGATGTTCCACACTCTCGCTATAATGAAATTTCGAGATCTCAGTTTAAAAACGCTAACATTAAAGTTTTAGCCGCGAGCAAAGTAGGCGTTCATTTAGCTGTAAGTCCAGACTTGTTTCGAATTGTTTTTTTTCAAGGACATCCAGAATATGACTCCATTAGCCTTTTAAAGGAACTGAAAAGAGAAATTGCCCTTTACCTTGAAGGGAGTCGTTTAGACTATCCACCATTTCCTAAAAATTACCTTTCGCCGCAATGTTGTGCCATTTTAGAGGAATATAAAACACGGCTTAAAAACAACTCAGCCACAATAAAAGACTTTCCAGAGCAGCTCATCATGCAAACCCTCGATAACACATGGCATGATAGTGCGAGCGCCATTATCAATAACTGGATTGGTTGCTTTTACCAGGTTACAAATGAAGACATTAAGCTACCATTTATGGAGTCGGTAAATCCACAAAACCCGCTAGGTTTATAAGAGTGACAGAGCTAGCAAGCGACTTACTTTGTTGGTTTAAGAGCAATGGAAGAAAAAACCTTCCGTGGCAATCAAGTCCGCCCAATGTTTATCATATTTGGCTTTCTGAGGTCATGCTTCAACAAACACAAGTTATTACGGTAGTTAACTACTTTAATGGTTTCGTCAAGGCTTTTCCAGATTTAGCGTCTCTTGCATACGCGCACGAGGATCAAGTGATGTCAAAATGGGCTGGGCTAGGATATTATAGTCGTGCACGTAATTTACACAAAACGGCAAAGCTCGTTGAGTCTAAACATAACGGAGTCTTTCCAAAAAAATATGATGAGATTGTTGCACTCCCTGGCATTGGCCCCTCGACAGCAGGTGCTATTTTGTCCTTAGGAAGTGGTATATCAGCTCCAATTCTAGATGGTAATGTTAAACGAACTCTATCACGTTATCACAAAATTGAGGGGCATTACTCTTCGAGTGAAGTCATGAAAGAACTATGGCGTCTAGCAAAACATCACACGCCTCAAACGTATAATGCTGAATATACCCAAGCAATCATGGATATTGGTGCAACCATCTGTATTCCAAAAAACCCTTTGTGTGAATCTTGTCCACTGGCAAGCCATTGTGGCGCTTATCTAACCAAAGACCAAGGCGCTTATCCGCGCAAAAAAAATAACACAGGCAAGCTCCCTGAAAAAACTGTCGCTTTTCTAATATTTAAAAATGAAAGACAAGAGGTTTTTCTCAAAAAAAGGCCTAATAAAGGAATATGGGGAGGGTTATGGAGCTTTGAAGAGTGTGAAGACAGCAATGAAGCAATTAGGATAAAGATTAGCCGACATAACAATAAAGCAAAGATTGTCAGGTCACTTACAAAATTTAAACATCCTTTTACTCACTTTACTTTATGGGTTAATCCAATTTTGATTGACTCCCCTGGAGGATCTGCCAACTATTACGCAACGGATAGTTTAACTTTGGGCACTCCCGCTCCTGTTAAAAAAATACTTCAGGAGCTTTAATTGACTAATAAAAAAAACGCCAGTGAGTAAAATAAAAGCATGGAACTAATTAGAGGCCTTCACAATCTAAAAAAACAGACCGGATGTGTTCTTACCATTGGTAACTTTGATGGTATTCATCTTGGCCATCAAGAAATACTCAAAAAGCTTGTCTCTAAGTCAAAAAAAATGGGGCTGCCCTCTCTTGTCATGTCTTTTTCAGTAACCCCTGAAACCTTTTTTGGAAGACCAAAAGCAAGACTTAGCAATTTTAGGGATAAGCATTTATTCTTGGAGTCTATGGGGGTAGACAATCACCTTTTAATCAGATTTAATAAGGACTTTTCTGAGCTTTCGGCGTCCTCTTTTATTAATCAAGTCATTGTAAAAAAAATTGGAGTAAAACATTGCTTTATTGGTGATGATTTCCGTTTTGGAAAAGATCGTCTGGGCGACTTTTCAATGCTAGAAAAAGCTTCGCGTACAAACGACTTCTCGATTGAAAAAATACACAGCGTTCTTCTCAGTGGAAAAAGGGTTAGTAGCTCTGCAATAAGAAATTTTCTGACTGAAGGAGACTTTGCTGGGGCTGAAAAGTTTCTTGGTAGGCCTTTTTCGATTAGCGGAAAGGTTGCGCACGGAGAAAAGCTTGGAAGAACGATTGGGTTTCCCACCGCAAACATAAGCATCCATAGAAAACTCAGTCCAGTTTTAGGGGTTTATAGTGTTCTTGTAAAACTTAATTCGAAAACATACAGTGGCGTATGTAATGTAGGAAAAAGGCCAACGCTTGGAGGCAGCAAAACCCTTCTAGAGGTTTTTATATTTGACTTTAATAAAGAGATTTATGGTGAACATGTAACTGTCATATTCAAGCAAAAGTGTCGTGAAGAAAAAAAATTTGAATCTTTTGAGGAACTAAAAAAACAGATCGAAAAAGATGTCGAAAAAAGCAGGCTCTTCTTTCAAAGCGGGGCTCTTTAGGTTCTCATTCTCCAAGATAGTTCTTTGCCAGCATAAAAAGGAACCACTAAAGAGCTTGAAAAGTCATAGCTGTCAGGAATCTGCCATCGGGCTTTTTCCAGTGTTATTTTTTCATTATTTCTGGGTAGGCCGTAAAAGTCAGGTCCAAAATGTGAGGCAAAGCCCTCTAGCATGTCGATTTTATTAGCGCTTTCAAAAGCTTCTGCATAGAGCTCGATAGCTGCGTGTGCATTAAAAACTCCAGCGCATCCACACGCTGACTCTTTTTGATTTTTGTCATGTGGAGCGGAGTCGGTTCCCAAGAAAAATTTTGAATTCCCCGAAGTGGCTGCTGTAACTAAAGCCTCTTGATGAGGCACTCTTCTTTTTAGAACAGGCAAACAGTAATAGTGAGGCTTTATTCCCCCAACAAGCATATGATTTCTATCTGAAAGCAAATGATGCGGGGTTATGGTTGCAGCGATATTGTGGCTGCTTTGACAAACAAAATCGACAGCTTCCTTAGTTGTGATATGCTCCAAAACAACCTTAAGTTCAGGAAAATTTTTAACCAAGGGCTCAAGAACAGAATCTAAAAAAACCTTCTCTCTATCAAAAATGTCTATGTCTCGATCAGTAACCTCTCCATGAATAAGAAGTGGCAAACCTTCTTTTTGCATTTGCTCAATAGCGGGATAGGCATTTGATATGCTTGTAACTCCATCCTCAGAATTTGTTGTAGCTCCTGAAGGGTATAACTTAACAGCAAAGACATAATCATTTTTGCAAGCATTGGTTATGTCTTGCTGAGTTGTGCTGTCCGTCAAATATAGAGTCATCAGGGGACTAAAGCTTGTATCTCGAGGGAGTGCTTGCATAATCGCCTCTCGATATTTAAGGGCCTCCTCTGAGGTTCTCACAGGTGGAGATAGGTTTGGCATAATAATAGCTCGACCCATTTGTTTTGCCGTCATTCCAACAACCGAACTCATTTCTAACCCGTCTCTTAAGTGCAAATGCCAGTCGTCTGGCTTAGTAATAGTTAGTTGATTCACTTTAATATTAATCTTTGCATCGAATTGATATGGCGTCACCCATGGCACTGCTTATATTTTTTTCCAGACCCACATGGGCATGGGTCATTTCTACCAACCTTTAAGTTTCTAGCTGGTTGTTTTGATGAAACGACTCTTCGTGGAGGCGCCACTTTTCTTTGCGGTTGCTTTAAGCTCTCGTCCTGTTGTTGCTCCTCTAGTATTTCTTGTTGTTTTGAACTAACCTGCTCAAGATTAACACTACAGAGCGCCTGAACAATTTCCATGTTTATCGTATCTAGAAGATCCGTAAACATTGAAAAAGACTCACGTTTAAACTCCTGAATTGGGTTTTTTTGTCCTATTGCGCGTAAGTTGACACTTTGTCGGAGCTGATCCATAACAGCCAAATGTTCCTTCCAATGATGATCAAGAGCCCTTAGCATAACCGCCTTCTCAAATGCCCTCATAGTTTCGACACCAAGAGTTTTTTCTTTTACTTCGTGAGACGTAACAAACCCCTTTAGAATCAATTGTAGCATGTCATCAACATCCATCCCCTCGTCAACCATTCCTTTTAGAGGGACATCGGCGCCATATGATCTCTTTAAAATATTTTGGAGGCCTTCCACATCCCAGTCTTCTTCAGGCACCTTTGGCGATATGTACCCCTTAAAAAGATCACTAATTACATCCTCTCTTATTATTTCATAACGAACTTTAACATCTTCGGTGCCCATGAGCTCATCCCTTAACTCATAAACTACTTTCCTTTGATCATTGGCAACATCGTCATACTCTAGAAGATGCTTTCTAGCATCGTAGTGCATTCCCTCAACTTTCTTTTGAGCGTTAGCGATTGTTTTGTTGAGCCAGCTATGCTCAAGAGCCTCTCCTTCCTTCATCCCAAGCTTCTTCATCATGCTTGCTGTTTTTTCAGAAGCAAATATCTTCATCAGGCTGTCTTCTAAAGACAAATAGAAACGGGTTGAGCCCACATCCCCCTGCCTTCCTGCTCGACCCCTAAGCTGGTTATCAACTCTGCGTGATTCATTTCGCTCAGTTCCAACAATATGCAGCCCTCCTGATTCAATAACAGTATTATGCTTGTCTCTCCAGGCATTAATTTCGGATTCGGTGGCACCCTCTGCAAGCCGCCCCCCTAAAACAATATCTGTTCCTCGGCCAGCCATATTTGTTGAAATTGTGACGGCTCCTGGAGCGCCTGCATTGGCAACAATATCAGCCTCTCGCTCATGCTGTTTCGCATTAAGAACCTCATGTTTAATTTTATGTTTCTTGAGCAAAACTGACACGCTTTCTGAGCTCTCAATACTATTGGTTCCAACTAGAACGGGCTGCTGCCTCTTTTGACAATCTTGAATATCCTTAACTGCTGCATCAAGTTTTTCTTCCATTGTGCCATAAATTAAATCTGAGCGATCAACACGTGCAGAGCTTGTGTTGGGTGGAACAACAACTACCTCGAGCCCATAAATATCTTGAAGCTCTGTAGCTTCTGTCTCTGCAGTTCCTGTCATTCCAGAAAGCTTCTCATATAGCCTGAAATAGTTTTGATATGTAATTGAAGCTAAGGTTTGGTTTTCTAGCTTAATACTTACATTTTCTTTGGCCTCTATCGCCTGATGAAGTCCCTCTGACCACCTTCTTCCTTCCATTGTTCTGCCAGTAAACTCATCAACAATAACAACATCGTCATTCTGAACAATATAATCCACATTTTTTTGAAATATCACGTGCGCTCTAAGGCCAGAAATTATGTGCTGAAGTAAAATAATATTGCTTGCATCATAAAGACTAGACCCCTCTTTAAGGGCGCCGGCCTCTATAAGCATGTTTTCTGCTTTAATGTGTCCATCGTCACTTAAAAACACTTGCTTATGTTTTTCATCAAGCGTGTAGTCGCCAGGCGTTAGTATTTCAACTTCTTTGCCCTCACCTCTTTCTGTTTGAAGTGTAAAACTGGGAATCATAGTATTAATAGCTTTATATACTTGCGAGTGATCTCCAGTAGGCCCAGAAATTACTAACGGCGTTCTTGCCTCGTCAATAAGGATTGAGTCAACTTCGTCAATAATTGCAAATGACAGCTCCTTCTGCATTTTTTGATTTTGAGAAAAGGCCATATTGTCTCGAAGATAGTCAAATCCAAGTTCGTTATTTGTTGCATAGGTTATATCACAGGAGTAAGCTTTTTGTTTTTCCTCGCTGGACATTCCTGAAACTGAGGTGCCAACGCTAAGGCCCAAGAATGAAAAAACCTTTCCCATCCATTCAGCGTCCCTGGATGCCAAGTAGTCATTGACAGTAACAATATGAACACGCTTTCCATTGATTGCATTTAAATAAGCAGGCAGGGTTGCAACAAGCGTCTTGCCCTCTCCAGTTCCCATCTCTGAAATACTGCCCTCATTAAGAACCATGCCGCCAATAAGCTGCACATCATAGTGCCTAAGGCCCAGCGTTCTCTGGCTTGCCTCTCTCACAACTGCGAAAGCTTCTGGCAAAATGCTGTCTTCTGACTCGTTTTCATTAAGCCTTTTTTTGAGCTTGTCAGTCATTGATGACAAATCAATATCGCTCAAAGACTTCATCTTTTCTTCCAACGAGTTAATCTTATTGACCTGACCATTGTACTTTTTAATAAGCCGATCGTTGTGCGACCCAAAAACTTTTGATAAAACGTTATTTATAATACTCATGAAAGAACGAAACATTAGTTGACAAAACTGTGGTATTTTCTCATATATGCAAGATAAAACAAAAGAAAACCCTACAAATTTTAAAGCTGAAGGCAAACTAGGGACGATGTTTGAAAAGGCCAAGTCGCATAATCGTTTTAATTCTGAATTTCAATCACAGATTCCCACCGAGCTAAACGGCCTCACCCTCTCTCTTGTTGATGATCAAAAGGTCTTTCTCATTGCCAAAAACCCCTCTGTTGCCTATCGCGCCCAAAAACAAAAAAAGCTACTTATCTCAATCATCAAAAAAATTGATGGCCTCTCTGATACAAAATTTTTGGTTATTAAGGTTGATGAAAAAAAATACTAGATTAGTTGAATGCTTTTAGCTTTTAAATAGCAGTCCTTTACATTATAATAGTACGGTTTTTCACCAAATATCATTCGGAATTTAATGTCAGAACAAACAATCGACCTAAAAAAAAGACGTTTTTTAACCAAAGCTAGCAGTGTAGTTGGTGCAGTTGGTGTTGGCTTTGCAGCATGGCCTTTTTTATCAACATGGAAACCGTCTGCTAAAGCTAAAGCAGCTGGGGCGCCTGTAGATGTTGATATTTCTAAACTAGAGGCTGGTCAGCTTGTTCGCGTCTTATGGCGCAAAAAACCTGTTTGGATATTTAAACGTGATGAAAAAGCTCTAGAGTCTCTTGACTCTCAAGACCTAATCAGCAAGCTTGCTGATGCTGATGGAACTGGCAACTCTAAAAGCCAACAGCCTGACTACGTTACAGCAAACTATCGCTCAATTCAAAACAAAGAAAGTGTTGCTGTTATTGTGGGCGTTTGCACACATCTCGGATGCTCTCCAACATATAGACCAGAACCTGGTGCAGCTGATCTTGGTGGAGACAGTTGGAAAGGCGGTTTTTATTGCCCATGTCATGGCTCTAAGTTTGACCTTGCTGGAAGAGTTTATGCAGGTGTGCCTGCCCCAACCAACCTAGTAATACCTCCTTATCAATACGTCACTGATTCATTGATTCGTGTTGGCGTTGACCAACAAAATACATAAGCAAAGATATGAATAATAAGCAAAGCTGGATAGACCAAAGATTTCCATTAACTAGGGTTATTAATGAGCATTTAGCAGAATACTATACGCCTAGAAACTTTAATTTCTGGTATTTCTTTGGTGGCTTAGCAGT
>Ga0233427_10004986_pt1 | contig 10787 bp, 8 predicted proteins | sample SI_118_April2016_5_FD_179885 | JGI IMG/M metagenome (GOLD analysis project Ga0233427, IMG submission 179885) | Seawater microbial communities from Saanich Inlet, British Columbia, Canada - SI_118_April2016_100_MG | ecosystem: Environmental > Aquatic > Marine > Inlet | place: Canada: British...
TGACCACGCGCCTTTTTTTGTACGCCTTGGCCAAGCACTTTGCCTCGAGCAAACTCATGGTTTCGTCTTACCCTGTTTTTTCGTTCGCTCCCGCATTTTCGCAATCGTCCTCGGATTCAGCGTCATCTTCCAGCGGCCGGTAGCCTTGAGCCGCTTGGTGTGCGGATTGAACACGACTTCCCAACCGCGCAACTCGCCCTCGTCGGTCTTCAGCACCGGGTCGCCTGTCAGGCGCAACAACCCCGTGCCAAGGTTGTAAATCGCCGCTTGGCCAAGCGCAACCACCTCCGCACCCTCGAGCCTCGTCCGAATCTCCACGCTTGGCTTGCCAGTCAACCGCATCGTTTCATCCGCCGTGGAATAAACCAGACGGTCGCCCACGTACCGCATCGCGTTTTCGCCAGTCGTCGAGACGACCAAGTCGCCGGATGCATCCAGCGAAACCAAGCCAGCACCCTCCGAGTCGATTCCGATCACAACGTTTTGCGCCAGAACCCTCAAACCCTCGTCGCCGCTCAACACCACGTTGCCGGTGAACGTCGCCGAGTCCAGCCCCACGCTGCCCACCGCCTGACGATACTCGAACGAATCGCAGACAACCAAAAGCGGTTCGCCGCTTGGTTCACTTTTTGCCACCTTACCGCTGGCGGGCGGCAACAAAAAACGGCCGTCACCCTTGGGCCGTGGCAACTGCATTTTCACCCTCCCGCTCGCTCGGAAAACGCCGTCGTTCGGCGACAACTCGACCAAGCGGGCCTGGCCACTTTGTGTGCCGAGATTCCATCTCGCCCCTCCCCGAAACTGAATTGTTTTTTGCGCCAAGTCGTAAGTTGCCGTCTGCGCCGTGAGTTGATCCCCGCCTTGGGCAAGATTGACGCCGACTTCGGCATTGACCGATTCCACGGCACCTCCGCTGCCCTTGGCCAAGCGTACGTTCAAAAAACTGCATTGCAACCGCCCTTCGCCGCGAGTCAATTGAACCGCGCCGATGTATCTCGCGAAGCCGACGTTCTCCCCGGTCGCCGCTTGAAATAAAAAAACGTTGGAACGGATTTCGACCGACTCGCCCTTGCTATCCTTCGCCGGCCCTGCCGTGGGCGCATTAAAATCAAGTACCCCCCCCGCGCCCCCCGCACCCGCCGGAAGTCTCATGTAAACATCCCCCTCAGCGTTCACGGATTGCGACTCACGATGGATCATCAGCAGATTTGCACGCCCCGAACGCTCGCCCATCGCCCAGTTCGGGTTGCCCTTAAGCACAATCAAACCGGCGGGCAGATCGTAGTCAGCCTGCTCGCTGGTGGTTTTGATTTGCTCGGCTTGCAGGGCCACGTTGCCGCTCGCTAGGATCGTCTGTACCTCCCAGTCGTCCTCCCTCATGCCGACCGCAATCGAGTCGCTGCTCAAGGTGCCGTCGGCATCCTTCACCAAAACCGAGTCGCGAAAAAGCGCCCGGCCCGGCTCGAGTTCAAATTGGCGCGAGGTGATTTGCAACAACTCTGGCTTGGCACTTTTTTGCCGCGCTTGGGTAAGTTTTTTGTCCAGCTTGGCCACGACGTTGCTAAGCACGCTCAGCGTCGGCCCGGCTAGGTTCCCGGAAAAGCCGACGCCCTTGAGCTGCATCTGGCCATCGCCCGTGGAGAGCGACAATTCGCCTGACGAACGAATCGTCTTTTTGTCCTGATCGTACAGGCACTCGCTGGCGGTGAAGACGAGATTGGTTTTCCCATCGGCGGTGACTGTGACCAGTCGCGGATCGGTCAACAGCATGCCATCCGCCTGAAAAACAGCCTCGCTGCCGGTGAGGATGGAGATTCGGAGACTGTCAGCCGACTTTTCAGCGATGCGAAACCGACCGGTGCTCGCCGCCGCTTGGCCAAGCACCTGACTTGGATTGGCGACAAGACACGCCAAAAAAATCGGGATCAACCATTGCGTCTTCGACAACACGACGGCAGTGAGTGTGAAATCGGCGCGCTGGCTTGCAAAGGTTTTACTGTGCGCCATCGAAAAAACTCATGCCTTGGGCGGCAGTTCGAATTCGTCCGCATGGTACGAACTGCGAACCATCGGCCCGCTGGCCACGTGCCGGAAACCCATCTCCCGCGCCTTGGCTCCGTAGTCGTCGAACTTCGCCGGCGTCACGTACTCGGCCACCGGCAAGTGGCAGAGGCTCGGCTGCAAATATTGGCCCAGCGTGAGGATGTCGCATTTGGCCAAGCGCAGGTCGGCCATCGCCTCTAGCAGTTCCGACTCCGTCTCGCCGATGCCAATCATCAAGCCGGACTTGGTGTAAATCGTTCCGCCGCTCCGCTCCTTGGCCTTGCGTAACACCGCGAGCGAACGGTCGTATTTGGCCCGCGAACGCACGCTCGGCGTCAACCGCCGCACTGTCTCGAGGTTGTGGTTGAAAATCTCCGGCTTGGCGTCGAGCACGCTTTGCAGCGAGTCATCCTTATCGAGAAAGTCAGGGACAAGCACCTCGATGACGATGCCGGGATTCCGGCAGCGCACCGCCTCGATGGTCGCTCGAAAGTGGGCAGCCCCGCCATCAGCCAAGTCGTCGCGCGCAACGGCGGTGATGACAACGTGCTTGAGTTTCATCCGGAACGTCGCCTCAGCGACCCGCTCCGGTTCGTCGCCCTCAAGCGGCAGTGGCTTGGCGGTGTTCACCGCGCAAAAACCACAGGCACGCGTGCAGCGGTCGCCAGCGATCATAAACGTTGCCGTACCCTTGCTCCAGCACTCCCAGTGGTTCGGGCACTTGGCGCTCTCGCAGACCGTATGCAGGTTCAACTCGCCAAGCAAACTGCGCGTGCTCGTGAAATCGCTGCTGCTCGGCAGCTTCAGTCGAAGCCACCCGGGAATGCGTTTGCGCTGTTGAAGCGTGACCGTATCAGACATTCGTTTAGATCGCTAACTCAGTTCGTTCCAAAATTGCGCCAACTCGGGCGCCCCGAAGTCGGCCAGCATCTCTCCGTCGACCTCGATCACAGGGGCGCTGCTCTGGCCGCTCAGTCCAACCATCTCGTCCCAAGCGGCGCGGTCGGACGTCACGTCGAGCACGTTGTATTTGATCTTGTTGCGGTCAAGCCACTCCATTGCCTCAACGCACCAGCCGCAGAAGGGCTTGATGAAGAGTCGAACTGTCGTAGGTTGATACATGCGCTTGGCCAAGGCCAAGCGCACTTTGCGCCCAAAGCCAAGCCAGCGCAATATCATGCGTCACTCACCTCTGTGATGACGGTGGCATCCATCGGTTACAGGGTTGGGCCGAGCATCCACGGGGCGAACTCCTCGTCGCCCATCCCGGCGAGTTCGCTCTTGGTTTTTTCGCCGCCTGCCACGGCGAGGATCTTGTCGTAAATCCGCCGGCCAACCTGCTCGACCGTCTCGGTGCCATCGAGAATCGTGCCGGCGTTGATGTCCATGTCCTCCTCCATCCAGTTGTACATCGGGGTGTTGGTGGCGACCTTGATGCACGGCGACGGCTTGCAGCCATACACGCTGCCACGCCCGGTGGTGAACACGCCGACGTTGCAGCCGCCGCTGACTAGGCCGGTCATGCTTACCGGGTCGTTACCGGGCGTGTCCATGAAGCACAAGCCCTTGGCCTCGATCGGCTCGGCGTAGTCATAAACCGCGGCCAATGGCGCTTGACCCGCCTTGGCCACGGCACCGAGACTCTTTTCAAAAATCGTGGTCAAGCCGCCGTCCTTGTTTCCCGGCGAGGGGTTGTTGTCGATCGTCGAGCCGAACAACGCCGTGTGCTCCTCCCACCAGCGAATCTGCGACACAAGTTTCTCGCCGACTTCGCGCGTCACCGCACGGCGAGTGAGCAGATGTTCCGCGCCGTAAATCTCGGTGGTCTCGCCAAAGACGGAGGCCGCACCCTGCCGCACGAGTTCGTCGGAGGCGACGCCAAGCGCCGGGTTGGCCGAGATGCCGCTGTTGGCGTCAGAGCCACCGCAGTTCATCGCTAAAGCCAGCTTGCCGACGGGTTGCGTCGTGCGTTTGGCCGCACTGATTTCTGGTAGCATTTTCTCAACCGCCTTGACCGCCGACTCGACGGTTTTGCGGACGCCGCCGGTCTGCTGGATGGTCAGAAACGTGGGAGCCTGCTCACCGTCCTGCAATTGGTCGAGATGATGCTTCTCCACCAAGCCGGGAATTTGGTTCACTTCGCAGCCAAGCCCGACCAACACATAACCGCCGATGTTCGGATGGCGCGCCATCCCCGCGATGACACGCTGCAACAACTCGTGGCCGTGATTAGGGTCGTAGCTGCACCCGCCCTTGTGCGTAAAGGCAACCACACCATCGACGTTGGCAAAATCGCTTTTGAAATCCCTGGATCGGAAGTGATCGGCCACATAACGGGCAACCGATGCGGAGCAGTTCACGCTCGAAAGAACAGCGATATAATTGCGTGTTCCAGCAGCGCCGCCGGGACGGGCGTAACCGTGAAAAGTGTCTCTATCCCTCTCCAACGGCGGCAGTTCGGTCATCTCCTCGCAAAACCCGTAGTCCCGACCGACCGATTTCAACACGACGTTGTGCGTGTGCACCCAATCGCCGGGCTCAATATCCTCCTTCGCAAAGCCGATGATTTGGCCGTACTTCAGCAACTCCTTGCCGGCGTCGATCGACGCCAAGGCAACCTTGTGCCCTCCCGGAATGGTTTGCCTCAACTGAATGCGACGGTCACCCACAGCTACTGAAGTGCCGCCTTTCAGCGTACGCCGTGCTGTGGCGACATTGTCGCGTTGATTCAGAACGATGAAATCGGTTGCAAGAACGGCCATGAACGCGACGAAGAGTTAACACAAAAAAAGCCCGCCGTTAAGCGGGCTTTCTTAAAAAATATTGGAAGCTCAATCAGGGAGCGTTGTAGCGCGCGGGGTCGACACCCGGAGTCGCGGTAACCGGCGTCGGGGCAGTCGCCGGGAAAGTGATGCTGGAATCAGCCACAGCACCATCGGCACCGAGCGCAGCAATCGGATTACCCACCGTGGTGATAACGCCCTTTGAATCAGAACCACCACCGGCTAGCACCGCCTGGTTTACTGTCCTGAACAGGGACGGCACGGCCGCCACAACTGTATTGTAAACCATCTGATGCTTCTTGGCCTTGGTGGCCTTCAGGAGCGCGATTGTGATCTTGTCGATTTGCGCCGGCGCAGCCTTGGCGGCGGCCCTAGCAATTTCCCTTGTGTATTCCGGGGTCAGCTTGACTGCCTCCGCCGCAATGTCAGCTGCCGCATCAGGCACCAGACTGCAAATGAAACTTACCACTGAAACGCAAACGGCAGGCTTCTTGGCGACAGCAACTCGCAGCACCTCCATCGCGGTCCCAGCCTTATCTGCCTTCTTTGCCTTCGACACTAACGAATTGGCGATGTAGGCCATCTCAGCTCCAGGTGCCTTTGCGAAGGCTACCTTGATCGAGTTCTTATCAACTGCAGCGTTGGCAGAATCCAACGCACCACCAATAGCAACTACCATCGCTATGCCGACAAATAAACGTGTGTTCTTTCTCATGATTTAATTGTTAAAGCTTTTTACCGCGAACGGGTTCCGAGTCTCTGGGACGACCCGGCAAGTGTCAACACGAAAAAACAAACTATTTTCACTTTCTTTCCGGCGCAAAAATAGCCGATTTTCCCTTGTATTGCAGTAAAAACGCCCCATATTGGTCGTTACGTAACATTTTTAGACGCTATGCAAACTTCATTTTTTTTACAAAAAACCGCCATCTTGAGTTTTTTTGCCGTGAGTCAAGTCGCACACGCGCAAACACTTCCCACGGTCAGCGATGTGGATCTTCAGCCGCTCAAAGCGCAGATCCAACGACTCATTCAAGCCAAGGATTATCTTGGCGAACCGTTCTCCGCCAAGACCAAGCGAAGCCTCAACCAAGCGCTTGGCCAAGCGGATGCCGCAAAAGCCGTCGCCGCAGTTCAGCAAATTCTTGATGCCCAATGCCTTGTCGGTATCAACATCAACCCGGAGTCACGAGTCAAGGTGAATGCCGGCCCGGCCAAGCACGAGTTGGTGGAGCAGGGCTGGCGGAGCTTTCTGGTCAAGGTCAACAACCAAGCCGGTGTTACTGCGGAACTTATCGCCAGCAGCCCAAACTCCCAACCCCACGCCGGTTCGCCGCAGAGCCAAATCGTCGATCGTTGGCTTGGCTTGGCGATGCACAATGCCCAACCGCTGACCAAGACGCTCAGCGGCTTGGCCTTGGAGTATCGCATCGTCCAGCTTTACAGCCGCGACGCTGGCAAGCGCGACGCCAAGCTCAGCTTCGACGTTGGCCAAGGAACGCAGGATCTCGGCTTCCGCAGCGAGATCAATCTGCTCTTTGACTGCAAGCCAGCCCGCAAACTCACGCTCAAGGTGCTCGACGAAAATGGGAAGCCGACCACCGCCGGTTTTGAAGTTCGCGACAAGCTTGGCCGCGTTTATCCGTCACAGGCCAAGCGGCTTGCACCGGACTTTCATTTTCATCCGCAAATCTATCGTGCCGACGGCGAACACGTGAAACTGCCGAGCGGCTCCTACACCGTTCGGAATTATCGCGGCCCTGAGTCGATCCCGCAAACCCGCACCATCACTATCAGCGACGCGGATATCACCGAGTCGTTCAAGGTGCAGCGCTGGATTGATCCGTCGCTGATGGGTTGGTGGTCGGGCGATCACCACATCCACGCCGCCGGTTGCGCCCATTACAAAAACCCCACCGAAGGCGTCCACGCACCGGACATGATGCGCCACTGCCTCGGCGAGGATCTCAAGGTCGGCGCAAACCTTACTTGGGGGCCGTGTTTCGATTATCAAAAACAGTTTTTCACCGGAAAAGACGACGTCGTCTCCCAGTTTCCCTATTTGCTCCGCTACGACGTCGAGGTTTCGGGGTTTGGCTCTCATCAATCAGGCCATTTGTGCCTCTTACGCCTAAATAACCAGATGTATCCCGGCGGCGAATCCAAGCACCACTGGCCCAAGCTCTGCCTCAACACCCTCCGCTGGGCCAAGCGCCAGGGCGCGCTCGTCGGCCCGGCACATTCCGGCTGGGGGCTCAACCAAACCGGCTCGGCCCTGCCGACCTACGAGGTGCCGCCGTTCAACGGCATCGGCGCCAACGAATACATCGCCGACGTCACCCACATGGTTCCCGGACCGGACGGTAAACCGGTCCCTGCGGTGGACTTCCTCTCGATGGTCGATACGCCGTCGGTTTGGGAACTGAACATATGGTATCACACACTCAACTGCGGGTTCCGCACGCGCATCAGCGGCGAGACCGACTTCCCCTGCATCTACGGCGAGCGCGTCGGCCTTGGCCGCTCGTACGTCAAACTCGACGGCCGACTGACTTACAACGACTGGTGCGAAGGCATCCGTGCCGGGCGCAACTACGTCGGCGACGGCCGCAGCCACTTGATCGACTTCCAAGTCGACAACGTGCAGATGGGAGTGGACGGCAGCGAGCTGCGCTTGGCCAAGGCGGACACCGTGCTCGTCACGGCCAAGGTCGCCGCACGCCTCAACGACGAACCGATCCCGGGCTTGGCCAACCGCAGCTACGCCCAGAAGCCGTACTGGCACATTGAGCGCGCCCGGCTCGAGGGCACGCGCAAGGTGCCGATTGAGGTGCTCGTCAACGGCTACGCAATCGCGAAACAAGACATCGTCGCCGACGGCGAGTTGCGCAACATCGCCTTCGAGGTGCCAATCGAGTTCAGCAGTTGGGTGGCGCTGCGCATCCTCCCCTCGTCACACACCAATCCGGTTTTCGTGCTCGTCGATGGCAAGCCGATCCGCGCATCCAAGCGTAGCGCCGAGTGGTGCCTTGCAGGGGTGAAAAAATGCCGCTCACAAAAACGCCGCTTCATGGGCGAAGACGAAATCGCCGACTTCAACGCCGCCTACGATCACGCCGAGAAAGCCTACCGCCGCATCATCGGCGAAAGCGTCACCGACTAGCCGAGGAACAGGTTCGTCGCCGGGCCGGTGACACCCGGCTTGCAGCGGAACACTCCGCCGGCGAGTGGCTGTTCCACCCTGCCCGCCTCGTCGAGGTCGCGGCTGGAGGTGGTGATGTAAAGTTCGTCCCAGTTTTCGCCGCCGAAACAGCACGACGTCACGCACTCGACCGGCACGTCCACCTTGGCCAAGAGCGCTCCACCCGGCGCGAACCGCCCTACGCCCCAGCCCTGCCACAGCGCCACCCAAAGCATCCCCTCGTCGTCGATGCACATGCCATCTGGATAGCCCATTCCCTCCGGCAACTCGAACGCCGTTCGGCGATTCGACAACGTGCCGCCGGCCATGTCGCAGTCGAACACATCCACGCGGCGTGTCGGCGAGTCGATGTAGTAAAATGTCTTTTGATCGGATGTCCACACCATGCCGTTGGAGACGCTGACTTGGTCAAACAATTTGTCGGTGGAGAGATTGCGGTTGAGTCGGTAAAGGCTGCCGACGTTCGGCGCCTCGTCCATCCCCATCGTGCCGGCCCAAAGCCGGCCCTCGGGATCGACCTTGCCATCGTTGAAACGGTTGTTCGGCAAATCCTGCTCCGGGTCGATGATCGGCAACAGGTCGCCGCTGGCCAAGTCGAGTCGCACGAAGCCGATGCTCGTGCCGAGGATCAAGTCGCCGCGCTTGGTCGGGACGGCCAAACCGGGTTTTTCGCCGACATCCCACGTTTGGTTTTCGCCGGTGGCCGGGTTGAAGCAACAGACGCGGGCACTCTCGATGTCCACCCAGACCAAGTCTTGCGTCTCCGCCCGCCATACGGGCCCCTCGCCAAGGATGGCCTTGGTGTCCAGCACACACTCTGCCGTCAACGTTTGCACGGGGGCAGTCATTCGTTCACCATCGAAACGTCGAGCGTGCCGCTTATCGATTCCTTGCCTGTGGAATTCTGGAACGGTGCCAAGCCGAACTCCGGAATCACCGCCAGCAGGTGATCAAAAATATCGGCCTGGATCGCCTCGTACTCGGCCCAGACCGTCGTGTCGGTGAAAATGTAAATCTCGATCGGCAACCCGTTGTCTCCCGGCGCAAGCTGGCGAATGAGGAACGTGCGATCCTTCCGAATTTGCGGATGGCTTTTGAGGAATGCCATGATGTAGGCGCGGAACGTGCCGATGTTGGTCAGGCGGCGGCCGTTGACGAGTTCCGACAAGTCCGTATTGGACCTTTGATTGTGCGCGTTGACCTCGTCAAGTTTCGATTGCAAATAATCCCCGAGCAGTTCGAACCGCTGGAACTTCCCGAGCAGCACCTCGTCGGCGAAACGGATCGAGCGCATGTCGATGCGGATCGGCCGCTTGATGCGACGCCCCCCGGAATCCTTCATCCCGCGCCAATTGCGGCAAGCGTCGGTGATCAATTTCGACGTCGGGATGCTCAACACCGTCTTGTCAAAATTCTGAACCTTCACCGTCGTGAGCGACACGTCGATCACATCGCCGTCGATGCCGTGATCCTTCATCTCGATCCAGTCGCCCTTGCGCACCGTGTCGTTCGTGGCGACTTGGATTCCGGCCACCAAGCCCATGATGGCGTCCTTGAACACAAACAGGAACCCCATGACCATCGCGCCCAAGCCGGCCATCAGGGTGCCGACCTCGCGCCCCATCACGATCGAAATGATGAACACGCCCCCCACAAAACTTGCCACCAGCATCGCCGCCTGCAGCAAGCCCTTGATCGGCATGCGTTTTGATATGTCGTAACGCTGGTAAATCGTCTGCAACCCGTTGATCAGCGCCTGCAGCGTGAACAGCACCACCACCACGAGGTACACCTTGGCCAAGCCCTGCACAAAACCGACCAAGCTCTCCATCCCCGCGAACACCACAGGCGCCAGCACATGCGCCACGAGGGCGGGCACGACATTGGACAGGCGGGCGAACACCTTGTGCTCGATAAGAACGTTGTCCCAGTCGGAACTGGTCTTGCTCGACAGGAACCGGATGGCACGCAACACCACCCGCTTAGCAACGAGATAGGCCAGCCAACTCAGGAAAACCAGCAACAAGCCGCCGATCAAGTTGACCAACAAGCCGGCCCAGACAGCATCGATGCCGGAGTGCTCAAACTGCGCCATCAGCCAGTCCAGCAGGCTGCGCAGGCTCTCAATCGTCTCGCCACCTTGGCCACTCTCGGCCAATCCCACTTCATTTCTATCGTTCATTTCAGCAGTCGTTTATTGCCGGAGCGATAATCTAGTCAAATTGTACCGGCGATGAAACCCCTTTTCCGCGCTTGGCCCTCCCGCGTTCCAATCTTGGCCACAAAAAAACGGGAGCCGCGATCGGCTCCCGCTTGGGTAATTCGTTGTCGTCACCGCTCAGAAGCTTTCGCCGACTTGAAATCGCAAGAACTTGGCCACAGTGATCTCGTCGCCGACCGCTTGGGCAACCGAGGTCACATGATCCTTGATGCTGATGTCAGGATTCTTCACAAAGCCCTGCTCTAACAGGCAGTTGGTGGCGAAAAACTTGTTCATCTTGCCGGTTACGATCTTCTCGATGGCCTGCGGCGGCTTGCCCACGGCCTGCTCCTCTGCGATGGCTTTCTCCTTGGCCACCAACTCGGGGGCCACCTCGTCGCGGCTCACGGAGACCGGCGCGGATGCGGCGATGTGCAGCGTGATGTCTTTCACCAACACTTTGAAATCGTCGTTGCCAAGCGTCTCATCCTTGCCAGCACCGACCTGGAGCAACACGCCAACCTTGGCACCGGTGTGAATGTACGCGGCCACCAAACCG
>Ga0233427_10004989_pt1 | contig 10777 bp, 8 predicted proteins | sample SI_118_April2016_5_FD_179885 | JGI IMG/M metagenome (GOLD analysis project Ga0233427, IMG submission 179885) | Seawater microbial communities from Saanich Inlet, British Columbia, Canada - SI_118_April2016_100_MG | ecosystem: Environmental > Aquatic > Marine > Inlet | place: Canada: British...
CGACGGCATCTACCAAGGCTTCGACTCCGACTTCTGTCGAGCCACCGCCGTTGCCATCCTGGGCGACGCTGGAGCCATCGACATTATCGGGCTGACCGCAGCCGAGCGCTTCACCGCCGTGCAGACCGGGCAGGTTGATCTGCTCCATCGCAACACGACATTCACACAGAGCCGTGACTCCGACGTCGGCATGGACTTCGGTCCGACCACGTACTTCGATGGTCAGCAGCTCATGGCCCGCGTAGGCGACGGCTTCTCGCCAAGCAGCGGCGTGGCCGACATCGACGGCGCCGTGGTATGCACCAACGCCGGTACGACTACCGAGAAGAACATCGCCGAAGCCGCCGACCTGCTGGGCATCACCATCACGCTCAACACGTTTGAGGACTTCGACATCGTCAGCCAGAACTTCATCGAGGGTGCTTGCGACGTCATCACCACGGACGGCTCCGGCCTCGTTGGTCGTAAGGCTGAGCAGCAGCCTGCCGACCAGGAGTGGGTCATCTTCCCGGGTCAGCCGATCTCGAAGGAGCCGCTCGGCCCGACCTACGGTCAAAACCAGTCGCGCTTCGCTGATGCCGTCAACTGGACCGTCTACGCCATGCTCATCGCTGACGAGTACGGCGTGAACCAGGCCAACGTCGACGACTTCGTCGGCTCTGATGGTGAACTCGGCCGCCTCCTCGGTGGCGAGGGCGAAGTTCAGTCGGCCATGGGCTTGGCTCCCGATGCCTTCTACCAGGTGATCAAGCAGGTCGGTAGCTACTCCGATCTGTGGGACCGCCACCTCGCTCCGTTGGGCCTAACGCTCCCCGGCTCGGTCAACGATCTGTGGACCAACGGTGGCCTCATGTACCCGCCGCCGGCACGCTGATCATTTAGCGACGAATATCTGAACACCTCGCCGAGCCCCGAGATTTCGGGGCTCGGCCGGTGACCAGGGTGCTGAGGTCGTACGCGGCGTCAGCACCCGAGCCACTGGCAATGAGGAGCGGCCTTTAAACCGTTCGATAACGGCAGATCCGGGAGGATTGCACGGGTGTCTGACCCCACCGAACGAACACTGGTCGAAACAGCGGCAACTCGACCGCCGTTCTATCGTGACGCCATAGTCGTCAAATGGCTGGCGCAGATCCTCACGCTTGCCGTCGTCCTGTTTGCGGCAATCTTCTTGGCGCGCGAAGCCGGCGACGGCCTACGAGCCAAGTCGATCCAAACTGGCTATGGATTCCTCGATGTCGACCCGGACATCGCGTTGGGCGAAGGCATCGACACCGACCCGGCCACCGGTGGCCGTGCGCTCTGGGTGGGCATGGTCAACACCATCCGGATGGCGGTCGCTGGCATCTTCCTGGCGACGATCCTCGGGACTTTGATCGGTATCGGTCGCCTGTCGAGTAACTGGCTGGTGGCCAAGCTGGCCAGTGCGTTCATCGAGTACATGCGCAACATCCCACTGCTCGTGCACATCATCCTCTTCTTCGTCACGATCGCCACAGTCTTTCCAGGGTTTGGCGGCGACATCGACTCGGTCACCGGCGAGGTCATCCAGGGGCCGATACCTGGGGTGCTCCACATCTCAAACAAGGGCATCTCGATCCCCCGACTGCACATCGACGACGGCTTCTATCAATGGATGATCATCGTCGTAGTCGGTCTCGTTACGGCCCGATGGGTGGCGAGGAAGCGTCACGAAGTCCAGGACCGGACGGGCGCCGAGAGTTACCCCATCTTCAGTGCCATTGGTGTTGTCCTCACGTTCGCGCTCGTCGGCTGGTTCATCCACCCGATCTTCGGCTGGGTCGGCGACGCAATCTTCGCCCCGATTCGCGACCTTCTCAACGGGACGCCAGAGGCGCTCGTCCAGGTTCTCCTCACCATTGTTGCGGTCGCTAGCGCGGCCTGGTGGATCTGGCGCTTCTTCGATGCCCGCAGAACGCCCGGAGGGTCAGCGAAGCTCACCGATGACGACTGGTTCCGCGTCATCTTCGCTGGCGTCATAGCTGCCGCTGCCGGGTTCGTGTTCCTCGTGTTGTGGCCCGGTCTGTCCAGCTGGCTGATCAACTCCGGGAGCGACCTCTTTGATGTTCTGGCGAATAAGTTTGGTGACGGCAGAGGCAGCGTCATCGATGATCCGCCGATCAACGTGAGCATGCCCGACCTTGAAAAACGCGGGAACTTTGCCAACATGGGGCCGTCCGGCCTCAACCTCACACAGGGCTTCGCGGCGGTATTCTTCGGAATCGTGCTGTACACGGCGGCGTTCATCGCGGAGATCGTCCGCGGTGGCATCCTGGCGGTGCCCAAGGGCCAGACCGAGGCCGCTCAGGCCATTGGTCTGCGGCGTTCCACCATGATGCGCCGTATCATCCTGCCGCAGGCATCCCGAGTTAGCCTCCCGCCGCTCGGCAATCAGTACCTCAACCTCACCAAGAACACGTCGCTTGCGATCGCCGTCGGTTACACCGACGTCGTTCAGGTCGGCCAGACGATCTTCAACCAGACAGGACGAAGTCTCGAGGTCTTCATCATCTGGATGCTCTTCTATCTCGCTTGTTCGTTGACGATCAGCGTGGTCGTCAACTTCTTCAACGTCCGCCTCAAGATCGTGGAGCGCTGAGATGAGCGAGTTCGAACACCTCAGCGGCGGAACCGCCGAAATCATCGCGCAGGCCGACCAGCGCGAGGCCGAAGAGCGCGCGAGTCGCCCCGACGAGCCCAGCCTCCCGCCGTTCGAGTGGCTAAAGGTGAACCTGTTCTCGTCAGTCCTGAACACCGTCCTCACCATCGTGTTCGGACTGCTCGGGTTGTACGTCTACCGGAGCCTGCTGAACTGGGCGTTCAGCTACGAACGAGACTGGGATGCCGTCCGCGTAAACATGCGAGCGCTCTTCACGTTCACCTACCCGAGCAGCCAGTACATCCGGATCTGGGTCACGCTCGCCATTGTGCTCACATTAGCCGGCGTGTCGCTTGGGATGAGCCGCATGATCGGGCAGGGCCTCTCGCTCAAGCGAATCAGCATATGGGCCATGGCGTGGGGCGGCGCAGTGATTACCGGCATCCTGCTCACCCAGCCCCACGCGCAGCGCACCGCCACGGGTGAGGTGATGCTCGACGACCGCTTCCAACCCGTGCGTGAAAGTTTCGGCACAGCGCTGGCCGACAGAGGGTGGTGGTGGCTCATCGGGTTGGTCCTCTTCAGTGTTGGACTTGCCATCTGGTGGACCCTCGGCGATCTTCGTCGTCGTACGACCTTTGTCGGTGCCGTCCCGTTCACACTTGGCATACTCGCGTTCCTGGTCTCCACCCTGTGGTGGTACAAGTGGGGTAACTACGGTGAACAGGGCGACATCATCGAGCCCGGCCGGACGGTCAGCGACTCGGCGAAACTGCCATGGACCGTCCTGTGGTTCGTGCTGACGGGCGCTTATCTACTGGGGCGCCGCATCGCCACCACAACTCGTTCCGGCACCGTGCGGGGACTGGTCAACTTCACCTGGTTGTTGACCCCGTTCGTCACGTTCTGGGTGATCTTGCGCGACCCGGCGCTCGACTGGGACCACGTGTGGTCCACCGATCTCCCCATGGCCTTGGCGTTCATCGTCGGCGGTGGCGCGGTGCTCTATCTGCTCACCAAGCCCGATCTCGGTGAGATAGGGCGAGTCATCGGCGTCGTCATCCTCGGGGTGGCTGCCCTCAACTGGGTCACAGCCTTCTTCGGTTGGTACTCCATGCTGCAGAAGGCCCGTATCAGCTTCTTGCTGCTCGCCCTAGTGGCGTTGGCCGCTCACAACTTCGCCGGCGAACGAAAGCAGCGGATCCGCTTGGTGCTCGGCTGGACCGTTCTGATGGTGATCGTGCATTACATGGTCACCATGATGAATACGCCGTCCACGGTCGATGCTCCCGACGAGTTCGTGGGTGGCTTCCTGGTGACCGTGTACATCGCCACGTTCACCATGATCTTCTCGTTCCCGCTCGGCATCCTCTTGGCCCTAGGCCGAACATCGACGTTGCCCGTCTTTCGGGTGCTGTCCACGATCTACATCGAGGTCGTGCGAGGTGTGCCGCTCATCACGATCCTCTTCTTCTTCTCGACGTTCTTGAACATCTTCCTGCCCGTGGGCATGGAAATCGAAAAGCTGGCAGCCGCCGGCCTCGGGTTTTCACTGTTCGCCGCGGCCTACCTCGCCGAGAACATTCGCGGCGGCCTGCAGTCGGTGCGTCGCGGCCAGTTCGAGGCATCCGATGCCCTCGGCCTCACCACGGTTCAGCGAACGGGCTTCATCGTCCTGCCGCAGGCGCTCCGTGTGTCGATCCCGGTACTGGTCGGTGCCACCATCTCCACCTTCAAAGAAACCTCGCTGCTGGCCATCATCGGCATCATCGACTTCCTTCGAGTGGCCAACTCCGTGATCCCAGGCCAGACCCAGTTCCTCGGCGTGAAGATGGAGGGCCTGCTCTTCGTCTGCATGATCTACTGGATCGGCGCCTACAGCATGTCGAAGTTCAGCCAGCGGCTGGAGAAGCATCTCGGCGTAGGGGAGCACTGATGTCTGGCTCTGATCACTCTTATTTCGTCCACCGCACGACCGGCGCGAATCACGCCGACGACAACACGGGGTACCCATCATGAGCTTCAGCGACGCGACCACGGCCGTGAGCGATGAACTCGCCGCCCGGGATGACATCATCGTCTGCGATGGCGTCGACAAGTGGTACGGCGACTTCCAAGCCCTGAAGGGCATTTCCGCCAACATCAAGGAGCAGGAGGTCGTGGTTGTGCTCGGGCCTTCGGGCTCGGGCAAGTCGACATGGATCCGATGTATAAACCGGCTGGAACAGCACCAGAGCGGCAGGATCGTGGTCGACGGGGTGGAACTCACCAACGACACCCGCAACATCGAAAAGATCCGCTCCGAAGTCGGCATGGTCTTCCAGCAGTTCAACTTGTTCCCGCATCTCACGGTTCGGGACAACATCACGCTGGCCCCGATCTGGGTGCGAAAGAAGCCCCGTGCCGAAGCAGTGGCTCTCGCCGATCAACTGCTCGAACGAGTTGGTATTCCCGAGCAGGCCGACAAGTTTCCTGGTCAGCTCTCCGGAGGACAACAACAGCGCGTCGCCATCGCCCGAGCCTTGGCCATGGAGCCTCGGGTCATGCTGTTCGACGAGCCGACCTCAGCGCTCGACCCGGAGATGATCAAGGAGGTACTCGATGTCATGAAGACGCTGGCCCAGTCCGGTATGACCATGATGGTGGTCACCCACGAGATGGGCTTTGCTCGCGAAGTTGCCGACCGCATCATCTTCATGGAAGAGGGTCAGATCGTGGAAGTCGGAACTCCAGAACACTTCTTCACGAACCCCACTGAAGACCGCACAAAGCTGTTCTTGTCTCAAATTCTGTGATCAAAATACCCGGAGGGCAGATCACGGTATGCCGTGGTCCGGCCCTGGGCCCGTGACTGTGTAAAGTCACGCGCGATGGCTATTAGCAAGACGATCGGCATCGAGACCGAGTACGGAATCGTTCACCGAGGTACCGACGAACCCAATCCGATCACCGCCTCATCGGTGATCATCAATGCCTACTTGGCCGCAGCCGGTTACCGAACCGATTCACATTCCGAGGTGATCCCATGGGACTTCACCGATGAGTCTCCCGGTGCCGATGCGCGGGGTTACACCCCCATGGGGGCGTTGGCGCCTGCGGTCGAAACCCACCTCGTCAATGCAGTACTCACCAACGGCGCCCGCTACTACGTGGACCACGCCCACCCCGAATTGTCGACACCGGAGTGCACCGACGCGCTGAGCGTCGTTCGGTACGACCGGGCGGCGGAACTGATTGCCCAGGAGTCAATGACCGCCGCCAACCGCGTGCTGCCGGACGGCCAAGAAATCATCTTGTACAAAGACAACTCCGATGGAAAGGGCAGCTCCTATGGCTGCCATGAGAACTATCTCGTCGATCGGTCGACTCCTTTCAGTCGAATCGTTCGGCATTGCACCAGCCATTTCATCACCCGTCAGATCTATACCGGCGCCGGCAAGGTCGGGGCGGAACTCCCCGGCCAACGCACCGACGAAGTCCCGTTCCAACTGACCCAGCGGGCCGACTTCTTTGAGGAAGAAGTCGGATTAGAGACGACGCTGAAGCGTCCAATCATCAACACCAGAGACGAACCACACGCCGATGCTCGCAAGTATCGACGCCTTCACGTGATCGTCGGCGATGCCAACCCCTCGCAGGTCTCCACGTTCCTCAAAGTCGGCACCACTGCACTTGTTCTAGCGCTTATCGAGGACGACGCGTTCCCGCGTGAAATCGAGTTCGCAGCGCCCGTCGCGTCGATGCGGCATGTCTCTCACGATTTGACCCTGGGCGAGCCACTCCCACTCGCTGACGGCACCCAGATTACTGCGCTGGAAGTGCAGTGGGAACTATTCGACCTAGCCCGCAAATGGGTCGAGGATAAAGGTACCGATCTTGTGGGCGGTCCAGTAGCAGACATGGTCCTTCAGCGGTGGGAACAGGTGCTCGCCACGCTTGAACGCGACCCGATGGAACTCGCCGACCAACTGGACTGGGTCGCCAAGTACCGCCTACTCGAAGGCTACCGAGAACGCCATGAACTCGACTGGAACGATGCTCGACTGCGCGCCATGGACATCCAATACGGCGATATGCGACCCAACAAGGGTCTCGCCTGGCGGATCGGGCTTGAGCAACTCGTAAGCGACGACGACGCTCGTCTGGCCATGACCGAGCCGCCGAGCGATACCCGGGCATTCTTTCGTGGCAAGTGCATCCAGCACTTCCCCGAACAAGTTGTGGCCGCGAACTGGGACTCTCTGGTGTTTGACGTTGGTGGCGAGAATTTGCGTAGGGTGCCGATGATCGAACCGATGCGCGGTACCGCTGCGCACGTGGGTACGTTGTTTGATGAGTGCGACTCAGCGGTGGAACTTCTCCGCCGCCTGGGAAGCTAGGAACCGAGGATCGGAGATACACATGGCTGAACGAGAGCAAGTTCGCAAGCCCACTCCGGTGGAGCGTGAGTCCGAAACGACCCAGGCCCCGGCCGCATCCGAGCGAGGCAAAGAGATCAAGGCCGAACTCGATGACCTCCTCGATGAAATCGACGAGGTGCTCGAGACCAACGCCGAGGAATTTGTGAAGAGCTACATTCAGAAGGGCGGACAGTAGGCCCATGAATCTGCCGCTTTTCCCGGCCCAGGATGATCCCGGCCCGAGATTCACCGAGCTGCTGCGCCGAAGCGGCTTCGACGAGATGGTCACAGTCGATGGATCGGTTCCCGTCGAGGACTACCGCCACGGCACCACCTGCGTCGCTATTCGCTACGCGGACGGTGTGCTTTTGGCCGGAGACCGCCGCGCAACGTCAGGGCATCTCATCAGCCATCGCTCGATAGAGAAGGTCTTTCCCGCCGACCGGCACAGCGGCGTCGCAATCGCCGGCGCCGCCGGGCCAGCTGTCGAAATGGTCCGCCTCTTCCAGTTGCAGCTAGAGCACTACGAGAAAGTCGAGGGCACGTCCTTGAGCCTCGACGGCAAGGCCAACCAGCTCAGCCAGATGATCCGCAACAATCTTCCTGCTGCGATGCAGGGCATGGCCGTCGTGCCGATCTTCGCCGGTTTTGATCTCAAGCGCGGCGAGGGACGCCTGTTTGAGTTCGATATCACCGGTGGCCGTTACGAAGAGACCGATCACGCCAGTACCGGATCCGGCAGCCTGCACGCCGGCACCGTCGTGAAGCTCGGTTACGCCGAAGAGATGGATGCCGGCACCGTGACCGACCTGGCCATCCATGCCCTTTTCGAAGCTGCTGATGAGGACTCCGCCACCGGCGGGCCTGACCCGATCCGCGGCATCTATCCCGTGATCGCCACCATCTCCGCCGACGGCTACAACCGCCTTGATGACACCGAACTAGCGGAGCGCACACAGGCGCTCATCACCGACCGTCGCAGGAACTGAGGCTCGCCATGAACATGCCGTTCTACGTCGCCCCCGAACAAGTCATGAAGGACCGTGCGGACTACGCCCGCAAGGGCATCGCCCGTGGTCGCAGCCTGATCGCCTTCCGCTTCGACAAGGGCATCGCCATCTGTGCCGAGAACACGTCGTCGACCCTTCGCAAAGTGAGCGAAATCTACGATCGCATCGCCTTTGCTGGAGTCGGCAAGTACAACGAGTTCGACCAGTTGCGAATCGCTGGGGTCCGTCACGCCGACATGAAGGGCTACTCCTTTAGCCGCGAGGATGTCGATGCTCGAAGCCTGGCGAACCAATACGCGCAGAGCCTCGGTCAGGTATTTACCCATGAGATGAAGCCCATGGAGGTTGAGATTCTGGTGGCCGAGATCGGCCAAGCCGAGGATGGTTCCGAAGATCAGCTCTTCCATATCCTATACGACGGCACGGTCATGGACGAAGACATGTCAGTTGTGCTGGGGGGCGAAACCGACACCATCAGCGATCGATTCGGTGACCTCGATAGCTCGCCAACGCTGCAGGAAGGCCTTGAACGAGCCGTTGATGCCCTCGCAGGCGAAGAACGGGAACTGGCAGCCGACGATCTCGAAGTGGCTGTGCTGGAACGAGGGGACGAGCGGCGATCGTTCCGGCGATTACCCGACTCGGAGATATCCAGCCTCCTGGAATAACCCCCAGCCCCGCTCGGGTTCGACGGCTATTAGGTTGACAACGTGCAACGACGCATCTTCGGAATCGAGAATGAGTACGGCGTCACGTGCACGCTGCGCGGCCAGCGGCGACTGAGTCCCGATGAGGTCGCTCGCTACCTGTTTCGGCGAGTCGTGTCATGGGGACGCAGCAGCAATGTCTTTCTTGGCAATGGCGCTCGGCTCTACCTCGACGTCGGGTCCCATCCCGAATATGCCACCCCAGAGTGTGACTCGATTCATGATTTGGTCGTACACGACAAGGCAGGGGAGCGAATCCTCGAACAGCTCCTCACCAGCGCCGAGGACCGGCTCAGCGATGAGGGTGTGCACGGTGACATTTATCTGTTCAAAAACAACACCGACTCCGCCGGCAACAGCTACGGCTGTCATGAGAACTACTGCATCACGCGCCGCGACGATCTCGACTCCTATGCCGAAGTTCTGATTCCCTTTCTCGTCAGCCGCCAGATCTATGCCGGCGCTGGCAAAGTCCTCCAAACCGCGCGCGGCGCCAAGTACTGCGTCAGCCAACGTGCTGAACACATCTGGGAAGGGGTCTCCTCGGCCACGACCAGAAGCCGTCCCATAATCAACACCCGCGACGAGCCCCACGCCGACGCTGAGCGATACCGCCGGCTTCACGTGATCGTGGGCGACTCCAACATGAGCGAATACACCAACTTCTTGAAAGTGGGCGCTGCGTCGCTCATGCTCCGAATGCTCGAGGAGCCTCAAGTCGTCTTACGAGACATGACCCTCGAGAACCCGATCAGGGCCATTCGTGAGATTTCCCACGACACCACTTGCACTCACCGTGTGCGTCTGTCGAACGGACGCGAAGTCTCTGCCCTCGATATCCAGGCCGAATACCTCAATCGCGCAATCCGATTCGCCGAACATCACGAACTTTCACCCGAGGAGAAGCAGGCGCTCGAAATGTGGGAATACTGCCTAACTGCGATCGAGGACGATCCGCTCAAGCTCGACAAAGAGATCGATTGGGTCATCAAGCACAAATTGATCGAGGGTTATCGCGAACGGCACGGCTTGAGCCTCGCCGACGCGCGCGTCGCTCTCATCGATCTTCAGTACCACGATGTCAACAGGGAGCGCGGTCTCTTCTATCGAATGCAGAAGCGAGGAGCGGTTGAGCGCACCGTTACCGACGCTGAGATCTCTCACGCTGTCGAGAATCCGCCCGCGACCACCCGAGCTCGGCTTCGCGGTGAGTTCATCAAGCGGGCGAAGGAACGCAAGCGTGACTACACCGTCGACTGGGTGCATCTGAAGCTCAACGATCAGGCACAACGCACCGTGCTCTGCAAAGACCCATTCAAGTCACACGATGAGCGCGTTGAGAAGCTCATCGCGTCCCTGTAAGCAACACGACGATGAGCAAGCTCGAACGACTGCTGAATCTGACTGCCGCTCTGCTGGATACAGAGATGCCGCTCACCGCCGAAAAGATCTGGGACCGCGTGGGCGGCTACCCCGATACAAAGGCGTCATTTCGCCGCGCGTTCGAACGAGATAAAGACGAGCTGCGCGCTATGGGTATACCGATCGCTGTCGCAGCTGTTCCAGGAACCGATCCACCAATAGATGGCTATGTGATCAACCGGGCCGACTATGCCGGCGATGAGTTGCGTTTTGAGCCTGACGAGTTGGCAGCCTTGCATTTGGCGACCAACCTCGTTCGCCTCGACGGGAACGACACTGGCTTGATGAAGCTTGGCGGCGCTGCGGAGACTGGTCCCGATGGCATCACTATCGCTGATGAGGTTGGCCGCGTACCCTTCGACGATGCCTTAGCCACGCTCATCTCTGCCGCTGCTGACCGTAAAGCCGTCGCCTTCCGCTACGCCGACACCGATCGGGTCGTGGAACCTTGGCGACTCTCGTTCTCGCGAGGACATTGGTACTTGAACGGCTGGGACCGGGTCCGTGGCGCCGAACGCCTCTATCGTTTCGACCGTTTGCAAGGCCCAGTGCAGGTTGCCGGGGCAGCCGAGGAGCCTGTCGGTGCGGTATCTGATCCGCTGGATCTTCGAGGCTGGG
>Ga0233427_10004991_pt1 | contig 10773 bp, 9 predicted proteins | sample SI_118_April2016_5_FD_179885 | JGI IMG/M metagenome (GOLD analysis project Ga0233427, IMG submission 179885) | Seawater microbial communities from Saanich Inlet, British Columbia, Canada - SI_118_April2016_100_MG | ecosystem: Environmental > Aquatic > Marine > Inlet | place: Canada: British...
TCAAGGCCTCGGGTTTAGTGAAGCCAATGAGCTAGCGAACAAATTCGCTTCGAAACTGGTTTCATGCTTCGGCGCACGACTTACCCAGCAAGAGGTCGATACCCTAATCAAATAGACCTATCTGCTTGTCCATGAGCAGTGCCAGAGAGTTACCCTGAAGACCAAGAATCGCGTCAGCGATCGGCGCCAGTTGTCGGTCCATATAGAAATCATAGTCGATCGCTGAATTAACATAGGGCAAAGGTTCAGGGCCATTCAGAGTCATCTGGTATTCAATCCAGCCGCCATGCTCGTAGGTCGGCTTTAGACCCCGTCTGAGCCGCTCTGTATCTGCAAGCCGCGCCGCCCTGACATGCGGCGGAACGTTCTTTGTGTAATCGTTGAGCTTTCGCCGAAGCCTCCTTCGAAGTGATAGCTTCTCGTCCAACTTACCTTCCAATAGTCGTTCAGCGGTCTCCCTGATGTAAGTTAGATGGGGCTCGTCTGTAAATACTCGACGATATAGCTCTATTTGAAACTCTCGCGCCAGCGGTGACCAATCACTTCGAACACTTTCAAGTCCCTTAAAGATAAGCTGCGATTTTCCACCGCTGCCCCTCACCATACCCGCGTACCGTTTCTTGCTTCCCCTTTCGGAACCCCTGATCGTCGGCATAAAAAACTTTTCAAAATGAGTCTCGAACTCGACCTCCAGATAACAGGGAATGTCGTACCTGGTCTTTAGTTCACTGGTCCACCAATCGTTGAGATAATCTGCCAGCCGCGAGCCTGCGGTTTCCACCTCACCTTCGACCTGATCCAGTAAAACGAATACTGAATCAGTATCGCCATAGATAACCGTGTAACCCTGGTCTTCAATCAAATCCCTCGTTTTCTGGAGGATCTCGTGTCCACGCATAGTAATAGAACTCGCCAACCTTGAATCAAAGAACCGACAACCCGGTGTACCTAAAACGCCATAGAACGAGTTCATGATGATCTTAATCGCCTGAGAACCCGCGGCATCACTGTTCTTTTTTGCCTCGTCACGAGCCTGCCACAACTCTTCAATAATGCCCGGAAGAATGTGATGGTTCTTTGAAAAGCTCGCCTCAAGAAACCCCGGGATGCGATCTCCGCCTGCCTTGATCATGGCAAGCGGGTCGACATGAAATGTGCGAATGATACTGGGATACAGGCTCTTGAAGTCGAGCACGATGACGTCGCGATACAAACCGGGCAAAGAATCAAGCACATGACCGCCAGGGCTATGCACGATGGTTTCCTGATCGACTACAGGCGCGACAAACCCCGCTCGGTGCAGTTTAGGTAGGTAAAGAAAATCAAAAGCGGCAACCGACCCGCCCTGCCGGTCCATTTCCAATCCAGTCAGGCACGACCGCCTTATTGCGAAATCGATAAGACCCGTGTGCTTGAAAATATCCAAAACAAGTGTGCAGTCCTCAAGGTTATATCTGGCTAGGCTCTCCTGATCAGTGCTATGCATGTCTTCAATTTCAACAGCACGCGAATCTACATCGTGTACTAGTTTTCCCCTTCCGAGCAGTTCCCGGGAAACATTCTCAAGAGAGAAACTTTCGAAGCTGTAAGTCGCGGTTCGAAGAAGTTCTATCCCGTCGAGGACCACTCTGCCGGGAACCACTGCGTAAACCCTCTGTTGGCCTCGATCCAGAAAGCGCCAGCTGACCGTAGACCTGCCACGACCAATATTGAATTCCAAACCCAGGGTGTCTGCCCGATCCTGGAGAAACTTAAGGTCAAAAGCAACGACGCTCCAGCCAATAATTACGTCGGGATCCAGCTCTGCAAACCAGGCCATAAACCTTCGAAGTAATGAGCTTTCGTCATCAATGAATTCGAGATAAGGAAGTGACGATGGTCGCGTCTTGCCCAGCATGAAAACTTTCCTAACGTCGTCGCTATCAACAGCAATACTAAGAATGTTGCCATTGGAAATTGACGTTTCAATATCCAGAGAAACTACCGATAGCCTGGGCTCGTACGAAGCCTTCCGAATCTTTGGGTTTTCAGCCGTCAGGTAACCTTCTGCAAAATTGAAATCTCCTGAGACTTCCAGTGTTCCCTGCACGAAGCGCTCCATCAGATATCTATCCGTAGGCCGAATATCTGCTTCATAGGTGGGGATATGGTGATTTTGTAAAAGTGCTCTTGCCAGCCCCAAATCACGCTGGTTTCTGAAATAGCAGGCAATCGCAGGCTCATTTGTCTCGCTGAAACAGCAAAGCTCCACCCGCGCGCTTCGCCACTTGAGTTGGGCTGCCAGAACTGGCTCGGCTCTGGGAATACTGGATGCAGGGATAAAAAACACCGATTCCTGATCAGGAAACTCAATTCTTACGGAACCGTGGTTAGTTGCTAACCAGTAAACGAGCGATTGCCCATTAACGGAGTCGCACCATTGCCTGGTAAGGATCAACCCCTGAAGTGTTGTGCTCTCACTTTTCAAGTTCAGCTCGAAAATAGCGGTCGCGACCCCCACCCAGCTGGTTGATGACCGTGTCAAAAGTGCGCTCAAGGTTATCAACCTTAAGCGCTTCTGCAGCCGAACCTTTTGCAATCACCTTGCCACTCGACATCAGTACAATTTCATCCGCCAGTTCAGCCGCAAGGTTAATATCATGCATCACAACCAGCTGACCCAGCCCCTGCGATGAGAATTTCTTTAAAATTGAAACAATCTTCGACTGGTACCGCAGGTCAAGAGCCGTCATAGGCTCATCTAGCAGGAGAAAAGCCTCAGAGCCACGACCCCACACCTGCGCAAATACACGGCAAAGCTGAACCAGCTGCTGCTCACCCCCAGACATAGTGAGGTAGGATTGATCGGCGGCTACACCGAACATACCGAGCAGTTCCTGTGTCACTTCATCGAAGCCTTCGCTTACGCCAAATGGCATCCTGCCCATTGCGATGACTTCTCGGGCTGTAAATGGAAATTCCAGCGAGCTCCTTTGCGTCAAGACACCCAACATTCTGGCCCGCGCCTTTAGAGAGATCTTTGCCGGATCACAACCGGCAATCATAACTTCTCCATCCGAGGCCTTCAGATAGCCACTCAAAATCTTCATGAGGGTTGATTTACCAGCACCATTCGGGCCAAGCAGTACAGTAGTCTTGCCCCCCTGAACCTCAAGGTCCATATCATGGAGGATATGCCGGCCTTTTATAGCGAACGAGATGTTGCGTGCAGAGAGATTCAAATCACTAACCTTCCCTTTTGCTCAACCACAATCAGATAGATAAAGAATGGACCGCCAACCAGCGCCGTCAAAATACCCACGGGAAGCTCAGTGGGTGCAAGAATAGTTCTGCTTATCACATCAGCCACTAGCAGTAGCATGCCTCCCAATAGAGCAGAGGCAGGAACCACGGTCCTGTGATTAGAGCCGAGCGTCATTCTGATCAGATGTGGCACGACCAAACCGAGAAACGCGATGACGCCCGTTAGCGCAACTCCAATACCTACCGCGATTGCACACAAAGATACTATGCGGACCCTAAGCTTTTGATGCGATACACCAAGATGCTCTGCTTCCTCGTCGCCCAGGGTAATCACATTCAGGTTTCTAGATTCTAGAAAGATCAGGAACACTACGACCGGAATGGCGAGTGCTAGCAGCACCGAAACCCAGTTCGCTCCGTTCAGGCTGCCCAGCGCCCAGAATGAGATAGAGCGAAGCTGCATGTCCGTCGAGAGGTACGACAGCATGCCTACCCCGGACAGCGCTATCGCATTGATCGCGATGCCAGCCAATAAAATTGTCGATAGCCCTCCACCGCGGCCTCCCACTACGAGGACTATCCAGGTGGTAAAAAGCCCGCCGACAAAAGCGCTACCGGTCATGCCTATCAGAGACAGTCCCTGGCTACCGTCCAGGACGACATAAATAGCAGCAAACAATGCCGCACCCGCAGATACCCCGATTAACGCTGGATCAGCCAGCGGATTACGGAACATCCCTTGAATTGCCGCACCAGATGCCGACACACCGGCTCCGACAAGCAGCGCCAGGAGCGTCCTGGGCAGTCGGATATCAAGCACGATCGTGCTCAGCCCTGGGTCGTCATTGTGGCTAAGCAGCCGCAATAGGTCTCTGAAACTAACATCGGCGCTGCCGAACAGGAGAGATGCGACGGCGAGAACACACGCCACCAACACAAGAGCTGCTATTTTCATACGATGACCGGGAGATTTCTCCACAACCGAAACCCCTTGTTCGATTTCCTAACCTTATACGCCAACACTTCAACGCCACTATCCAGTGCTTCTCGAAGCAGCTTACCGTATTCACGGTCAATATGGTCAGCAGGCCTGACTTCCTGTATGCCCGTATGCTGCACACAAAAAAATAAAACCGATCTGGCATCCGACTGCGACATTTTCATAAGTTCCCTTAAATGCTTGGCACCTCTTTCACTCACCGCATCCGGAAAATAGCCAATACCACTTGAAGGTGGATCCTCAAGCAATGTCACGCTCTTAACTTCGACATAACAGTCCTGCCTTTTTTTGTCCTGCAGCAGCAGGTCGATTCGGCTGTTCTCACCTCCATATTTCACCTCAGGCCGGATCGTTTTGTACCCCGCCAGTGACTCAACCAGTTCATCGCGAATCGCGTTTTGGACCAGTTGGTTGGCTTTCCCCGCATTGACGCCGATGTGATGACCACGCGATGTCGTCAGGTACTCCCAGGTATATCGGTACTTTCTTTTTGGGTTATCCGAGTCTGACAGCCAGATTTCTGCATTTTCTTCAACACAGTTCTTCATTGAACCGGTATTAGGGCAATGCACGGTTATTACTTCACCATTATCTAGCCTTACGTCTGCCAGGAAACGTTTATATCTTTTGATCAATCGAGCACGAACCAAGCCCTTCATCCCAACATTTTCCCAATCCGATAAACAGCCTCTTTCAGCTGCGATAAGTCTCTTGCATAGCTAATTCGAATCGTTCTGTTGGCGTTGTGAAAACCAAAGTCAGTTCCCGGCGTCACAGCAACGAAATGGTTTTCGAGTAGACGGTGACAGAATTCCTCACTGTCTGGCTCCTTGTCCGGTAAACCCGCATAAACATAAAATGCCCCTGCCGGCGTTAGCGGAATCTCGAATCCGAGTTCCTTTAGCGCTGGCACAAGATAGTTTCTGCGAACTGCAAACTCTGCCTTTTGCGTCTCCATTGTCTCAATCGACTCTGGATCGAAGGCCGATAGCGCAGCTTCCTGCGCGATAGACGAGGGACATATAAAGAGGTTCTGGGCGAGCTTTTCAAGATCCGCAGCGATTCCCTCGGGCACAACCACCCAGCCAAGACGCCACCCGGTCATCCCGAAATATTTTGAAAAACTGTTAATAATAATCGCTTCGGGCACCTGTACCAGCGCAGACCAAGCGGCGTGGTTTTCGTAGACCAACCCCTGATAGATTTCATCCACGATCATAATGCCATCCTTTTGCCGCACGACTTCAGCCAGCTCCCTGATGTCCTTTTGGCTCAAGATTGAGCCTGTAGGGTTAGCGGGGGATGCAACCAGAATCCCTCGAGTGGTTCCGGTCCAATATTCCTCAACCAATGAAGGCGTTAGCTGATAATTATGACTAGCATCAACGGGCACCAACAATCCCTCAGCATTGAAGCTAGATAGAAAATGACGGTTACAGGGATAGCCTGGATCAGGCATCAACAGGTTTTCACCCGGATCCAGCAACAAAGCACTCAACATCAGCAAACCGCCCGAGGAACCTGCAGTAACAAAGATCCGCTCGGTCTTCACTTCAATGCCGAGGCTATGCTTATAGAAGCCTGAAATCGCTTGCCTGAGTTCAGGAGTACCCCTGGCATCCGTATACCTTGTTTTACCCTGTGAAATAGCCCGCACACCGGCCGCCAGGATCGGGGCCGGCGTATCAAAGTCCGGTTCCCCTACCTCGAGGTGAATCACATCGTGGCCAAGTGACGCGAGCTCATTGGCACGAGCGAGCAATTCCATCACCCGAAATGGATCTATTTTGCTAAGCCTTTTTGCTACTTTCAAAACCCTATCCAGAGGACATCAAGCAACGGATATTACCCTAAAAAAACAAGGGTTAGGGTCGCCGGAAATAGGCTTGGCGAATGGATTTCTATCTGGTAAGGTTCGCCGCTCGTTTTAGAACCCACTTTGTTGATACGGACAGATCAATGGCAGCGAAGCGTAAAGCAACCGCAAAGGCGAAACCAAAAAACAAGGCAAAGGCAAAAGCCCAGGCAAAAATTAAGTCTAAGGCCAAAAAAGCACCTGCCAAAAAAGCAGCTGTAAAAAAGAAGGCCAGCGTAAAAACTAAAGTCAAGCCAACAGCAAAAGCCAAATCCAAGGCGAAGGCGAAGGCGAAGGCAAAAGCCAAACCGACGGCAAAAGCCAAACCGAAAGCAAAAGCCAAGCCGAAAGCAAAGGCCAAACCGACGGCAAAAGCCAAACCAAAGGCAAAAGCCAAGCCGAAACTCAAAGCCAAAGCGACGGCAAAAGCCAAACCAAAGGCAAAGGCAAAGGCAAACGTAAAGGCTAAAGCAACAACCAAGTCCACGACAAAACCCAGGGTCAAGGCAAAAGTTGCAACCAAGGCCAAGGCAGTAACAAAAAAAGCAGCGGTAAAGAAATCACCAGCTGAGACAAAGCCAAAAACCACTAAGAAAACTTCAACCAGCATTAAAAAGGTCAAGAAGCAGTTGAGCTCTAAAGCAAAAACAGCAGGGAAACCCGCAGCGAAAGCAAAAGTCGCAATAAAGAAAGCTGCAGCCCCAAAAAAAGCAGTAGAAGTAAAGCAGAAAGCACCACGGCCACCACCTAGCGCAGCAAGGCCAAGGACTGTTCCTAATGAACCTACCGTTACTCCTTATAAAACAAGAATCAATGAGGAGTATATGAACGCAGAGCAGAGAGCTCATTTCAGCGATATCCTACAGGGCTGGAAATACCAGCTGATGGAAGAAGTAGACAGAACTGTCAGCCATATGAAAGACGAGGCAGCTAACCATCCTGATCCAGCCGACAGAGCCAGTCAGGAAGAAGAATTCAGTCTCGAACTGAAAACCCGCGACCGCGAACGAAAACTGATTCGAAAAATCGACAAAACTCTCGAGTTGATCGATCAGGATGATTACGGTTACTGCGAGTCCTGCGGTATTGAAATAGGTGTGCAACGGCTGGAAGCTCGCCCGACCGCAACCCAGTGCATTGACTGTAAAACGCTCGATGAAATCAAGGAGCGTCAAACCCACGGGTAAAATGGTGATCACCCTATGATGCCAAACATACCTCTGTAAAATGGATTACGTCGGTAGATTCGCTCCCTCTCCGACCGGCCCGTTACACTATGGATCGTTGGTTGCTGCCGTGGCGAGCTTCCTTGATGCCAGGCACGCAGGTGGTAAATGGCTACTCCGGATTGAGGACCTTGACCCACCTCGCGAATCCATAGACGCACCCCAAGAAATCATCAGACAGCTACTCGCCCTTGGTCTGCACTGGGACCTTGAGGTCCTCTGCCAAAGCAGCAGGCTGAGTTCCTATGACGCCGCCCTTAAATCTATTCAACCATTTACCTTTCCATGCGCCTGTTCCCGAAAAGCAGTTCCTGATGTTTATCCAGGCACCTGCCGTCTCAGGAAACATCTGACGCAGGACAGACCAACCGCAGTTCGACTCCAGGTACCCAGACGCAGCGTATCAATCAATGACCGCTGCCTTGGTTTGCAGACCTGGGATCTCGAAAAGGAGGTTGGAGACTTCGTCATCAAGCGTAAGGATGGACTTCACGCGTACCAGCTCGCCGTTGTCGTTGATGACATCCACTATTCCGTCAGCCATATTGTTCGCGGAAATGACCTCCTTGATTCGACACCACGCCAACTCGCGCTTTACGAACATTTTAAGGTTCCACCACCCGAGTATCTGCACATCCCAGTATTGGTGGACGAGTCGGGAAACAAACTAAGTAAGCAGGCTCATGCAAAACCAGTAGATACCCGTGATGCATTAACCACTATCCGTAGCGCGCTATCAGACCTGGGCCAGAATACACACGAATACTCTTCAAACATCAAAGAACTGCTTGAGAAGGCCGCCTCCTCCTGGAATCCCGCTTCTATTCCAAATGTTCATGACATCTGCGCGCCAAACGCCTATCTTAGTAGCTAATCGTGTTCATGGAGGTCTTGCAAGCATGATAGGTTCCGTTTCTGACACGCGGTATTGGATATTTGTTCAAGTATGATGAGCCAGACCATCCTGATTGTAGACGACGACACTGTCTCTCGCGCATCGTTAAAAACCTTCCTCGAGAATCATAACTACAAAGTTTGCGAAGCCAGATCAGTCAAAGAGGCTATCAAGCATGATTTAACGACCTTCAATGCTATTGTCTCGGATGGTAGGACTAACACCGCTATCATCAAGCTTGCTCCCGGCATACCGGTCATCGTTACCTCATCCCAGGCCAGTCTTCGCTCGGCTGTTGAGATTATGAAACGCGGCGCGGCCGACTACCTCCCCAAACCTTATAACTTGGATGAATTGAAGAAGATCCTCGAGTCTCTCATCACCCAACCAAGCATTGATGCCATTAAGATCTTGGGTAAGTGCGGCTCAATTCGCTCACTCTCAGGCCAACTGGATAAAGTTGCTCCAACGGATACAAACGTTCTGATAGAGGGCGAATCCGGAACAGGCAAGGAAATGGTCGCCAGAAAAATCCACCAGTTAAGCAACCGAACGGATCGCCAGATGATATCGCTCAACTGCGCAGCTATACCTGACTCACTTATCGAATCCGAGTTATTCGGCCACAAGAAAGGCGCTTTCTCTGGGGCAACGGTTGATCGGGCTGGTCTCATCGAGGCAGCTGACGGCACTACCCTGTTCCTTGAGGAGGTTGCTGAATTACCTTTGAGTGCGCAAGCGCGGCTACTTCAGGTTCTAAGAGATGGAGAAGTGAACGGCGTGGGCTCCATAGCAGCTCAAAAAGTTTCAATGCGACTGGTCTCGTCAACCCACAGAAACCTGCAAGCCCTGGTGAACGAAGGCGGTTTTCGAGAAGACCTTTACTACCATTTAAATGTTGTGAAGTTATCTTTACCGCCCCTTCGCGAGCGAGGTGGCGACATTGCAATGCTTGCTGAGCACTTTCTTGCAATCAATGCAGAGAGGCACGGAAAACCCGGGTTGAAATTCACCGATGCAGCATCGAAATGCATCCACTGCTATAGCTGGCCTGGCAACATACGCGAGTTGGAGAATGCTGTTCAACGTGCAGTGATTCTTTGTGATGGAAAAACAATCGCTCCAGACCTCCTTGCAATAGAACCGGCACAAAAGCAAAAATTCCCGTCTTATGAGACCGATAAACAGAATGTTTCGCTTAAAGACTACTTTGTGAGTTTCGTCCTTGATAATCAGGACCAAATGACTGAAACCGAGATCTCACAGAAATTAGGCATCTCCCGCAAGGCCCTTTGGCAGAAGCGACAAAAGCTCGGCATTCCTCGCGAAAAAAGCCGCTCACGTTAGTGTTACCATTTTACCCATCAACGTGGCTTTGAGTAACAATCTACTCTGCGATAAGGGAGCGAATTTTCATAAATTATTGATTTTTAACAAGTTGTTCATTTTTCCACAAATCTGGGATAGTAGTGACTGCCGGTCAACATTGAACAAATAGAAAGATGCTGGCAAATGACCCTTACGTTCGGGTGTTAAGTTAAAAAATAATAAGAAACATAATAATAATAAGAAACATAATAATAATAATGTTCTGGCTCGCTAAATGGGAAAAGTTCGCTTTTCCCATTTTCTTTCCCCCCTCACAAAAACGTTACCGTAAGAATCAGTTCGCTCTGTTAAACTATCGGTGATTCCACATACGTACCCCTTTAAACCGGTTTTTACGACTCGTATTTTCAACTTTACTCCCAACAGTAAGCTGGGACTTCCAGGTCAACTCCTGCCAAATGACTGATTTACAGTATCAAAGATGAATGCTTTAAGTTCTATTGAAGAAAGTGCCATCAGTATCAATGCCAGCAAGGTCATCAGTCGCCTGCAGGACCATGGTTTCCAGGCATATCTCGTCGGCGGGTGTATTCGTGATCTGTTGCTGCGCAAAACCCCAAAAGATTTTGACATCGCAACAGATGCTCACCCGGAAGAGGTCCGTGAGTTGTTTCGTAACTCTCGCATCATTGGGAAACGATTTCGGATTGTTCATGTCCGGTTTGGACGCGAAATAATCGAAGTTACAACCTTTCGCGGACCTCACGCGGATGAGTACGATGAGAATCACTCTGACTCCGGTATGACCCTGAACGACAATGTCTATGGCACCTTCGAAGAGGATGTGTTTCGGCGAGACTTCACGATGAATGCCATCTATTACGAGCCCCAGGGAAAGGAAATCATCGATCTTGCGAACGGTACTGCCGATATTGAAAGCCAGATTATCAGGACAATCGGTGACCCAACAGGCCGACTAAGGGAAGACCCGGTCAGGATGCTTCGTGCCATCAGGTTTCAGGCGAAACTGGAATTTGGTTTGGAGTCGGATCTCCAGAGCTCAATCAGATCGCTGGGCTACCTTATACAGGATGTGCCCCCGGCCAGGTTATTCGAGGAAGTACTCAAGCTTTTCCTGTCTGGTTATGGCACTGCTGCTTTCGATGCCATGCTGGAGAATGATATCTATGGGTGGTTGTTCCCGGATTCCAAGCGGTCGATGGAG
>Ga0233427_10004992_pt1 | contig 10771 bp, 9 predicted proteins | sample SI_118_April2016_5_FD_179885 | JGI IMG/M metagenome (GOLD analysis project Ga0233427, IMG submission 179885) | Seawater microbial communities from Saanich Inlet, British Columbia, Canada - SI_118_April2016_100_MG | ecosystem: Environmental > Aquatic > Marine > Inlet | place: Canada: British...
TACCGGAACATTAAAATATTGATGCGTAATGCTCACGATCCTGCTGCTCGAATTGAACGGCAACTCACTTTAGAAAAGCGCCTGTCTGACCCCGAGGCCCGCGCCCCTGGAGTGTTCCAAGGCCTGACTCCGCCAGACATTACGCAGTTCGAGGGCGACTGGATTCAAGGCGAGCCCGTTGATATTGCGAAGCGCCACGGAGTAATCACGGTTATTGCATTCTGGACGGCACACCAAGACGAAGCGATTCCGACTGCAGCCTACTACTCGATGCTCGCGCAAAAATATCGCAAGTACGGCCTTAAGCTAGTTTGCGTTTGCACCAACCAACCGCATTCTCAACAGCAAGTACTAGATTGGGTAGCGGACCACCCTCTAGACGGTATCTCGTTGTACTATGACACTCAGTTCAAGATTTACCCAGCGTTTAATGTAGGCAATGGTGGCTTAGATATCCCACGAATTTTAGTGCTTGATGTCGATGGCAAGGTCTATTGGGAAGGCGACCCCAACCTGCCTTTCAAGCGTGGATGGGACCCTGAAGCGCCAGTCGCAACGCCACTCGACACTATCATTGAAGAATTAATTACTGACCGCAAGATGCGCGAAATTTTGAAATTCTCAACAGGTTTAACTAGGGCCTATGATTTCTTTGAGCAAGGGAAGTGGTCTGCAACCCTTGAAGCCGTGATGCCGCTTGCTGAATTAGATGCGGATTACTCACCATTGGTGCGTGATGCGCAGCTTTTGGTTGATAGAGTTGAAGCAGAGGGCGCTGCCCTACCATCACGCGCCGCCCAACTGATTGATGAAGGCTACCCACTACAAGCTCAGCAGATCCTTGACATTCTAGTTAACGAATTTGCAGGAACATCTTTAGCGGATGACTTAGGTGCTCCTCGCAAGCGCAAATTAGAGCGCAGCACCTTATACCGCACAGCCAAGTCAAACATGCGTAAGATAGAAAAGGCCCGGCAACATATTGATAGTGGCCGTCCTGATGATGCTCGTGAAGTATTGCGCAAACTGAAAGACGCGCAAACCTGCGCTGAAATTGCGGGGTTTGCGCGTGAGCTTGAAAAACGTTTAGGGTTATAAAGTTTTTAGCGCCGCCTCGGTTATTTCGAGGGCTTTAGCCACGTCGGCGTCGGTAATTGCTAGATGTGGACGGAATCGCACAGTGCGTTCGCCAGAACCTAAGCCTATCATGCCGTTGTCGAACATGGCGCTGAGCACCTTGTTGCGAGTATCGCTGTTGGGTGTATCGAAGGCAACGATTAGGCCTTTGCCGCGCACGTTATCGATAATGTCAAAGTTAGCAGCCATTTGCGTCATTTCGGTTAACCAGTTTTCGCCTTGCTTGGCAGCGTTGTCACACAGCGAATCGTTCTTTACAGTTTCAAGAACTTTCGTTGCGCGAACCATGTCAACCAAGTTGCCACCCCATGTAGAGTTAATGCGACTTGACATTTCGAAGCAGTTGTTCGGAACCTGATCGATACGCGGACCTGCCATGATGCCACACTGCTGTGACTTTTTGCCGAAGCTAAAAATGTCTGGGGCAATACCGTAATGTTGGAAAGCCCAAGGCTTACCAGATCCGAAATAACCGGTTTGCACTTCATCGCAAATGAACAAACAATCATACTTTTCACAACGTGATTGCAAGCCCTGCAAAAATTCTGGACGGAAGTGACGGTCGCCACCTTCGCACTGAATAGTTTCAATTAAGATGGCGGCGATATCGTCGCCATAGTTCGCGAATGCATTATCGATTGCAGCAAAGCAGTCCTCTTCAGCTGCAACGTGCTCAACCATTTCTGAGTCGCTCATTGGGAACTTCAAACATGGAGCGCTGATACGCGGCCAATCAAACTTAGGGAAGTAATCGACTTTATCAGGCAAAGTATTTGTTAGCGACAAGGTATATCCTGAACGACCATGAAATGCCTTTTCAAAGTGCAGAATCTTAGTGCCAACATCAGCGTCAATACCTTTCGCACGATTGCGACGCACCTTCCAGTCAAATGCCACCTTAAGTGCGTTTTCAACTGCTAGCGCACCACCTTCAACAAAGAACATGTGCTTATAGCCTTCGGGCACGGCCATCTCGCCCATTGCCTCGACGTAATTAGCCATTTCGACAGTGTACAAGTCAGAGTTGGCAGGACGGTTAGCCACCACACCGTGAACTGACTCTAACCATGCTTTATCGGTGAGTGCTGGGTGGTTCCAGCCGATTGGGGTTGAGCCAAAGCAGCCGAAGAAATCGAGGAAATCTTTGCCAGAACGGCCATCATGCAGAGTAGCGCCTGCTGATTTTTCGAGATCGAGGACCAAATCGTAGCCATCGACGAGAATCCACTTAGCTAAGCTATCGTGAACGGATTTTGAATCAATTGTAGTGCTCATGGGCAGATATCTTACCCTCAACTGCCTTAAAACCCAAGTGAAAACGCTGTAGAGCGTTAAAATGGTGGCACATGACTTCCGAAGCCTCCAATCAATGTTTGCCACGCAACGTGCAGTTGCGTAGCAAAAGTGATTACTCTAATGTTTACGCACAAGGCGTACGCATACGCGGGAAGTATATGCGCATTGTGGCAGCGACTAGCACTCAAGATGTTGGCGCCCGCATGGGTTTATCTGTAAGCCGCAAGTTTGAAAAATCAGCTGTTAAGCGCAATCGCATACGCCGTGTTCTGCGTGCTGCATTTCGCCTGCAACGACAGTCTTTGCCCACACTTGATTTGGTGTTAATTCCGACTCGCAACGACCTTAGCTATCGCGCACCTATCATCGAAAGTGAGCTCGTCAAGCTCTGCGCCAAGGCCATAGAGAAGTTAGACGAACGACAATAATGTTAGCCTACATCTTTGCCCTTCCGATTCGCTTTTATCGCAAATTTATCACGCCGATGCTAGGACAATCGAAATGCAGATTTAAGCCTACTTGTTCGCATTACGGTCTCGAAGCGCTTAAACTACACGGCGCATTCAAGGGTCTAGCCCTTACAATTTGGCGAATTCTGCGTTGCCAACCCTTTTGCAAAGGCGGATTCGATCCAGTTCCACTAAAAAAGAAATGATTACTGCCCTACTTCTTTCAGCTTGTGCTCAGCACCCACCGGCTGCCAAGCCACAAACTGATGTGCCGCAACCAATGCCGGCTAAACAAGAACTTGCTCTACCTGAGCGCGAAAATCTGCGTTATGACGGCGAAATTTATTTTGGCGCAATGCGCCGCCTCTCTACTGAAGGTGAAAACGCCGAGGGGTACTTTTCTTGGGGCGGAACACACATTACCTATCAAGCTACTTTCGGCGACCGCGACTGTGATCAAATTTACGAACTCGATTTATTGAGTGGTGCACGTCGTTTAATTTCGACCGGTACTGGCCGCACTACTTGCTCGTACTTCATGAAAGGCGATGACAAAATCATTTTCGCATCTACTCATGGTTTCGCCGAGGATTGTTTGCCACCAGCTGATTTTTCAAACGGCTACGTCTGGAAAATCTACCCACAATTTGATTTGTATGTCCGCGACCTCGAAACCTGGGAGTTAACCCCGCTCGTCCCGCACGAAGGTTACGACGCCGAAGCTGTAGTTTCTCCTGATGGCGAACACATCGTTTTTACTTCACGCCGTTCTGGCGACCTAGAAATCTTCATCATGAACTCCGACGGTTCTAACCTAACGCAGCTAACTGACGAATTAGGTTACGACGGCGGTCCTTTCTTTAGTGCCGACTCGAAGAAGATCGTTTACCGCTCTTACTACCCGGCTACTGAGGCTGAAGCGCAAAACTATCGCGACTTACTTGCGCGCGATTCTATAGAACCAATGGCCCTGCAAATACGCACGATGAACATCGATGGTTCTGACAAATTTCAAGTAACGCACAACGAGGCCGCGAACTTTGGCCCATATTGGCACCCCGATGGCAAGCGCATTATTTACTGCTCGAACCAAGCGAGTGAAACTGGGCGCGACTTTGATTTATTTATGGTCAATGCTGATGGCAGCGATAACCACCAAGTAACATTCTGCCCTTCCTTCGATGGCTTTCCAATGTTTAGCCACGACGGACGCAACTTGATTTTCTCAAGCAACCGTAATGCCAACAAGCGTGGTGACACCAATATGTTTATGGCTGAGTGGCTAGACAATGCGCGCGCTGCTAAGTAATTTTTCTTAACGCAAGCCACAGGCATGTAAAGCTCGGTCGCGAACTTCTCGCGCTCGGGCTCTTGCTTTATCAGCACCAGCAGCCAAAATATCGTCTACAATTTTGGGATTGGCGAGCAATTCTAAACGCTTTTCACGAGCTTCGGCAAAGTGTTCTTCGACAGCGTCTTTCAAGCGCATTTTTATGTGGCCATAGCCAGGCGCGTCTGCCCCGCCAGCCTCGACCTTGGTTCTCCAATCAGCAAGTTCGTCGTCACCTAAAAACAGCGCCAACAAATCAAACACAAACAATTCGCTAGTGTCTTTCGGTTCTTCAGGCGGACGACTGTCAGTAACTATCTTGCCAACGCGCTTTTTCAGTTTCTTACCTTCTTCGAATATCCAAATATCGTTGCCGTAAGACTTCGACATCTTTTGCCCGTCAATACCAGGAACTTTCTGCATGGTCTCTGACTTCTCAAGCAACATTTCCGGACGCTTGAATACCTCAGTTTTGTATTTTTGGTTGAAGTAACCGGCCATGTCTTGAGTCATCTCAACGTGCTGCACTTGGTCTTTACCCACTGGCACCACATCAGAATCGTAAGCTAAAATATCGGCAGCCATTAATATCGGATAGGTAAACAAGCCGACATTTGGCTTAATACCATTTGCCACTTTGTCCTTAAATGAATGTGCGCGTTCAAGAAACCCTATGCCAGTCACAGTTGATAGTAACCACTGAATTTCGGTAACTTCAGGGACATCAGACTGGCGCCACAGCACAGCTTTTTCGGGGTCAAGCCCGCATGCTAAATAAGTAATCGCAGTCTCGCGTACCAACTCGCGTAGTTTTTCGGCATCGCGCAATGAGGTTAAAGAGTGATAATCAGCGATGAAATAGAAATGCTCGCCGTCTTGTTCGCTTAAAGCGATCTGCTGGCGAATCGCACCGAAGTAATTACCTAAGTGCAGCAAGCCACTAGGTTGAATTCCGCTGAGGTAAGTTTTAGTCATTAGTCTTTCCAGTGAAAGTTGATGCTTAGTTCAATGTCGGGATGCACGGATTGTTTTACCGGGCATGTGTCGGCGGCTTTAACCAAACGATCTTTGAATTTGTCTTCGATGAATTGGCCCAAGTGGATGTCAACTGGTAATCGCCCAATGCGACGCACTGGTTCACTGACCATATGCTTTTCAACTTTAACCGTTGTACCGTCAAGGCTGATGCCGCGGCGATCAGCGACGATGCCGAGCAAAGTCATGATGCAAGTTCCGAGTGCGGTCGCCACCAAATCGGTTGGCGAGAAGCATTCGCCCTTGCCATGATTGTCAACTGGCGCATCGGTTAAAACGTGACATTGCGAAGGTCCATGAATAGCCTTGCAGCGTAATTGGCCTTCGTATGCGATTTCGATGTTGACACTCACTTATTAAACCTCGACGGCTGAGTCTTTACACTGCTGCTGCTCTTGCTTAGCGACGAATTCGCGGATATCGCTGCTGATACGCATTGAACAAAACTTAGGGCCACACATTGAACAGAACTTAGCTTCTTTAGCGGACTCTGCAGGCAGGGTTTCGTCGTGATAAGCATAAGCTGTAACTGGATCTAAAGCCAAGTTAAATTGATCGCGCCATCTAAATTCGAAGCGTGCTTGCGACAATTCATTATCACGCGCATCAGCACCTGGCAATCCTTTCGCGATATCCGCGGCGTGGGCAGCAATGCGATACGTAATCACGCCGGTTTTAACGTCGTCTTTATTCGGCAGACCAAGATGTTCTTTCGGAGTCACATAACACAGCATAGCTGTGCCATACCACCCGATTTGCGCAGCACCAATACCAGAAGTAATGTGATCGTAACCAGGAGCAACGTCAGTAACCAACGGCCCTAATGTGTAAAACGGCGCCTCAAAGCACTCTTCAAGCTGCTTATCCATATTCTCTTTGATTTTATTCATCGGAACATGCCCCGGCCCCTCGATCATCACCTGCACGTCATGCTTCCAGGCAATTTTAGTTAGCTCGCCTAAGGTTTCGAGCTCACCAAATTGTGCGTCGTCGTTAGCGTCAGCCAAACAACCTGGGCGCAATCCGTCGCCTAAGCTAAATGTAACATCGTACTTCTTCATCACTTCGCAAATTTTTTCGAAACCGGTGTACAAGAAGTTTTCTTGATTGTGGTGCAAACACCACGCCGCCATAATCGAACCGCCGCGTGACACAATACCGGTAGTGCGCTTGGCTGTCATTGGCACGTATTCATACAACACGCCTGCGTGAATCGTAAAGTAATCTACGCCCTGCTCGGCTTGTTCAATCAAAGTATCAATGAATAAATCTAAAGTCAAATCTTCGGCAACACCATCAACCTTTTCAAGCGCTTGGTAAATTGGCACCGTACCGATTGGTACTGGCGCATTACGCATAATCCATCCACGTGTTTCGTGAATGTTGTGACCCGTTGACAGATCCATCACCGTGTCTGCGCCCCACATAATTGACCATTGCAATTTTTCGACTTCTTCGGATATTGAAGAGTGAGTTGCACTATTGCCAATGTTTGCGTTAATCTTGGTGCGAAAATTACGGCCAATAATTACCGGCTCGAGTTCGGGATGTTTTATGTTCGCCGGAATTACCGCGCGTCCGGCTGCAATTTCTTCGCGCACGAATTCGGCATCGCGCTTTTCGCGTGCTGCGACAAACGCCATCTCAGGAGTTATCACACCCTGACGCGCATAGTGCATTTGTGAAAAATTCTTATCACCACGCGCTTCACGCTCGGCAATCCAGGCGGCGCGTAATGGTGCAATACCCATACGTGGATCAACACCTTGCGGCCCAGTAGTGTCGTAGGCATCGTAGTGCGTGCCATTGGTTAAGTGAATCCGGCGGAACGGCACTTCGAAATCAAAGCCGCCGCACGACACAGTATTGCTCATCTTGACACTCGAAGGATAACACTCTTCGAGGCTGGGAATTTGGCGCGGGCTAAGCTCGCCGGTTTCTTTACTATGGCGAGTCAATTCGGTCGGGGATGTCTTTTCAGTCATTAGCTGTATATCTTCGCTTCGCGCTTGGTTCTAAACAACAGATGAGTTATCATTTTGCGCAATGAGTGTCGCCAAGAAGTTCGCCTGGGGCTGCCTAGCAGTTGTTCTGTTGTTATTCGGTGCTGCCTTTATGGGCTGGAAATGGATTGCCAACAATTTGGCGCCGTCAATGAACCCACAACATATCGTTGAAATGCAGCAGCAAGTCATCGATATCGATATCCCAAGTGATTTTACGCCCACCTACGCTATGTACACTGCCGAAGATCAGCAAGACGCGATGGTGCTCTACATCCAAGAGGATAAACGCACGGTTCTGTCACAATTAATCATTCACCAGCAATCAAGCGCCTTCACAAAGGAAGAAGCAGAAAACCGAATGGGAAATTCATTTCCAGGACTGCAAATCACGCGCCTAGAATCGCACGAAAGCGAACCAAGTAATTTCCCAGTTACTGTCAACTTCCAGCCGCAGCCAATTATAATCAGCTTCGAGGAAGGGCGTGCAACTGAAGAGGCCGATATCAGCAACGTCTATTCGGCGTTTTTCGAATACCGCGGCAGTTATATCAGCATCATGCTCGCCGGAGATCCAAAGTTTTTGAATCGCGAGCAGTTTGAGAACTTACTAAAATCTATAAAGTAGGCAACGGCAACATTTCGCCACTATCTTTTCGTAATGGACGTTGTGCGTCAACCGCAATCATCCACTGCCGTAAATTATTTGCTAGCCGCTCAGCTATTTGGCCGTGCGAGTTTATTAAATTGTTGCGCTCGCCGATGTCGTCCGTCAAATTGTAAAGTTCAAACTGCCCAGCTTCGTACCAGTAAATCAACTTATAGCTGCCTTCGCGCCATGCCGTAAACGGCTCGTAGCGATCACCTTTCGGCCCCCATTTATGCGGATAGTGCCACACCATTGGCCGCTGCACCATACCTAGCTTTCCGGCGATGATTGGCCATAACGACGCAGCGTGCTGCCGCTCGTCAACGTGTCGCCAATCTCGAGGGATCTGCGCAAGGTCGGCGATTGTCGAGTACAAGTCGTTTGATAGCGTAGCGAACGGTAACATCGAGTCGCCAGACAATTCATATCCAGGGTAACTTGCGCCCGCCCAAGCCATAATAAGTGGCACTCGAATACCTCCTTCATAGCCAGAGCCTTTACCGGAGCGTAGAGGCTGGTTGTGCGTGTCTTTGGTTGTTCCTAAGGGAGTGGTTCCTCTTGAGTGAGCAGACAACCCACCGTTGTCTGAGCAAAATATAATCAAAGTATTGTCAGACAAGTTTAGTTCTTCGAGCTTGTCAAGAATTCGCATCATGCTAGCGTCGATACCTGCTACCAAACTTGCATAAGCCGCCTCTTTATCATCGTGCCCCTTGTCTTTGAAATAGTCAAAGAAGCGCGGGTCTTTTTGGATTGGTGAATGCACTGCATACTGCGCCATCTGCAAAAAGAACGGCTGCTGTTGCTTAGCAGCCAATTCCAATTCATATTCGGCCTTAATGGTTAGCGCTTCAGTTAAAAAGACATCGCTGCCATGGAACTCTTCGAGGTCAGGGACTCCCCACGGGCCCGGTTTGTTGTTGCCGTAATTGTCTGCGCCGTAGTAAGAACCAGGCCCCCCAGCAGCATGCCCTGCAATGTTGCGGTTAAAGCCAGCAGCAATTGGGTCGGCAGCTGTGGTACCAATTGCGCCAAGATGAGCCTTGCCGATGTAAATAGTTTGATACCCCTGGCGCTGCAACATACGCGGCAACAAACTGTCACTTATCTCTAATCCAACTTTATTCCACTGCGGATCGCGCAACGCGTCCATCGGGCGTGAGAAATCTTTATCGGTGTAGAGAGTCCAGTCGGTTATGTTTGTGGCGGCCGGATGCAAGCCGCTTAAAATAGCTGTGCGAGTCGGAGTGCAAACCGGGCTAGTCGAATACGCGTTACTAAAGCGCACACCGCGACTAGCCAGAATTTCTAAAGCCGGAGTGCTATGCCACTGGTTGTAAGCAGTTGGCTCGTAAGTGAACGCAACAGAAGTGTCTTGCCATCCTAAGTCATCGACGATAAATAGCACCACATTGGGCAAAGGATGCTGACGCTCGCTAGTAATTGGTCCGGCACAAGCGACAAAAAATGCCAGAACAACAGTTAAGTAGCACTTCATTAATGCGGACGCCCTGAGCTTCCATCAGGTCGTGGGAAGAACGTAAGCTCGGTAGTCTTCAATTCATCGCCACGCAAGTACTTAACGGTGACGGTGTTGCCGTCTTCGAATTTTGAGAGGCCGTCCATGAAGTCGTAAATGTCGAATATTGCAACGTCGCCAACTTGCTTGAGGATGTCACCGCTTTGCAAGCCAGCCTTTTCAGCCGGACTTCCTGGGCTAGTACCCGACAATTGCATGCCACCATCCAATGGCTCGGCGCCATAGTCAGGGATTGAGCCAAACCAAACTTTTGCACGCGCAACGTGCTTAACTTCGCCATCTTCATCAACCGGAGCCTGTGGCTTATGATATTCAAAACCACTATCGGCTAATTGCAACTCGCCGATGAACTCGGCTAGACCAGATGCAAGAATTGCCATTTGCGGGTAAGCTAATTTTTCGGCGTCGTCAGTGGGTTTGTGATAATCAGAATGAAGGCCAGAGAAGAAGAAAATCGCTGGGATAGCTTTTTTGTGAAAGCTCATGTGGTCAGAACCACCGCCACCTGGCAACGAACCTGTCATGATGTTTAATTTAAAATCTATTTCGTTAAGCGCATAGTAAGCTTGCATAACCTCGAGCGCAGGCGCGAAACAATCGCCGGTCGCTGCACTGCCGACCGTTACTTTAGATTTGGCGACGCGCCCAACCATGTCGAGGTTCACATTAGCCAACACCCGCGCGAGCGGGATAGTTGGATTTTCTACCCAGTAATCTGAGCCGAGTAAGCCACGCTCTTCGGCAGACCAGAAGCAAAAGAGAACACCTCGTTCGCGAGGCAATGGGCCACCCAAATTAGCGCCCCACATCTCGGCAAGCTCAAGCACCATCGCAGTACCACTTGCATTATCGTCGGCGCCATTATGAATAGCATGAACGCCCGGTGCGAGTGAACCTTCGCCACCCCATCCGAGGTGGTCAAAGTGAGCACCAATCGTGATTACTTCACCACTAGTACCAGGTGACAATGCTAACACGTTACGCGCGCGCTTAGTTTGCTTCTGCACATCGGCCTTAACCTCTGCAGTAATACCACCATTAAAGACATCGAGTACAAGCTTTCCGTACTGCTCATTGTCAACAAAGACAACTGCAATGGGCAACTTGCCCGGCACTGCTTCAAAGGCAACGGGCTCTTCGCTAGCAAGCACCACCGCTAAAGCGCCATTAGCGGCCGCTTCACGCACTTCAGCGCGTATCTCGCCGTCGCTCTTCATCAACACTATCATGTTCTCTACGTCGTCAGCATCAGCGAATGCCATCTTTGCACTATGAGTTTCAGCGGGAGAAGCACTGATAGTAGAGACATCAAGAACTTCGTCGCCAATTGTT
>Ga0233427_10004994_pt1 | contig 10765 bp, 8 predicted proteins | sample SI_118_April2016_5_FD_179885 | JGI IMG/M metagenome (GOLD analysis project Ga0233427, IMG submission 179885) | Seawater microbial communities from Saanich Inlet, British Columbia, Canada - SI_118_April2016_100_MG | ecosystem: Environmental > Aquatic > Marine > Inlet | place: Canada: British...
CACCGGGCGAGCATCATAGATAGCCGCGACTTTTCGCCTCATAATAATTTGGTCACAAATGTCATCCAGTTATAAAGCAGACTCCATCGAGGTCCTTGAAGGGCTTGAGCCGGTTAAGAAACGACCGGGAATGTACACCGATACAACCAGACCCAATCATCTTGCGCAGGAAGTTATAGATAATAGTGTCGATGAAGCCCTCGAGGGCCATGCGACAGAAATCAGGGTAACGCTTCGCAAAGATGGTTCAATGTCCGTAAGCGACAATGGTCGTGGCATGCCGGTTGATATACACAAGAAAGAAAAATTGTCAGGCGTAGAGCTCATTCTCACCCGGCTCCACTCTGGCGCCAAATTCAACAGTGACAATTACAAGTTCTCCGGTGGCCTCCATGGGGTTGGCGTGTCTGTGGTCAATGCCCTGTCGGAAACCTTTGAAGTGTTCATCAAGCGTGACGGAAAACTGCATCACATGTCTTTTAAGGGCGGTAAAAAGCAGGGAAAGCTAACCGTCAAGGATAAGGTAGGTAAGCGGAACACTGGTACAATGATCCACTTCAAACCTGATGCATCTTACTTCGATTCCCCAAAATTCTCTGTTACCAGGCTCAAGCACCTGCTTCGGGCCAAGGCAGTATTGTGCCCGGGATTAAAGGTTGTATTTCAGGACGAAACTGCCAGCAAAAAAGAAGAGAACCTCTTCGAATGGTTCTTTGAGAAAGGGCTTGAGGATTACCTCGGAGCGGAACTTGAGGGTCTCGAACTGCTTCCCGAAATTCCTTTTACCGGCTCAATGTCAGGCAGAGACGAAGCGGTGGACTGGGCGGTGCAATGGCAGGGGGAAAGCGGAGAGTTGATTACCGAAAGTTACGTGAACCTGATTCCAACGACCCAGGGTGGTACCCATGTCAATGGATTGCGTGCTGGACTGCTGGAAGCACTAAGGGAGTTCTGTGAATTCCGCAACCTTGTGCCCAGAGGTATCAAAATTACCGCCGAAGACATCTGGGATAAGTGTAACTATGTTCTCTCTGCCAAAATGATCGACCCGCAGTTCGCTGGTCAGACTAAAGAACGCCTGAATTCGAGACAGGCGGTATCCTTTATTTCAGGGGTTGTAAAAGATAGTTTTTCACTATGGCTGAATCAACATGTCACAGAGGGTGAGGCGATCGCTGAACTGGCGATCACAAGCGCGCAGGCTCGCCTCCGGGCGGGGAAAAAGGTCGCACGAAAGAAACTGACCAGTGGCCCCGCGCTACCCGGCAAATTAGCCGATTGCTCCTGTAGCGACGCTATGATGGGTGAACTCTTTCTTGTAGAAGGAGATTCGGCAGGCGGTTCAGCCAAACAAGCAAGGGATCGTGAGACCCAGGCGATCATGCCGCTGCGGGGTAAGATTCTAAACACCTGGGAGGTTGATTCGTCTGAGATTCTGGCTTCCCAGGAAGTCCATGACATTTCTGTTGCTCTGGGAATTGACCCTGGCTCAGATGACTTGACCAAGTTGCGTTACGGCAAGATCTGCATCCTGGCGGACGCGGATTCGGATGGCCTGCACATTGCGAGCCTGTTGATTGCTTTATTTGTGCGACATTTTCGAGCCCTGATTGAAGAGGGTCATGTATTTGTGGCAATGCCCCCTCTTTATCGCGTGGATGCCGGCAAGGAGGTCTTCTACGCGCTTGATGAAGGTGAGCGCCAGGGCATCCTGGACAGAATCGCGGCAGAGAAGATTCCGGGGAAAGTGGTCGTGCAGCGGTTCAAGGGATTGGGTGAGATGAATCCGCTCCAGCTACGCGAGACCGCAATGGCGCCAGATACACGGCGGCTCGTGCAACTAACTCCAGGGAAAGCGAAATCGGTTGACGAAATGCTGGATATGCTGCTCTCGAAAAAGAGGGCGCCGGATCGGAAGGTCTGGCTCGAGAAGAAAGGTGACATAGCTGAATTGAGCTAACGTCCCCGAGAAGAACATACAAGAACATAAAACCGTTCAAGAGACACCAGAACTCTTGTCGAAAGAGAAAGCACAATGACTGAAAATATGATCGATGGCGATTTTGAGAAGGTTTCGCTTGCCGACTATACAGAGAGCGCATACCTGAACTATGCGATGTATGTCATCAATGACAGAGCGCTACCGCATATTGGTGACGGGCTAAAGCCGGTGCAAAGGCGAATCGTTTATGCGATGAGCGAGCTGCGGCTTGGCGCAGATGCAAAGTATGTGAAGTCCGCGCGGACCATTGGCGACGTCCTCGGTAAGTTTCACCCCCATGGTGATTCCGCCTGTTACGAGGCGATGGTGCTGATGGCGCAATCTTTCAGCTATCGCTATCCGCTGGTCGATGGGCAGGGTAACTGGGGATCTCCGGATGACCCCAAGTCCTACGCCGCCATGCGTTACACAGAATCCAAACTGGCGGCCTATTCTGAAGTTCTGTTGGGTGAACTCAAGCAGGGAACAGTTGACTGGACACCCAACTTTGACGGAACCCTTACAGAACCGCTCAATCTCCCTGCGCGCGTGCCTAACATCCTGCTGAATGGTGGAAGTGGAATAGCCGTGGGAATGGCAACGGATATCCCGCCACATAACCTTAATGAAGTTGTTAGTGCATGCATTCGGCTACTCGACAGCCCCAAAGCTACGTTGAAGGACATCATGGAGCATGTTCGGGGTCCTGATTTCCCAACGGGTGCTGAGATCATATCCAGTAGTGAAGACATCAGGCAGCTTTATGAAACAGGCCGTGGTGCTGTTCGAGCGCGAGCGGTCTATTCGCGGGAGGACGGTGATATCGTAATAACGGCGTTACCGTTCCAGGTTTCCGGGACTAAAATTCTTGAGCAGATTGCCGGACAAATGCAGGCTAAGAAATTGCCGATGGTAGTAGATCTTCGTGATGAGTCCGATCACGAATGCCCTACCCGAATTGTAGTTGTACCAAAGTCCAATCGAGTGGATACCGACCAGCTTATGGCGCATCTTTTTGCCACGACCGATCTTGAGAGAACCCACCGGGTGAACTTCAACATGATCGGTATCGATGGCAAGCCGAGGGTTCGGCCGCTTCTTGAGTTGCTGAATGAATGGTTAAAGTTCAGAAAAGATACAGTGCTTAGACGGCTGCAATTTCGTTTGGACAAGATCCTTAGTCGATTGCATATCCTTGAAGGCCTGATGATTGCTTACCTGAATATTGATGAGGTGATCAAAATCATTCGGACCGAAGACAAGCCCAAGCAGGCGTTGGTTAGGAGGTTTAAGTTGTCAGATCTGCAGGCTGACGCAATTCTTGACCTGCGTTTACGACAACTCGCCAGGCTTGAAGAAACTCGTATCTCGGGCGAACAAGACGAACTCAATGCGGAAAGAGCCGATCTGGAGAAAACGATTAAATCGAAGGTCAGGCTGAAAACGCTCATCAAGAAAGAATTGATGGAAGATGCGGAAACCTACGGTGATGACCGCGTTTGCGAAATCGTTGTGCGTAGTGATGCGCGGGCCTTTGCAGAAAAAGACCTGGTGTCCACAGAATCAGTGACGGTTGTGTTATCGCAGAAAGGCTGGGTCCGGGCCGCAAAAGGTCATGAGGTAAATCCGCAAGACCTAAGCTACCGCTCGGGCGACGGTTTTCTACAGGCACTCCCCGGCCGCTCGAACCAGGATGCCATATTTTTCGATTCAACAGGTCGTGCCTATACCGGGGCCATGCATACCCTGCCATCAGCAAGAGGGCAGGGGGAGCCTTTGACTGGACGGTTCAATCCTCCAGATGGTGCGTTCTACACCGGCGTGGTTTTGGGTGAGCAGGACACCCGATTTGTTCTCTCGAGTGACGCTGGTTATGGGTTCATTGGTAAGCTCGAAGATATGGTGACCAAGAACAAGGCAGGGAAATCGGTACTGTCGGTGCCAAAAGGCGGGATTGTCAACCAGCCAGCGCTGCTCGCTGATGAAAAGCACGACTATATCGCGGCATTCAGCAACGAGGGTCGATTGCTGATCTTCCCGGTGTCGGATCTCCCTAGTCTGGGGCGTGGTAAAGGGGTGAAAATCATGAACATTCCCAAAGCAAGAGTGGAATCCCGCGAGGAATTTATGGCACATGTTCGGGTGTTTTCAGAGGTAGATACGCTTATTATCCAATCCGGTAAACGAACGCTGAATCTTAAAATAGACGATCTTGAGCATTATCGAGGGGAAAGGGCTCGCCGTGGCCTGAAATTGCCACGCGGTTTCCAGAAGGTTGACGGCGTGCAGGTAGAGAAGGGCGACTAGCCAGGAGTTGTAAGCTGGCTAGCCTGGTTATTGAGCAGGTCAGGATTGATGAGTCCTGCGACTCTTAACAGGCCCTCTGAGTCCACCAGCGCATGGTGAAAGGGTTGTAATTCAACCCGATCCGACAAAGGTGAATAGCCATGGGCAGCTATCAGGTTTCCCTCTGCAATTGACGCAAGATAGCTCGCAGCTTTGCGAATTTTTTCTGGTTCTTCATTTAGCAGGTCCAGGGTACCGCCAAATGCGATCTTGCCGTTTACTTTAGCTGCGATCTTCTGGATTAACAGGCCAGAACAGGTTGCCATGTACATGGCATCCGAGCTGTCAAAATGAATGACCAGTTCTTCGGGCGTGGTTTGCTCAACAATACCCCCGTACAGATTTGCCGCCTTGAAAAACTTATCAAAGTGTTGCTCCAGGTGTCTTGCGGGTCGGATTCTAATGACGAGTATGCATTCTTCAGCGGGCTCGTGATCAGTTTGGGATGGCATTTCAAGTATCTGGGTGGTCGCAGCTTGGGGTTGAGTCTCGTGGTTAACCCAGCTGGTTATTGATGTTTCTAATCGCCAGACCAGAAAGCTGTACCCAGCGGCAAGCATCAATAGAAACCAGCCTAAGAACTGCTTGTCTGTTTTGGCGTGTGAAATTGTCATCCGAACTCGACCGACCAGGGAGTCCTGAAAAGTCACCTCTGCGGTATAGGATGTGTTTGTTCGTTCTTCCTTGCCGCTCTGGACGATCAGCTGGTTAGTTTCATCGTAGATGGCGACGAACTGCAGGGGTTCATTGCGGGTGAGTTGTGCGACGATGACATTAAGTGACACTAGGTTGTCTTCTACTACATCACTCGCCACTTGCGCGGCTAACTGCCGTGCCAATGACAGGCCAAATCGGGATTGTTCCAATTCGATTACTCTCGCCTGATATTGGGTAATAGTGAAAAAGACGAGCCCGCCGGCGAGAAGTGGAAGTACGACGAGGAGGGCTATGAGCCGACGCTTTCTGGGGTGTTTCCCGTCAGTCATGGATCTCGCGGTAGGTAATAAAATCGTGGCAGAGTATAACCGATAACGAACCTTGCAACATTGCTACTGCTAACGTATGCCGCATAATACGGACTCTCAAAGGAGGCTCCATGAACGAACTGGTGTTGATCAGTGTGTCGGGTGAAGACAAACCCGGTATCACCGCAACGATTTCAAAATTGTTAGGTAGTCTCGACGTCGATATTCTCGATGTCGGCCAGTCGGTTATCCACAATCACTTGTCTCTCGGGATTCTGGTCAACGTGCCGGGCATTCTGGAAGACGTTCTTCAAGCACTGCGGGAACAATCTGAGCGATTGGGCGTCCTGATCAGGTTTACCCCGGTTTCTGAAGAAAGTTATGAGCAATGGGTCGGACTCCAGGGCGCATCCCGTTATATTCTGACGCTGCTGGCACGACGCATCAAAGCTTCACATATAGCGACAGTGTGTGAAATCATCGCAGCAAGCGGCCTCAATATTGACAACATTATTCGACTTTCTGGGCGGGTGCCGCTTCATGAATCGGGAGAGATATCAAAAGCCTGCGTAGAGTTTTCCTTACGCGGCCAACCCGACGAACCTTTCCGGGAACAACTGTTGGCAGTTTGTGCAGATCTGGATATCGATGTGGCCGTCCAGGAAGATGGGATCTATAGAAGGAACCGTAGGCTCATAGCTTTTGATATGGATTCGACGCTGATCAAGACGGAAGTTATCGATGAGCTGGCGGTCGAAGCTGGAGTTGGTGCCGAGGTTGCCGATATCACATCAAGGGCAATGGCCGGGAAGTTGGATTTTTCGATGAGCCTGGCAAAACGAGTGGGTCTTCTCAAGGGACTTCCCGTTAGTGCCCTTGCAAAAGTCGCAGATAGATTACCGTTGATGGAAGGTGCCGAGCACCTTTTCAAGACACTCAATCATCTTGGATACAAAACAGCGATATTGTCTGGCGGATTCAGCTACTTTGGCGAGTTGTTACAGGAAAAACTCGGGGTTGATTATGTCTATGCTAACGAGTTGGAAATAGCAGACGGGGTGCTCACCGGGCGCGTTCTCAGCCCCATCGTGGATGCAGACCGTAAAGCAGACCTTTTGAAGCAATTAGCTGATAAGAAGGAATATCGCTTCAACAAACCATTGCGGTTGGTGATGGCGCAAACGATCTCGCTATGTTGGACATCGCGGGGCTTGGAATAGCCTTTCACGCCAAACCCCTTGTCAGGGAAAGTGCAGGCCACGCTATCTCTACACTAGGCCTTGATAGTCTTCTTTACCTGATGGGAATCAGAGACAAGGAATTGCGTCATATCTAGAAGCGGCCATGTTGGCCTAGAGACCTTCCGAAGAAAAATCGTAGTCCAGGTCATCAAGTGGCTCAGAAATGTAGTTGCCCTGAATGTAATTAATGCCCGTCATAAACAGTGTCGGCAGGGTAGAAGGATCTTCCACGCCGGAAATCGCAGTGAGAACGCCGGATGCCTGTAGGGACCGAATTATTTCGACGAGTTCCTCTCTCTTTTCTTCGTTCTTTTCAATCTCGTTTGCAAAAGAACCATCCAGTTTCACAATATCGGGGGTCAGATGCTTGAGTAGCTTGAACGGATGAAGAGAGCAACCGAAATGGTTGATGGAAGACTTAATATGCAGTTCCTGTAAACCCTTCGTGAACTTGGCTGCCTGCTTGATATAGGAAGTCGCGTCACTCTCGTGTAATTGGAAGACGATGCTATCGCTTGCGAGCCTTGAAGCCTTCAGGGAGACACTCATCCAAGGCAGGAATTCTTCATCGGTCAGTACCTTGTGACTGACATTAATGAACAGACGTGCGTTCCCGCCAGCTTCTCTCTGCTTTGCCAGTTGTTTGATAGCGTTAAAAACGACCCACCTGTCAATCTTTTGAAGTAATCCTGCATCCTCTGCCGGCCCCATAAACTGAGCTGGTCTAAGAGCGTTGCCCTCTGCATCCGGCAGCCTGAGCAACACTTCGAACTGTTCTTCATCTTCTCCATGTAGTGAAATAATAGGTTGGAAATTGAGTTTGAACTGATCCGCGTCAAGAGCATGGCTTATAAGTGCCTTCAGCGTATCTGCAGATAGGGACTGGTCGCCTTCTCCAACTGTAGGATTTTTCGGCTCATAGAAAGCAATGCCATTCCCCTCTTCAATTGAGTCACATGCCTGGTATGCCCGGGATATGGCTTGTTCAACAGAAGAGGTGTTTTCGGCAATCATTGAAAACCCGATGCTGAGTGTTACCTGGTAATTTTTACCGGATGCCTCGAACATATGTTCCTCAGTTGTGGTCCGAATGGTTTCGGCCAACTCTCCGGCCGCTGCTTTATCGTTGCCCTCGATCAGCAGTGTAAAAACATCATCCCCGAAACGGGCGATCAAATGATCATCGGGGACTTTATCGCGTATCACAGTGGCCAGCTCACCCAATACGAGGTCGGCATTTGAAATGCCCGCATCAGAACGAATGCGAGGGAAATGGTCTATAACCATGTAGAAGATAATGGAAGATTGTTTTCCCTGGTTTGCGTTATCAACAGCCTGGTCGAGTACTTCAATAAAGTACTGCCTGTTGAACAGCCCGGTCAAAAGATCCTGGCTGGATATTTCCTTAATTCTGTCCTCGAGCTCGGACGAATCTACAAGTGGTTGAAAGATGGCTTGCGTGCAGGGCTCTCTGTCGTAGGTGGCCGGTGACATGGTGAGTTTCGTCAGAATGGTTGCCCCCTCGTTATCGACGCAACCAAATTCTGCTTCCTGGGTTTCATCCCTGTCAAAGGATTTCAGGAAGGTTTTAAACTTTCCCTGATCCTCTTTAGCGATCAGGTCAATGATGGGAATGCCGGCATACTCATCCGGGTCCTCGTATCCAAACAGGTCCGCATAGGCCTGGTTGGTATAGATATGCATGCCTTCATGAACATAGGCAATCGCTGTTGTGGAAGAATCGAGGAGCAGATTGTTTCTTCTGTCTGTTTCTTTCAGCTCGACCTCGGCGTTTCGTTTCTGACGCCTGGTTTCAAGATTCTTCAGCTCGCGCTGGATGAGCAGTAGCAGTCGTTCATCGTCGTCGTCAAGTGCCACATCGATGGCACCCATCTTCAGACCCTCGGTGATCGATGCAGGATCGCGGTTATCGGCGAGCATGATAACCGGTATATCTTTATCCAGCATTTGAAGTTGGGAAATCACTGCCTGTATCGTAAATCCGTTGGCCTCGTTGGCCGCAAGAATCAGGTCCCAAGGCTGTTCGGAAATTTTTGCTGAGAAATCTACATCGGATTCGATCTGGTGGGCGCGAGTTGCGCGTCCTGCTGATCTTAGTAAGACGATAAGCTCTTCTGCGCGATTTAGAGATTCTTCTAGAATCAGCAATCGAATGGGTTCTTTGTCGCTCATTTACGTCCCTTGAATCAGGCGTAAACTATACCATATGGGACGTCGGCGAAAGGCGAGTCCTTCGCAAATTATTGCCCAGCGATAACCTGTTTAGCGTCAGCGCCGGGTATTTCTCTTGCAAGCCTGGGGACAAGGTACCCTGGCAGCTGACCGGATATCTGTCGTATCAGGTTGACTCCGTCCAGTTCCGGAACATCGAAATGCTGCGCGCCGGCTACGGGGTCAAGAAGATGCAGATAATAAGGCAGCACTCCTGCGTCAAACAATCGTCTCGACAGCATAACGAGTACTTCTGGCGAGTCATTAACGTCGCGAAGCAAGACACTCTGGTTGAGTAACGTAGCGCCGGCATCTCGAAGTGCCCTAACTGCATCAACGACGTGGTCATCGATTTCGCTGGGGTGGTTAGTGTGCAACACAAAGACCACTTTTTTGCGGCATTGATTTACCCAATCAAGCAATCGCGGGCAAATTCGCTGGGGGATGGCTATTGGTAGCCGGGTATGCAGTCGGATTGTATTGACAGTCTCGATAGAATCGAGTTTTGCGATGATGTCGCTTAACTGGCGATCGCCGAGGATTAACGGATCCCCCCCACTCAGGATCACCTCTGAGATTGATGCGTCGCTGGCGAGGCGCTGATAGATTCCGGCCCAGTCAGAGCTCGAGGGATTGTTATCGCCATAGGGGAAATGCCGGCGGAAACAGTAGCGACAATTAATTGCACAAGCGCCGGTGGTGATTACAAGCGCACGGCCATTGTATTTTTGAATCAGCCCGCGGGTTGGGGTAATCAAATATCCTTCCTGCAGAGGATCCCTTAAGTACTGTGGTCCGGATTCGTTTTCCTGCGACCTTGGAAGTATCTGTAGCAGGAGTGGATCAAAGGCATCGCCGCTGACGACGCGATCCAGATAGGGCCTCGGGGCCAGCAGGGGGAAATCCTGGTCGATATTATCCAGCCGGGTACCCAGGTGAGATGCCAACGCTGGAATACTTCGGATCGCATGTTGCAAGTGCCATTGCCAACTCTGGTCGTGGGAACCGGCATCGCTTAGGGTTATCATTGTCATATGCGAATCTAGGGAAGAGAATTAATGGCGAGTTATTCTACCAACGAATTCAAGTCGGGTCTTAAGGTCATGCTGGAAGGAGACCCGTGCAACATTGTTGAAAATGAATTCGTTAAACCAGGGAAAGGCCAGGCGTTTAATCGCGTCAGGCTTAAGAACCTGAAAACAGGGCGGGTCTGGGAAAGGACATTCAAGTCCGGGGAATCGCTTGAAGGTGCCGATGTAATGGAGCATGACATGGAGTATCTCTATGCGGATGGCCAGTACTGGCATTTCATGAAAACTGATGGCAGCTATGAGCAACTTGCCGCTGATCAAGCGGCAGTTGAGGACAGCATTCGATGGTTAAAAGAGACGGACAAGGTTACCGTGACCCTTTGGGACGAGGTTCCCATTGCCGTAGCACCGGCAAATTTTGTAGAGCTGGAAGTCACAGAAACTGATCCTGGCTTAAAAGGTGATACTGCTCAGGGTGGCACCAAGCCGGCGACATTAAGTACGGGAGCGGTCGTAAAAGTGCCACTCTTTATTAATATCGGTGAAGTGGTTCGAGTCGATACCCGTACAGCTGAATACCAGAACCGAGTAAAACAGTAATCAGCCAGGGGGACGAACAGATAGGTCCATCTCGTCTCGAGTTCAGAAGCAGGCTACTGCGTTCTATCAGGGATTACTTTTATTCTGAAGATGTCCTTGAGGTGACAACGGCCACCCTCAGGTTAACTGGATCAAGTGAAACCCATCTGGAGAACATTCAGGTAGGGCGGCAGGGGTATCTCCAGACCTCGCCTGAACATGCAATGAAGTGTCTTCTTGCCGAGCATCGACTCAGTATTTTCCAAATTTGTCCCGCCTATCGAGGCGGAGAAATAGGTCGACGCCATCGTACGGAATTCCAGATGCTGGAATGGTATCGATGCGGGCACACCCTGGCAGAACTGATGGATGACCTTCAGGCTATGTTGA
>Ga0233427_10004997_pt1 | contig 10761 bp, 10 predicted proteins | sample SI_118_April2016_5_FD_179885 | JGI IMG/M metagenome (GOLD analysis project Ga0233427, IMG submission 179885) | Seawater microbial communities from Saanich Inlet, British Columbia, Canada - SI_118_April2016_100_MG | ecosystem: Environmental > Aquatic > Marine > Inlet | place: Canada: British...
GATTCTATGCCTCTTAGAGATGCAATAAAAGCTCTTAAAAAAATTGAAAATAGAGAAGTTATCGGGAGATTAATCCTCAAGCCCTAGAAGACATTAATGAATTTCCGCAGCATTTTTCATTGCAGCTAATAATTTATTAATATTAAAATCTGGAGAACGAGCAGCTTCTAATATAACAGCTTCTTTATTCATTTGTTTCTCAATAATACCAGGCAATAACTTAACTACCTCCTTAGGTATAATAACGGCTCCATGTTTGTCAAAATGTATTATATCCGAGTCATTTGCTTGCATTCCATATATATTAATCTCTGTAGAATACTCTATAACTTGAGTATAGGCGTGACTTGGCCCAATAGATCCTGCTAATGCAGCAAAACCATTCGCCCATTGATCTAGGTCTCTAACGACACCATTAGTAATTAAACCTTTAACACCAAGTCCTAAGTGAATTGCACTATTTACCTCTCCCCAGAATGCACCAAAACCTTCGGGGTTATCTATATCTTCTATTAACACTATGGAAGGCTTAGGTTTTTCAGCTATATATTTATAGTATGAAGTTCTAATTTCAGTTGCATTATCTAGTGGTTTATTTTTTCCACTTATTTTTGCTGTTTTTACATATCCACATACAGAGCCATGAATTCCAACTGGAACCAAAGGTCTTGTTGTAAACCCAATAGCTCTTCTATTAGGAGCTGCCACATCTAGTGCATTACAAATTGTAGGTGTATCCCATGTTTGAAGTTTAACTAAATCACTTACTTGTAGTTCTATCATAATACACCCTTTCAATATTTATTTAGAGTGTATATTAAAAATAATTAAAACAAAAGGAGACAACGATTAAGTTGCCTCCCAAATTTATTAATTTTTATAGGTAGATAACAATAATACTTTTTATTTAATACTACTTAGTAAATTCTGGATAACTACTAAGTCCAATTTCAGACTTATCAGCGCCGTCTTTTTCTTCTTCTTCAGATAATCTAATTCCTAAAATAGATTTAGCTGCATGCCAAAGAATAAAACTAGTTATAAACACAAAAGCACCTATTGCTATTATACCAATTATTTGAGTACTAAATTTTGCATCTGCATTAGTAAGCGGAACAGCCAAAGTTCCCCAAATACCACAAACTAAATGAACTGGTATTGCCCCTACTACATCATCTATTTTTAATTTATCAAGCATGGGTACTGCAAATATAACTAAGGCACCCCCTACTCCACCTATTAAAACTGCGGAAAGAAATGTTGGGGCTAAAGGTTCTGCTGTAATAGATACTAAGCCACCTAAAGCACCATTTAAAACAAATGTTAAATCAACTTTTTTGTAAAGTATTTGACCAAGAATCATAGCAGTAATAACGCCACCGGCTGCAGCCAGATTAGTATTACAAAATATTCTAGCCATAGAACTGGCATCAGCAACGGATCCGAGGGCTAATTGTGAACCACCATTAAACCCAAACCAGCCAAACCATAATAAGAAAGTACCTAATGTGGCTAGAGGTAAAGCTGAAGCTTGCATAGGGTTCACTTTACCATCTTTAGAGTATTTACCCTTTCGTGCTCCCAAGACTATGCAACCAGCTAACGCACACCAACCTCCAACAGAATGCACTATAGTAGAACCTGCAAAATCACTGAATCCAATTTCTGACAACCAGCCAGAACCCCAAGTCCAAGAACCTTGTATAGGATATATAATTGCTGTTAGTACTACTACAACAACCATGAAAGACCAAAGTTTAACCCTTTCAGCAACAGCCCCTGATACGATAGAAGCTGCAGTAGCTACAAATACCATCTGAAAGAACCAATCTGAGGCTCCAGCATATCCAGCCTCTGAAGTTTCAGTAGCAGGATCTGCAACATTAAAAAGGCTAAAACTTCCTATAAACCCTCCATCTACGTTAGAATACATTAAGTTATAACCAACTAAAAAATATAAGACACCTGCAATAGAATATAATACAATATTTTTTGTACATATTGTTGCTACACTTTTTGTTCTTACCATACCTGCTTCCAGCATACAAAAGCCTGCAGCCATTAACATTACTAGTATACCATTCACTAAGAATGAAAATGTGTTAAATATAAACACTATTTCCTGAGTTTCCATTTATCTTTCCTTTTTTTATTTCAAAAAATTATTAATACTTATTTACCTTTATTATGAGCATGTTTTATGCCAACTATATTTACTGTCTATTCTCTATTTTATTAATTATAATATTTATAATTTGATTAAAAAATAGTCAGGTATATTTATTTATGCTTATTTGTTAAGCTTTTATAAAATTAATATATTATTACTGTAGTTATTACCGATATAAATTCTGTTGTTTATAAAGTAATAAAATGATTTTCTAACTATGAAAAGGAGGACAATATGTATAAAATTATTATAAAACTATTTATATTATCTATGATGATTTCTTTTAATATAAATATAACTAATGCGCAAAGTTTAGTAACTGATGAAATGCTTATAACTGCGCAAGAAGATCCAAATAATTGGTTAATGGTTACTGGAAACTATACCGGCAATAGGTATAGTAAACTTGGCCAAATAAATAATACAAATGTTTCAAAATTAGTACCAAAATGGATTTTTTCCCTTGGAACACTGGATGCACAAAATACAACTCCAGTTATTCATAACGGTGTAATGTATGTAACAGCATCACACGGAAAAACTTATGCTCTAAATGCAGAAAATGGTCAAGAAATATGGAGATTTAGTGCTCAGTTACCAGAAGGCGTAGCTGGAAAAATGTGCTGTGATATCGGTAATAGAGGTGTTGCAATTTATGGAGATAAAGTTTTTGTATCCACACCTGATGCACATGTTGTTGCACTAAATAAAGATGATGGAACTGTCATTTGGGATGAAACTATTGGTGATTGGGAAAAAGCATATACGATGACTGTAGCTCCTTTAGTTGTTAAAGGAAATGTCATAGTAGGCATGTCTGGAGCAGAGTATCCTACAAGACTCTATATAGAGGCTTTAAACAGTGATACTGGAAAACAAGCATGGAGAACCTATACTATTCCTGGACCTGGTGAACCTGGACACGATAGCTGGGGGTCTGCTAGGGCAGCTGAATATGGAGGTGCATCTGCATGGATAACAGGGGCTTATGATCCTGAATTAGATATACTTTATTGGGGAACTGGAAACCCTAACCCTGATTGGGACGGCACAGTAAGACCTGGTGATAATTTGTATTCAAATTCAACATTAGCTTTAGACCCAGATACCGGAGAAATAAAATTTTATTTCCAATACACACCGGCTGATGTATGGGACTATGATGGCAATAATGAGCCTATACTTGTAGATTATGGGAATGAAAAAGTTTGGCTTCATGGTGATAGGAATGGTTATTTATATAAAATTGACAGAACTAATGGTCAATTTAGATATGGAAAAGAAATATCCAAGGTAAATTGGAATACTGGCTTTGAATATGATGGCCGTCCAATATGGAATATGGATAAAGTTCCTACTTATGAATATGAAGCTAAAGATATCTGCCCAGCTTCAGAAGGAGGAAAATGGTGGAATCCTATGACTGTTAATCCAGAAACAGGTTGGGTATTTGTGCCTAGTAGAGAAATTTGCACTGATATTAAAAGTGCACCTCTTGGTGAAGGATTAAATCCAGATGAAATAACTGAAGGCAAACCTTATTGGGGAATTGGCACAATAGGCTGGAATACAGGTTATGGGCAATTAGTTGCCTTTGATGGAAGAACTGGTGAAAAGATGTGGGTTGTAAAGGATAGATCTCCCTTTACTAGTGGATTACTTTCTACTAGAGGAAATTTATTATTTGCAGGAACTCCTGAGGGTGAATTTAGAGCTTATCATCAAGAAACAGGTGAAGAGCTTTGGTCATTTCAAACAGGCTCTGGAATATTTGGAAGCCCATCTACATACACTATAAATGGTAAACAATTTGTTGCAGTTCCATCTGGATACGGCGGCTGGACTGGTTGGGCACATTTTGGTGAAGGTGGAGCACCTTGGTTAAAAGATAGTCGCAAAGGCGGTATAATTATTGGCTTTGGACTACAGTAAATACTAAAAAATAGGGTAATATATGGAGCATTTCATGTATTGCCCTATTTATAAAATTAATAATAAATAGGCTATCTCTCAATGAATAACATTTCTTTATATAAAATTTTTACTTTTAATATTCTATTAATATTTTTTCTTATTATTTTTTCAAAAGACTCAATGGCTGGTGCAGGTAGTACGGAAATTGAGGAAATACAAGTAAATAAAAACCCTCTTGAAATAAATGAAGAAAATATTGCTAAAGGAAAAAAACAATGGAGAAAAGCTGGATGTTATAGTTGTCATGGAGGAATGGCTGAAGGAGGAGTCGGACCTAGCCTTCAAGATGATGTATGGGTTTATAAACCAACAGATAAAATGCTTTTTAAAACAATTTCAAAAGGAAGAAGCGGAACCGTTATGGTGGGATGGGAAGCAGAACTTTCACAAACTGAAATATGGGAAGTGATTGTATTCATAAGGTCTCTCTATAATGGAGATAAAAGCAAAATAATTTGGTAAAATTTTAAGCTATGAAAATTAAAATTATAGGTAGTGGGATTACGGGTGTCACTACTGCATATTATTTATCTAAGAATAATCATCAAGTAACAATATTAGATGAAAGAAGATATCCTGCAATGGCAACATCATATGCTAATGGATGTCAAATAAGTGCCTCGAATTCCGAAACTTGGAATAGCTGGGATAATGTTAAAAAAGCTAGCAAATGGATATTTAAAAAAGATGCCCCTCTTTTGATTTCATTAAAACCAAGCATAAGTAAATATAGTTGGTTTTTAAAATTTATTAATTCAATACCTTCAAGAAATATAAATACATTTGAAACATGTAAAATGGCTATAAATTCAAGCAATCTATACAAGAAAATAGCCCAGGATGAAAATATAAAATTTGATGTTGTAGAAAAAGGAATACTTCATATTTACAAAAATAAAAATGAATTAGAATTAGCAAGAAAGGTTAATTCTATATATAGAAATGCAGGTTTAGAAAGATGGGAAGTAAGCAAAAATGAAATTGAAAATATTGAACCTACAATTCATGGAAAAAATATTATAGGAGGCTTCTACAATACATTTGATTATACTGGTGATATTCATAAATTTTGTATTGAACTAAGCGCTGTATTAAAAAATAAATATAATGTTATCTTTAAGAAACAACTTGTGAGTAACATTAAAAAAGAGCTTTTAGATACAGATTTAATAATTATTTGTGCAGGTATTGGTTCTAAAAAATTAGCCCATGGTCTATCAGAAAACTTGCCTATTTACCCAGTTAAGGGCTATAGCATTACTATTAATAATCCTGGAAAAACAGCGCCTTGGACGAGCCTTTTAGATGATGAAGAAAAAATAGTTACTGCACGATTAGGAAATAATAGACTAAGAATTGCAGGTACTGCAGAGTTTTCTGGATATAATACAGATATAAAATGGGATAGAATAAGACCTCTAATAAAATGGGCAGAATATAATTTTCCAAATATAAATACAGAAGATATAAAGCCTTGGGCTGGACTTAGACCTATGACGCCAAATATGATGCCTATAGTAAAAAAAAGTAAGTATTTTAATAATATTTTTTACAATACTGGTCATGGGCATTTAGGTTGGACATTAAGTGCTGCTACTGCAAAAGCTATCAGCGATATGATAAATTAAACTTCACAAAATAAATAATATATCTATAATAAATTCACCAGGGGTGCTTAAATAATTAGGCTGAGATATATACCCTTTGAACCTGTTGGTTAGTACCAACGTAGGGAGAAGATATGAAGAATTATACTATATATTTATTCGTAATAATTGCATTGTTATTCAATAATGCAATTGCAGATGATAAAATTACATTACTATTAGATTGGTTTATAAACCCAGACCATGGCCCTGTAATCATAGCTAATGAAAAAGGGATTTTTAAAGAAGAAGGGTTAGAAGTTCAAATTATTCCACCGGCAAACCCTTCAGACCCTCCTAAGTTAGTTGCTGCAGGTAAAGCTGATATTGCTATTTCATATCAACCTCAATTACATATGCAAGTCCATGAAGGATTGCCAGTGATTAGGATTGGAACTTTAGTGGCCACTCCACTTAACTGCCTGCTGGTACTTAAAGATGGACCTATAAAACAATTATCTGATTTAAAAAATAAAAAAGTTGGCTATTCAATTGCAGGAATGGAGCAAGCTTTATTAAGTGCAATTCTTAAAAAAGCAAATATTAATAAAGATGAAGTTGAATACATAAATGTTAATTGGTCTTTATCTCCTGCCCTTATGAGCAAACAAGTGGATGCTGTAATTGGTGCTTATAGAAATTTTGAACTTAATCAAATGGAAATAGAGGGAGTTGAAGGTAAATGTTTTTATATAGAAGAAGAAGGTGTACCTCCATATGATGAGTTAATATTTATAGTAAATAATCAGAATATTAATAAAAAAATGCTTATAAAGTTTTTAAGCGCCATAGAAAAAGCTACTCAATATATCATTAATCACCCGGAAGAAAGTTGGAAAATTTTTGCGAATTCTTCTAAAGAGCTAAATAATGAGTTAAATAAAAAAGCATGGTTTGATACTATACCTAGATTTGCTTTAAGACCAGCAGCCTTAGATAAAGGAAGATATAATAGATTTGAAGAATTCCTATACGTTGAAGGCTTAATAAATAAAAAATTATCTTATGACAAAATGGCTATAGAAATATTTGAGTAAATAAATGATAAACAGTTCATCTTTTTCATTAAATGGAAGTCTTAGTTTAAACAAAGATGAACTTTTTTCTAATATTCTATTAGAGATAAAGCTAAATCAATGGACTGTAATTATTGGCCAATCTGGCACTGGCAAATCCACTTTATTAAAAATAATTGCTAATTTAAATATACCAGCAGCTTTTAATAACAATATATCAAAAAATATTAATGAAGATTTGTCTTTTTCTTGGATGGCACAAAATGATTTGTTACTTCCTTGGTTGAATGTCAGTGATAACATAACTTTGGGACAAAAATTAAGAAGAGAAAAAATAGACATTAATAAAACAAATATTTTATTAGAAAAAGTAGGACTAATAGATGTTGCAAAGCAATTACCCGCAACATTATCAGGAGGAATGAGACAAAGAGCAGCCTTAGCAAGAACTTTAATGGAAAACAATGATATGATTTTAATGGATGAACCTTTTTCTTCTCTGGATACCATTACCAAATCTAAAATTCAAAAACTGACTTGGTCATTACTTAAAAACAAAACTGTAATAATGGTCACTCATGACCCTTTAGAGGCTTTAATGTTAAGCAACACCCTATACTATGTGTCTAACAAAAAATTGAAACCTATTAAGCTTCCCTCATCAAAGCCATTAAGAAAAATTACAAATGATAATTTAATTTATAGTTACAAATATATACTTAACCTATTAAAAAAGTCTTATATATAATGAGGGGTTTTATTAAATTTTTAATTAGTTTTACCTTTTTTATACTTTGCTGGTGGGCTATACAATATTTAACAAAAACGCCTTCCTATATTTTACCTAGTCCATATAAAGTATTTTTATCAATATTAAACAATATAGAATTACTGACCTATCACTCTTTAATTACATTTTTTGAAATAATAATAGGTTTTTTACTAGGAACAATATTAGGCCTTTATACAGGAATTTTATTTATTATTTCTAAAAGTACAAGAAAATGGCTACTTCCTTTCATTATTTTAACCCAAGCAATTCCTATATTTGCTATAGCTCCAATATTAACTCTTTGGGTAGGGTATGGCATTTGGTCTAAAATAATAATGACAATATTAATAATATACTTTCCAATTACTATAGCTTTTTATGATGGTTTAAAAAGAATAGACCCTATGATCGTAAATCTAGCTAAAATGATGGGAGCTAGTACATATACGATGTTATTTAAAATTAGAATACCATTTGCCCTACCACAATTATCATCTGGATTAAAATTAGCAGCCGCATTTGCCCCAATGGGTGCTGTTATAGGAGAATGGGTAGGCTCTTCTAAAGGATTAGGCTATATAATGCTTTATGCTAGCGGTAGAGTGCAAATTGATTTAATGTTTGCTTCAATAATTATTTTAGCATTTTTTACAATAATCCTATATAATCTTGTTACTTTTATAACTAATAAATTAACAAAATGGGACCCAAAATCTAACTTAAATTAAACTCTTAAAAATAAGGACAAAAAATGAATAATAATAAAAAATTTTATATTAATGGCAAATGGGTAGACCCAATATCTCCAAAAACTTTAGATGTTATAAACCCTGCAAATGAAGAAATTGTTTCTGAGATAAGCTTAGGCTCAGAAGAAGATGTAAACAAAGCTGTTGCTGCAGCAAAAAAGGCATTTTTAACATTTTCATTAACTTCAAGAGAAGAACGCTTAGAATTATTTGAAAAAATAATGACTGTTTATAAAAAACGTATGCCAGACTTAGCAAAGGCAATCACTAGCGAAATGGGAGCCCCTGTAAATTTAGCTAATAATGCACAAGCTCCAGCTGGATTAGGTCATTTAAGCAAAGCATATAAAGCTCTTAAAGAATACAAATTTGAAACAGAAATTAATACAACTATAATTAGAAAAGAACCAGTTGGTGTCTGCGGACTTATTACTCCTTGGAATTGGCCAATTAATCAAATTGCTTGTAAAGTTGGTCCTGCATTAGCAGCTGGATGCACAATGATATTGAAACCAAGTGAAGTAGCTCCTTTAAGTGCTATAATATTCTCAGAAATTTTAGATGAAGCAAAAGTTCCTCCAGGAGTATATAATATGATTAACGGAGATGGACCAACAGTAGGCGAAGCCATGAGCAAGCACAAAGATATAGATATGATGTCTTTTACTGGTTCAACAAGAGCCGGAATATCAGTAGCAAAGGCGTCTGCAGATACAGTAAAAAGAGTAACTCAAGAGTTAGGTGGTAAATCTGCCAATATTTTATTACATGATGCAGATTTTAATAAAGCAGTTAGTAAGGGAGTAATGCATTGCATGAATAATTCAGGACAATCCTGTAATGCTCCAACTAGAATGTTAGTTCCTGAATCAAAAATGGACGAAGTTGTAGAGATTGCTAAAAACACCTTAAATAAAATTGTAGTGGGAAATCCAGAATCAGAAAATACTACTATTGGACCTGTTGTTAGCGAAGTTCAATATAATAAAATTAAAAACCTTATTGATATTGGTATTAAAGAAGGCGCCACTTTAGTTGCAGGAGGAACTAATGCCCCAGAAGGTTATAATAAAGGGTATTATATTGAGCCTACAATTTTTGCTAATGTTACCAATGATATGACTATAGCCAGAGAAGAAATATTTGGTCCAGTTTTAAGTATATTAGGATATAAAGATGAACATGATGCTATTAATATTGCTAATGAAACTATCTATGGACTATCTGGGTACGTTTCTTCAGAGAACATAGAAAATGCAAAATCGGTTGCTTCCAAACTTAGAACAGGAATGGTCCACATAAATAATGCTCCTGGAGATCAATCTGCTCCATTCGGTGGATACAAAATGTCCGGAAATGGTCGCGAGTGGGGTGAATTTGGACTTGAAGATTTCTTAGAAATAAAATCTGTTATGGGTGCTATTCCAAAAGCTTCTTAAATAGAATACTATCAAAAGAGGCCCTATATATAATATAAAGCCTCTTTTGGTATAAAATATTTAATCTTCATGTTTATGAGAAGCTTTTTTAGACTCCATTTTAAACTTAACATCTAACGCATCTAAATTTTTAAATATAAATTTAGCTTCCATCATTTCACCTTCTTTATAATCTTTATTAATTCCAAAAAACATTAAGTGGTTGCTCATCGGCTTAAACTCCATAATATCACCAGCTTTAATAATAACTCCATCAGGCGTTGGTCTCATTTTTGCTATATCATCTTCTATAATAACTTCATGAAGTTCTATCTTTTTAACATTGTTAGATATTACTTTTACTAAATGAATATCTTCACTACTTATATTGATAATTTTAAAGTAACCTGCCCCATTTTTTTGAGAGATTTTCATCCAAGGATGTTTTACAATCATATTAGTAGTTTCAAACTTATGTGCAAAAGTTGAAAAACTAAAAAATAATATTGAGAAGCATATTAAAAATTTTTTCATTCTTTTTCCTATATTAAAAATTTATTATTGTAATGGCGAACAAATAGATGACTTAAGAATTATATTTTCTTCACTTTTGACAGAGTTCTCTTGATAATTATTAAAATCATTCCAATCCTTATTAGATTCTAAGTCATACCAATATTTACTCATATTTTCTAAGTTTGGATGACTCCATAATGAAATTATTTCATTTGGGTCCTGTAACTCAGTGTTCCATATACCAATATTTATAGAAGAATTTTCTATTAAACCAACAATTTTAAGAAATTTTTTAGCCCATTTTGCAGATTGTCCTATATTAAGTTTAATAATTTTAAGCTCATATATATTTGAACCATTCACTGGTTTTTTTATTTCTGTTAGCGGTCTTATGAGTCTAATTTCTTGGGTTAAGATATGTGGTGCAACAAGAGGGACAAACTTATTTTTCCAATCTTCCTTAGCCGCTAATTCTGATCTTAATCTTCTCATTTCTTCAG
>Ga0233427_10004999_pt1 | contig 10760 bp, 12 predicted proteins | sample SI_118_April2016_5_FD_179885 | JGI IMG/M metagenome (GOLD analysis project Ga0233427, IMG submission 179885) | Seawater microbial communities from Saanich Inlet, British Columbia, Canada - SI_118_April2016_100_MG | ecosystem: Environmental > Aquatic > Marine > Inlet | place: Canada: British...
GATCTTGCGGCCCTTCTTTGCGCCCAGGCCCTTAGGCGCCGTCTCCGCCGCCTGTTCCTCGGCCAGCGAATTCCACGCATCGCAGGCCGGACATTGTCCGGACCACTTCGTCTGCGCCGCGCCGCATTCCTGGCAGACGTATAGGGACTTGGCTTTAGCCATGCGCCAATTAACCACTCTGCCGGTTTAAGACCAAGGGGAAAGCCATGTGTCCATTGGAACAATGACTTGCCGCATATTCTATGAGGGGATCAGAGGCGGAATGGACGTACGATTGCATATCGATTCGCCGAATATTGCCAATATCAAAGTGTGATTTAAGCCCTAATCGCCATTTTAATTGGCCCGGTGGTGCGGCCGTGGATGAATTGATCGAGGTAATCGTTGCCCGATTGATCGACATCATCGGGCGGGCCGGCCCAGATGATCTTGCCCTCATAGAGCATAGCGATGCGGTCACCAATTTTCTTGGCGCTGGCCATGTCGTGGGTGATGGTCAGCGCCGTGGCCCCGACGTTTTCGTTAACGTGAACGATCAATTTGTTGATCACGTCGGCCATGATCGGGTCGAGGCCCGTGGTCGGCTCATCGAAAAATATGATGGATGGGTCGATGGCGATGGCGCGGGCTAGGCCGACGCGCTTTTGCATGCCGCCCGACAGGTCCGCCGGCGACAGATCAGCGATATCGGGTTTGAGCCCAACCAAGGCCATTTTCTCCAGCGCAATGTCGCGGGCTTCATCGCGGCCGCAGCGTTTTTCCGCCAACAAACCGAAGGAAACGTTTTCCCAAACCGGCAGGCTATCAAAGAGCGCGGCGGCCTGAAACAGCATGCCGATCTGCATGTTCAGTTTTTCGCGCTCCCTCGGTGTCATATCCAACACATCGCGACCGTCGATCTCAATGGTGCCTTCATCGGGCGTTAAAAGGCCCAGGATGCATTTGATGGCGACCGACTTGCCAGTTCCTGATCCGCCAATAATGACGACGCTTTCCCCGACAGCGACGTCTAAGTTGACGCCGTCTAGCACAACCTTGTCGCCGAACGCTTTTTTGACGTTCTTCAAGCTGATTTTTGGGGGCGCGTCGGTCATCGGCCGGGCGCCCTATTTCGCGAAGAAGATTTCGGTGAGGATGTAATCGAAGCACAAGATCAAGATTGATGCCGAGACCACAGCGTTGGTGGTCGCCGCGCCGACGCCTTGGGCGCCGCCCTTCGAATTATAGCCGTGGTAACATCCCATTAGCGTGACGATAAAGCCGAACGCTGAGGCCTTGACCAAGCCGGAAATGACATCCGAAATCTCGAGAAAATTCCATGTGTTCTGTAGATAATTCGCCGGATTGAAGCCAAGTTTGTATACCGCCACCAGATAGCCGCCGAAGACCCCGATGATATCGGCGATGAACACCAAAAACGGCATCATCGTCACGCCGGCGATCAATCGGGGTGCTACCAGATACTTCATCGGGTTGGTGGAAAGCGTCGTCAACGCGTCGATCTGTTCGGTGACGCGCATGGTGCCGATCTCGGCGGCCATGGCGGCACCGATCCGCCCGGCGACCATCAGCCCGGCCAGGACAGGGCCCAGCTCGCGGGTAATGGAAAGCACGACGACATTGGCAATCGCGCCCTCGGCGGAAAACCGTGCAAATCCAGTATAACTTTGCAGTGCCAGGACCATGCCGGCGAACACCGCAGTCAGGCCGACCACCGGCAATGAGTAATAGCCGATCTCAATCATCTGGCGGCCGATAATGCGGAAATACCAAGGGGCCCGGAAACAATGCGAGGTGGCGCTAATCGTGAACAGCGACAATCGGCCGGCCGTTCCCATGAAGGCCAGGAAAACGCGGCCGATGCTTTGTAGGAACCCCAAGGTCATGGTCATGTGGGTGCCCCGGTATAAACCCGGTGATAGCGCCGTCCCAGATTGGTCAAAATCTCATATCCCATGGTGCCGGCACGCGCCGCGATGTCGTCAACCGGATTGCCCGGGCCGATCAGCTGAGCCCATTGGCCGGGCTGGCGCTTTTCTTCCGCGACGTTGGTAACATCAAGTGTGATCAAATCCATGGATACGCGACCTACCAGGGGAACCGATATGCCGTCAATGATGGCGCATGCGGCGTTGGAGAGCGAGCGCAAATAGCCATCCGCATAGCCTACGGCCAATGTGGCGATTACCGACGGTTTTTCAACGCTGTAGGCGGCACCATAGCCGACGCTGTCGCCGGGACCGGCATCTCGGAGTTGTTGAATGCGGGCGTTGAGCGTAATCACGTCGCGCATGGGATTCGGTTTTTCCGGGGTCGGATTGACACCGAAAAGAGCAACACCGGGCCGGGCCATATCAAAATGATAATCGGCGCCTAGGAATATCCCCGATGAATTAGCGAAACTGGCGATGCCCATGGGGAGAATGGCCCGAGCTTTGCGAAAGGCCGCCAACTGTTGGCCGTTTTGCGGTGATCCCGCTTCGTCTGCACTGGCCAGATGGCTCATGACGAACCGCACGTCCAATCCCTGAAGGCGCGCCGGGTCGTCTGCAATTTGTGTTAACTCTGCCGGTGGCAGGCCAAGACGCAGCATCCCCGTATCGACATGAATGTCGCAGGGGAGCGCGACGTCGGCACAAAAATATTTCCAGGTTGCAATCTCACCCAGCGAACCCAGAACGGGTACCAGCCGGTGTTCCTTGTAAGCGTCTAAGGCACTGGCCGCTAAACCGTTGAGAATATGAATTTCGACGTTGGGAAGCGCGGCGCGAAGTCTCACCCCCTCGCTCACATGGGCGACGAAGAATATTGTGCAGCCCGCCGCCGCCAATGCCGTGCCAACCTGCTCAGCGCCAAGTCCGTATCCGTCGGCCTTAATGACGGCCGCGGACGGTACGCCGTTCAGGGTCTTGAGGAGAATTTGATAATTGGCGCAAATCGCGTCCAGATCAATGCTCAGGACGGCGCCGGCCAAGTGTTCGGGAATGTCAGTTCCGATCATGAACCGGAGTAGGGATCATCCGCGTGGTGCTCGTCAAGGTCGCCAAAGCGGGTGTACTGGCCGTCGAACATCATTCTGACTGTACCGACGGGGCCGTGGCGCTGTTTGGCGACAATCAATTCGGCGACATTCTTCACGCGGTCCAACCGTTCCTGCCAATTGCCGATCCGCTGCGCCAACTTGTCACCGCTTTCGTCGGCACGCTGCTTGGGCTCGGCTTTTTCCAGATAATATTCATCGCGGTAAATAAACATGACGAGGTCTGCGTCCTGCTCAATCGATCCCGATTCCCGCAAATCCGCCAATTGCGGCCGTTTGTCTTCACGGTTTTCAACTTGCCGTGAAAGCTGCGATAGCGCCAACACGGGCACATCCAATTCTTTCGCCAAGGTTTTCAGGCCACGCGTAATTTCTGATACTTCCTGGACCCGGCCATCATTGCGTGAACTGCCTGAGCCAGAGATCAGTTGCAGGTAATCGACGACAATCAGGCCCATTTTATGCTGGCGTTGCAGCCGCCGGGCCCGGGTACGAAGCGCGCTGACAGTTAGCGCTGGCGTGTCGTCGATATAAAGTGGAATTTGGTGAAGGGTCTGGCTTGCCATCACAAGGCGGGAAAATTCGTCGTCGGTCAATTCACCCTTGCGCATCCGGTTCGATGAAATGTTTGATTGTTCGGACAAAATACGTGCGGCCAACTGTTCCGACGACATTTCAAGTGAGAAAAATCCGACAACCGCGCCTTCTTCACCTTGAGTTTGCTTATAAGAATAGGCGGCATTGAAGGCGATATTCGTCGCCAATGCGGTTTTGCCCATGGCCGGGCGTCCAGCCAGGATCAACAAGTCCGAGGGATGCAAACCACCCAACAATCGGTCGGCATCTCGAAACCCCGAGCTGACGCCCGCCAGCTTGCCATCGCGTTTGTGAGCGGCTTCGGCCATTTCAATGGCCTTCAGAACGGAATCCTTGAAGGCCGCGAAGCCACCTTCGAATTCACCGAAGGTGGCGAGGTCGTAAAGGTTTTGCTCGGCGACTTCAATTTGCGTCACTGCGGTGGCATCAACATCGCCGGCGTAGGCGCGGTTGACGACATCTTCGCCCAGATTGATCAGCTCGCGCTTGAGATACAGGTCATAAATCAGTTTGCCGTACTCACCGGCGTTGATGACTGTTACCGCCGACGCGGTCACTTCATCCAAATAGGCGGGCCCACCTATATCGGACAGGGTTTCGTCATGTTCGAAATAATTGTGCAACGTCGTCGCGTCGGCCATCTGGCCGCGTTCAATGAGCCGCACTGCGGCCTCAAATATCCGGCCGTGGGCCAACAGCGCAAAATGTTCTGGGCGTAAATACTCGGAAACCATTTCGTAGGCGCGGTTGTTGGCGAGCATGGCGCCAAGCAGCGCCTTTTCCGCCTCCACATTATGGGGCATCTGGCGGAACGGTCCTGGCGCCATGACGTCATCATTGGCGGGCGCGATATCATGTTCCGGTGGTGGCGGTGTCATTGTCGTTGGCATGGTCGGGAGAAATTATAGCGACTAGATGCTACGAGGAATTGCGAATGCGTGGGAAATCCCAATCCAACGGGGATGAAACCCTTGTAAACCCGAGGGTCTGTGGATAACGGGGACACGTGGTGGAAAAGCCGGTGCTGGAATGAAAAAAAGTGCGAATCGCAGCAGTTAAATCGCTTGGTGGCGCTCGATCCCAAAACAAAACGGCGCGCCCGAGTGGCGCGCCGTTTCAATTTTTCTTAGGCAAGAGAGCTTATTCGGCTTTATTAGCCTCTTCGCCATCACCGCTATCATCGGTGTCAGCCGTTTCTTCGGTTGTTTCTTCCGCCGTTTCATCAGACGCCGCCACTTCGGGGGCAGTGTCTTCGCCGGCTTCCTCAGCAACTTCATCAGTTGCTTCCGGTGCGGCACCATCTTCGAATATCGTCTCCGCTTGTTCGGCGACAGCCTCGTCGGCGGCGGCTTCGTGGATGACTTCTGCCTCGGCGCGGGCATCTTCCTCCGCTTGGCTGAGAACCGCTGTGCCGGTTTTCGCCTGGGTTTCCGCTTCGTCCGCGGACCGGGCAACATTGGCGATGACTGTCACGTCGACTTCCGGGTGCAGGTTGACGACGACCGGGTGCAAACCGAGCATCTTGATCGGCTGGTCTAGGCTGACCTGGTTGCGATTGACATCATAACCGGCTTTTGTGACCGCATCGGCGATATCGCGGGCATTGACCGATCCGTACAATTGTCCGGCTTCGCCGGCCTGACGGACCAAAACAACGCTCACGTCGTTCATTTTGCCAGCGACCGCTTCGGCATCGGCGCGGCGTTCCAGATTTTGCGTTTCCAATTGCGCTTTCTGGGTTTCGAAATGTGCGATGTTCTCCTTGGTGGCGCGGCGCGCCTTGCCCTTCGGCAAGAGATAGTTGCGGGCGAAACCGGGTTTGACGTTCACCACGTCTCCCATCTGGCCCAACTTGGCGATGCGCTCCATCAAAATAACTTCCATTGCTTTTTACTCCTTTAAGTCTGTCCGGCATTTCTACCGTTACGCCCTCGGCACCATGCTGTCGGGCGAAACCGATTGTCTTTTAGTCTTCATCTTCGTCGTCACCGCCACCCGGCGGTGTCTGCGTTTGCCGATTGCGGATGCCGAACCATTGTTCGGCGACCCCAACGGCGGCAATCACCAGCGCGGCCCAAATTGAGACCACGATCACCATATAAAAGGCCATCAACAGCGGCCCCGTACGGGCGACCCGGCGGGCCAGTGTATGAACCACCGCCAATCCCAGCAGGAAATACGGTACGGCCACGACCATGGCCAAATTCCGGCCAACGTACTCCCAACCCGTTTGTCCGGTGACCATGCCCGCTAGGGCAATCGTCGCGGCACCGACCAACGGCCACGACAGCCAACCTGGCATGTCTGTGCCCGTGTAACTGGGGCTCGGCCGCAAATTCCGCCCGGCGCGGGCCAAGGCTCCCTGGGCAAGCGCGCCGTTGACAACGGCCATGATCGCCCAACTCGACACCACGGCCCCGGGGAACAGTGGCACCAATGCGTCGGCCATGGCCCGTCGACTTTCTTCAGGCATGGCTGGCGCCATAATCTTCATGGCAGCGCCCAGGTGTGCCGATAACAGGCCGCTTAATCCCTGGCCACTTGCCGTCACGATCGCCGCGGCGATCAATAAACATGCGCCCAACATGGCGATGGCTGCGGCGATGTACCCGGCGGGATACCACACGACACCGCCGTTGGTGCCATCTTGTTGCGCCGGCGCCGACTTGAGCGCCAAATTCACCGTTATCAGCGACGGCAGTGCGTGAACGATGCCGAAGATTGCCGCCGACGTCGGGCCACCGAATACCCCGGTTGATACGAACCCCGCCAATGCGGCGATCAACGTGGCTCGAAAACCCAGTCCAAGCCCCGCCATGATCAGCGGAAACGGCGCCAGATATACCAAAACGATGGCGAAAGGAAATCCACCCGCAAACGCCATAGATGCGAGGGCGCTTGCGAGCCCGGCTCCGATGGCGATCAGCGTATCGCGTGGCATAATCGCGGCCCGGCCGATACGCCTTAGCCGATGACGTAAGGCATCAGCGCAAGGAAACGGGCGCGCTTGATGGCTTTCGCCAATTCACGCTGTTTCTTCGCTGAAACCGCGGTGATGCGGCTGGGCACAATCTTGCCCCGCTCGGAAACGAAACGCGACAGCGTTTTGACGTCTTTATAATCAATCGTTGGCGCGTTGGGGCCCGCGAAGGGGCAGCTTTTGCGGCGCCGGAAAAAGGATGGGCGGCTCATGCTTCATCTCCTTCGCTCTTAGTCTCATCGGCCTTCGGGGCATCCTCAGCCTTTGGCGCATCCTCGACGGCCGGTGCCGCTTCAGCGGCAGGCGCGGCATCGGCAGCGGGTGCAGCATCCGGTTTCGGACCACGATCACCACCGTGGCGCGGACGATCATCGCGGTCACGCCGGGGACGGTCGTCACGATCACGCGAGCGCATCATTGCCGACGGGCCTTCTTCAAGCTCATCCATGCGAATCGTTATATAGCGCAAAATGTCTTCGTTAATGCGCATCTGGCGTTCCATCTCATGAACAGCTTCGGCCTCGGCCGCGATGTTCAAGAGCATGTAGTGGCCCTTGCGGTTCTTTTTGATCTTGTAAGACAGCGTTTTTAGGCCCCAGCTTTCTTTTTTGGGAACCGAACCGCCGGCATCTGTGATGACTTTTTCGAAGTTCTCGACCAGCCCTTCGACTTGGGTGGCAGAGATATCCTGACGTGCAATAAACACGGTTTCGTAGTTTGGCAAAGGTATCTCCTTCCTTCGGCTTATCTCAACCCCGCAAAGCGAGGCATAGCCGGATTATCCGGCAGGAAGCATTAAGGCCGCGCACTATACACACTCATGCATGCCAAGCAAGCATCGCAACGGTCCTTCGGGGTGGATTAGGTATTACGCTTTGCGCAGTCGATCATGGCAGCCAGACTGCGTTCGACGTCCTCATCCGTCGTGGCCCATGAAGAGACGCTGATCCGCATAGCGGTGCGGCCTTGCCAGACCGTGCCGCCGCACCAGCACGTGCCATCCATCTGAATGGCTGCGATGATGCGTTCGGTCGTTTCTGCGTCACCGAACGATACCAGAACCTGATTGAGCACGACGTCATTGAGCACCTCGAAACCGGCTTTCGTCAGGCCATCGGCGAATATGGCCGCCTGGCGGCAATTTCTCTCAATCATTTCGGCAAGGCCCTCGCGGCCCAATGATTTCAGGGCGGTCCAGACTTCCAGACCGCGGGCGCGGCGGCTGCATTCCGGTGTGAAATCGAACGGGTCGCGGTCTTGACCGGCATGCAGATAAGACGCCTTGATGGACATAGCGGCGCGCAACGCTTGCGCGTCACGGGTCAGAGCAATGCCGCCGTCATAGGGCACGTTCAACCATTTGTGGGCGTCGGTCGCCCAGGAATCAGCCAGAGCATAGTCATTCATCAGGTGCGCACGCGCCGGTGCCGTAGCGGCCCACACGCCGAAGGCACCGTCAACATGAACCCAGGCGCCACCAGCTTGAGCCTTGGCAATGATGTCCGGTGCAGGATCAAATGCGCCGGTGTTCACGTTGCCGGCTTGCAGGCAGACGATGGTCAGGCCGGAAATGGCGGGCATGGCCTTGGCGTCCATGGCGCCTTGGGCGTTCACCGCCACCCGATGAACATTGGCGCGCCCCATGCCCAACATGCCAAGCGCCTTGATCAGCGATGCGTGAGCCTCATCGCCGACAACAACGGTGATGGGCGGCGCACCGTAGAGCCCGCGCTCATCGACGTCCCAATCACAGGCGGCCAATACGCGATGGCGGGCGGCCGCAAGACACGAGAAATTCGCCATCGTGGCCCCGGTGACGAACGCACCCCCGGTGGTTTCCGGAAAGCCGAATAAATCAATAAGCCAACGGAGCGCAATCTCCTCAATCTTTGCGGCAATCGGCGAGCTGGTGGCTGAAAAGCCGTTCTGATCCCAAGCCGTTGCCAGCCAGCTGGCGCCCAGCGTTGCCGGCAGCGAGCCGCCGGTCACATAGCCGAAGTATCGCCCCCCAGCACTGGCGATCGTGGCGGGGCTGGCGATTTGGTCCAGCATTGCAATGATCTCGTGATCCTCAGTGCCGACCAAGGGCAACGGCCCGTCCAGGCAGGCAAGGCCATCGACGGCGGCCTCAGTCGGCGCCACGGAACGGTGTGCCAGCCCACTAAGATAGCCAGCCGAACGCTCGGCGATGTCAGTAAGAAACGATTTCATCGGCATGCTCTGGCTCCAAGTCGTTGGATATTTCAAGCGTCAGAATAATCCGCTGTTTGAACCAGCGTAAACGCCCGCATTGTCACGGAAACAATATTTCATGCTGGCCAGCTATGTGACCTGGGTCACTGGCAGGCACGTTGTTTTAGCGTAGGGTCATTGAATTCAAGGGCTGAGTGTCTTCGCCGCGATGGTTAGCGGATCCGAAGGCCTCCGTCGAAAGGGCAAAGTACCGGAAACGGTGCGGCGCAAAACCACCGGCCTAAGGCGTTGAAATTTTCAATGGCCATGGCAGCGGAGTTACCGAAAGGAGAGGCAGCCATGTTTTTCGCCATTCAAACCAACATTATTCAAGTGTGGGCCATGTGGAGTGATTTGTTTTCGCCAATTCCTTATGGCGATCCCTATGTCGCCATGACCGTTCCGTTCGTGCTGATCATTGTTGGGTTCAAATGGTTTTTCAGTGAGGCCGCCGATGATCGCTGAATTCACCAATCATAATACCGCCGCCATCCATCAAGACGCGGATGGGTTGGCGGAATTCCTGATACTTGAGCATGGACTCAATCGGGCGATCAATACGGCCGCGGAAGCCGCCGCTGCGGCGGCGAGGGAAACGGGTACGGGCGATGAGTACGCAAAATCAGTGGCATTCTGGCACGACGTTTGGAATCTGTCGCTGGCCCGTAAAGCGGCCGGCTGAGGTGCGCGCAAGCGCTAGTTTTTACGTCCTTTGATGACCACTTTCAGTGCGTCCTTGCGCATCATCCGGCGCAGCGCCTCTTCTGTTTGCTCAATAGGCAGTTCCGCCGAGAGCATCAAATCAACACCAAAATCAGGATCCGCCAGCAGTGCCAGAGCCTGGCGAACAGTGTCGGGCCGGTGGTGATAGACGCCTTTAACGGTAAGCTCACTGTAATGAATGAGATGCGTATCCAAGGGAATTGACGTGCCTGGTGCGCAGCCGCCGAACAAATTGATCAATCCACCCGGGCGAACCACAGCCATGGCATCAAGCCAGACTTCCGGCACGCCCGTCGCATCGACGGCAACCCACGCCCCAAGGCCATTGGATGTCGCTTGCCGAACCACGTCGGCTTGGCCGCCACCTCGGGCAATTTCAACAGTCTTCGATGCGCCCAATGCCGTGCCGGCCTCAAGGCGACTGGCGTTGGGATCGGCCAGAATGACGCGTTGGCCAGCATTAGCCAGGGCGGCTACGAATAACAGGCCGATGGGCCCACCGCCGAAGACGATGACCTCAGCGGGCTCATCGGCGCCATACTTGTCCAATTCACACGCATTCATGCCGTGCAGGACACAAGCGAGCGGCTCGGTCAAAGCGGCTTTGCCGAAATCCAAACCTGTTGGGATTTTGTGGGTGTTTCGCTGCACGAAGCGTTCGGGCACTAGGATGAATTCAGCGAAGGCGCCGTTCAGGTATTGCAGGTCTTCGCACAAGTTCTCGCGGCCGCGCCGGCACGGCTCGCAGGTCAAGCAAGGCGCGGAATTCGCGACCACCACGGCGTCGCCGTCCTTGAAGTCGACAACGCCGTCACCAAGAGCTGCCACCCGACCGGCCATTTCGTGACCGAACAATGTCGGCACCTTAAGCATGCGCGGATGGCCGCCGCGGCGAAACACTTTAACGTCGGTGCCGCAGGTGGTTGCCGCTTGGACCGATACCAGCATTTCACCCGGGCCGGGGCGCGCGACCGGCATATCGCGGATTTCGATTTGTTCGGGGCCGGTCAACACAGCGCCGACCATGGTGCGTTGCATATCCATTAGGTGGTTTCAGTACTGACGGAGGGGGTGAATAAAATTTTCAGGGCTTCCTGATTTTTGGCCAAGCTATAGCCGCGCTGGAAATCATTGAGCGGCATGGTATGGGTGACTAGCGGGCTCGGGTCCAACGCGCCCGATTTGATT
>Ga0233427_10005002_pt1 | contig 10758 bp, 11 predicted proteins | sample SI_118_April2016_5_FD_179885 | JGI IMG/M metagenome (GOLD analysis project Ga0233427, IMG submission 179885) | Seawater microbial communities from Saanich Inlet, British Columbia, Canada - SI_118_April2016_100_MG | ecosystem: Environmental > Aquatic > Marine > Inlet | place: Canada: British...
TATTAAGATTATGCGAAGATCTGTTAAACCTATTTCATTCAGGTTGTGGAGAAAAAGGGTAAATCAAAAAAGTATAAAACATAGAAAAAAATTTGAATATTCTAGAAAAGAAATAACTAGTAAAATAAAAAAGAATGATTATTTATAAACTATGAAATCAGTTACCATTTATACAGGTCCTCTTTGCAATTACTGTGAAGCAGCCAAAAAATTATTAGCTAGAAATAATGTTGAATATAAAGAAATTAATATTGCAACAGTTGACGGTGCAATGGACGAAATGATTTTAAAAGCTAATGGTAAAAGAACAATTCCACAAATTTTTTTTGATGATCAACACATTGGCGGATACGATGATGTTAGAGCTTTAGAAAAAGAAAATAAATTACAAGAATTATTAAAATAAAACGTAATAAATTACCCAAAAGATTAAAGTATATTCAAAAAAACTTTTAAAAAGATCCACATTTTTTTTATTAAATTTTTGATTTATAAATTTTTTTGATAAATAAAACCCAATATTTACTAAGATAACACCAATAATAATTCCAAAAATTGTTAATTTGATTGAAAAGTTTTTGTATCCGAAATAACAAGCTGCAATCAAAGTAAACCATGAAACATTGGTAATAAAAATCTTAAAAATTATTCCAGCTTTTTTACTAAAAACTGATTGAGTTTTTATAATTGAGTATGACCAAATAATACCAATTAGAAAACTAATGTACTTAATAATCATTTTATATTTTTGGTTTAAAAACTAAACAAACACCATTGTTACAGAATCTTTTTCCAGTTGGTTCGGGACCATCTTCAAAGATATGACCATGATGTCCCCCACATTTTTTACAATGGTATTCAGTTCTAGCGTAACCTAAATGATGATCAGTTTTAGTTTCAAATACATCAGGTAATGATTGATAGAATGAAGGCCAGCCTGATCCACTTTCATACTTTGTGTTAGAATCAAATAATTTTTCTCCGCAATTAGCACAATGAAAACTACCTTCTCTTTTTTCATGATTTAATTCACTTGTACCTGCTAACTCAGTTCCTTCTTCAAACAAAACTGATTGCTGTTCTGTGGTTAGGTTGGGATTAATTTTTTTTGTCATTATTTATTCTATAACTCTTAAAGGTTTGCCCTCAACACAGGCTTCAAGATCTTCAATCATTTGCGTATAAAAAATACTATAATTTTCAGCAGTAACATAACCTATGTGAGGTGTTAACAATGCATTTGGTAAAAATCTTAGTTTATTTCCTTCAGGTAATGGTTCTTTTTCATAAACATCTAAACCTGCACCAAGAATAACATTGGTTGATAAGGCAATAATTAAATCATCTTCATTTACAATTGGGCCTCTAGAAGTATTGATTAAAAAAGCTGTTTTTTTCATTTGATCAAATTCTTTAATTGTTATGCAGTCTTTGTAACGGTCTCCACCTTGAACGTGAATTGAGATATAATCTGATGTTTTAATTAAATCTTCTTTGCTACAAGGAAGCACATCTAATTCTTTACATTTATCTAAATCTAAATTTTCACTCCAAGCCATAATTTGCATACCAAAAGCTTTAGCAATTTTAGCAACCTGTGAGCCAACCCTTCCAAGACCGATTAGTCCTATAATCTTTCCTTTAAGTTCAAAGCCAACTGTGGTTTGCCAGTAACCTTGGTACATATTATCAATTTCAGTTTTAAGATTTTTTGACAATCCTAAAATCAAAGCCCAAGTTAATTCGCATGTAGGATTAAAGTTAATCTCAGTGCCACAAACAATAATTTTTCTTTTTTTTGCTGCTTCTAAATCAATTGCTTTATTTCTTGAACCACTTGTGATGATATATTTAAGATCATTTAGATTATCGATTAAATTTTTAGTAATAGGCGTTCTTTCACGCATAATTAGTAATGCTTCAAAATCAGCTAATTGCTCAATTGCATCAGCCTCATCTAAAAAAGGTTCACTAAAAATTTTAAACTCATATCTCCCTGATAATTTCTTTAAATCCACAAACTCTTGTGAAACATTTTGATAGTCATCTAATATTGCAATTTTAAGCATTTTGAACTTTCTTATTTGATAATAAAATTCCTATAACAATGAAACAGGCTCCTAAGATATGATAAAACATAAATTTTTCATTAAAAAAAATCATAGCCATTATGGCACTTAATATAGGCATCAAATGTAGAAATACACCAGATCGATTTGCTCCTATCATAGATATACCCTTTATCCATAATATAAATGAGGCTAAACCAGGTAGCAAAACAACATATGATAAAATTAAAATGAATGGTTTATCTAAGTTAATTCTATAGCCAATTTGATACTCTATAAAATAAATTGGAATTAAAAAAATTAATCCAAATGTCATCACAACTTGTAATAAACTTATTTGAGACAACTCATATTTTTGTCTTTTTAACAAAGTTGAATATAGAGCCCAAGAAAACATGGCAACTACCATCGTAATATCACCTTTATTAAAATCTAAATTTTTTAAAATTTCAAAATTAGCTTTAGTAATTATTATGATTACGCCCAAAAATGAAAATATAACTCCTATTATTTGAAATATATTTGTTTTTTCAATTTTCAAAATAAATGAAAAAAACATAATCATTACAGGAATAGTAGAAATCATTAATACTCCACTTATAACCTGAGTAAAATTTAACGAATAATAAACAATAGAGTTGAAAATTGTAATACTTGTAACACCCAAGATTATAAACAGTTTATAATTTTGTAATATATATTCTTTTTTTTTTAAAATTTCAGGAAGAGTAAATGGTGCTAAAATTAACCATGCAAAAAACCAACGATAAAAATTCAGAGAAAAAGGTGGCACCTCATAAAAACTTGCAAATTTTCCAACTATAAAGTTTCCAGCCCAAAAAGTTACTGTTAGTAACAAAAAAATATATGCAAGAAAATTTGATTTTTCTCTCACTTAACTAAATCTTAATGAGCTATAAGGTTTTAAATCTAAATTAGTATTTTCTTCAGCTATCATTCCTGAAATTATCTTTCCAGAAATTGGTCCTAAAGTCCATCCCAAATGGTGATGACCAAAACAATAGAATACATTTTTGTGATTTTTTGATGGTCCCATAACAGGTAAAAAATCAGGTAGAGATGGTCTAAATCCTAACCACTCATCTTCATGTTCAGGTAGATCTCCCAACATATATTTTGCATTATTAATTAAATTTTTTACTCTCGATTTAGATAGAGGGTTATCTAATCCACCAAATTCAACTGTGCCCACAACTCTCAGTCCTTGTTCCATTGGTGTTATGCCAAATCCTCGATTTGAAAATATTACTGGTCTTGTTAACAAGTGATCACAACCTTTAAAATGAACATGATATCCTCTTTCTGTATCAAGTGGGATTTTTTCATCTAAATTATCAGTTAATCTTTTAGAAAATGCACCACAAGCAATCACCGCTTTATCAAATATATAACTTTGTGTTTCAGTTTTAAAAATTGGTTTTTCCTGATCAAAATTAATGTCTTTAATATTTACTTTATTAAATTTACCACCTTTTTTCAAAAATAAATCAAATAATTTTAAAAGAATTTTTTTTGGATTTCTGGCATGTCTTGCATAGGGATAATAAACTCCAGCATGATAAAATGGTTTTATATGGGGTTCTAAATCGTGGATTTCAGCTTTATTAACTAATTGCTGCTCTACACCTAATTCATTTCTGATATCAATTTCTAATTGTCTACTTTTTAAATCTTGGTCATTCCAAATATAAAGAATGCCCTTATTCTCTACCAAACCTTCTAAATTAATTTCATCAAAAAGCTCATCATAAGCTGGTAACGCTAGATCTAAAATTTGATGCATGTTTTTTGCTGTATGCATCATGTTCTTGCTTGTAGAATTCATAATAAATTTCATAAACCACGGAATCATTTTAGGAATATAGTTCCATTTTAAAGCAAGTGGTCCTGAAGAATTTAGCAACATTGAAGGTACATCTGCTAATACATCTGGTCTATTAAGTGGAACTGAAGCATATGGAGAAAAATGACCTGCATTTCCATATGAGGCTGCTGTACTACCTGGATTATCTCTATCAAAGATAGTTACTTTAAAACCTTTTTTTTGTAAAAATAATGCATTTGAAATACCTTGGATTCCAGCGCCCACAATTCCAACTTTGGTATTATTTTTCATGGAATTCTTATACTATTAATAATTTTAATTTGTAGCGACAAATTATACTTATGTTCTTTAACTATCTTTTAAGCAATTGTCTGTTTATGATTTATTTTGGCACTTAATACAATGCCAAAGCCAATCATAGTTGCCAACATTGAAGAACCACCATATGACATTATAGGCAAAGGAGACCCAACTATTGGTAGCAAACCTAAGACCATAGATAAATTTACAACTATATAAATAAAAATTGCAAAGGCAAATCCAAAGCAAAAAAACTTTGCAAAATTACTTCTTGATATTGCACCAATTCTAATAACTCTTATTATTATTATGGTATAAATTAGTAAGAGAATAATTGATCCTAGAAAACCAAATTCTTCAGAAAATAAAGTGAAAATAAAATCAGTATGTTTTTCAGGTAAAAATTCTAAATAACTTTGAGTCCCTTTTAAAAAACCTTTACCACTTAACCCGCCTGAACCAATTGCAATTTTAGACTGAATAATTTGATAACCCGCTCCTAAAGGGTCTCTATCTGGATCTAAAAATGTTAAAATTCTCAATTTTTGATATGGCTTTAAAAAAGAAATAATAAAAGGTAAAGAAATTAAAAAAGTAACAAAAGATACAAAAAAATATTTTATTTTTACACCGCCCAACCATAATATTATCAATCCACTTGAGGCTATTAAAATTGATGTTCCAAGATCAGGTTGGGATAATACTAAAATAATTGGAATTATAATTATTGTTAGAGAAACAATAATATTTGTGAAAGAATTAATATCATTAATTTTTAATCTATGATAATATTTTGCAAGACATAATATTACTCCTATTTTCATAAGTTCTGAGGGTTGTAAAACTATAAAATATAAATCTATCCATCTTTGCGATCCTGAAACTTTAATTCCGTATATAGAAACCCAAATTAAAAGAAGAATAATAATAAAATAAAAAAAATATGAAATAATATGCCAAACTTTTATATTAAAAAAAGCAATCACTAACATTAATGAAAAAAAAGTTAAAAGTTTGATAAAATGACTTTTAGTATGATAAAGGATTTCCCCACCATCCGTAGAATACATTACCATTAAACTAATTACAGAAAGTAAAATAATACTGAATAATAAAATAAAATCTAAACTTTTTACTTTTTGAAGAAAAGTTAATTGTGAATTTAATCTTTTGTGCTGAAACATTTAAATACTTATTTCTTCAAAGTTTGGTTGTTTTTCCCTAAGTTCATCTCTATCAATTATTAGTTTAAAAAGTTTTTTCGCCATTGGTGCAGCTGCTTTACTGCCAGATCCTCCATGCTCTACTATTATACTTAAAGCGTATCTTGGATTTTTATATGGACCATAAGCAATATACAAAGCATGATCTCTATCATTATAGGGTATTTGGTCTATTTTAAGATCCAATTCACGTTCTCTTTTACTAATTCTTTTTACTTGAGCTGTACCCGTTTTACCTGCAAATTGATATTTTGGATCATCAATTCTTGACCTATATGAAGTTCCTCTAATTTCATTAGTAGAGCTAAACATTGCTTCCTGAACTATTCTTAAATTTTTATTTTCTTTAACTAATTTGTAATCAGGGTTGAGCAAATTTTGTTTCTCCATTGATTTTTTAGCAAGATCAACATTTAATGGATCATTGTTAACTATAATTTTTGGTTTAATTTTATATCCACCATTTGCTATTTGAGCAGTCATTAAACATAATTGCAAAGGTGTAGTTTGAGTATATCCTTGTCCAATTCCTGTGATTAAAGTTTCTCCCAACACCCAATTTTTTCCAAGATTGTTTTTTTTCCAATCAGTATTAGGGAAAAGTCCTTTTTTTTCATTTTCAAAATATACACCCAACACCTTTTCACCTAAACCAAACTTTTCTGCTGTAATTTTTAGGCGGTCAACTCCAAGTAGTCGTGCAACTTCATAAAAATATGTATCACAAGACTGCTTCATAGCATTTTTTAAACTAACAAGACCATGTCCTTTTTCTTTCCAACAATGAAAAGTTTGTCCATAAAGTTCTGTTTTGCCTGTGCATCTGACTTTAAGGTTAGGGTTGATTATATTATTTTCTAAAGCTGATAAAGCTACTAATGGTTTTATTGTAGAGCCTGGAGAATAAAGACCTGAGAGTGTTTTATTGATCAACGGTTTTAATGGGTTATTCCTTATTAGTTCCCATTCATCTTTGCTTATGCCAAATAAGAATAAATTTGGATCATATGAGGGTGAAGAATACATGGCTACAACTTCTCCTGTATAGATATCCATTACACTTATAGATCCTGCTTTATCTGCTAATAATTTTGCAGATAATTTTTGTACTTCCGTATCTACAGTTAATCTAATTTTAGATCCTTGCTGTCCTTTTTGATGCTCAAGTTGATTAATTCTCTTTCCATAAGCATTGACTTCGTATCTTTGAATAGCATTTGTTCCTATTAAATAATTTTCCAAGGTTTTCTCCAATCCAAGTTTGCCAACTTTCATACCAGGTACAAATCTTTGTTGTATCACTTCATTGTCTAAAATATCATTTTCATTTGGCTGACTGACATATCCCAAAACGTGAGTGTAGATATTGTCAAAAGGATAATTTCTTGAAATAACCATTACTGGTTTAGCACCTATTAAATCATATAAATGATTATTTATTTTTAAAAATTGACTCCAGCTTAAATTTTCAGAAACAATTAAGCTTTCCCAAGGCTTTAGTTGTTTTTTTGACTTAATAATATTTAAAATTTTTTTATCACTTAACTGTAAGAGAATTTTTAATCTTGTTAATAGATAATTAAAATTTTCTACCTGTTCAGGAATAATATGAAGTTGATAAACTTTTAAATTTCCCGCAATTATATTTCCAAAATAATCAACTATGCTTCCTCTGATTGGGGGCAATTTCCATTCTCTAATTCGATTCTTATCTGAAAGTGTTAAATATTTTTTATTATCATTAATTTGTAATGAAAATAATCGACCAATTATACATGCAAAAACTATAACTTTAGCAGCCCCTATTATAAACATTCTTCTGTTAATTATATCTGATTTTCTGATACCTGTGTTTTCTCTAATCATTTAATTTTGTTATAATTTTTTTATTAATATAATTAAATATTAAATAAAATAATGGATAAAATAAAAAGGTAAAACCTGTATTAATTAAATATTTAATATAATTAATTTCAATCAAAAATATTAAATCTAAAATAATTATCTGGATTGAGTTAATTAATAGAATAGTAAATAAAAAAGATAACCAATCATTAATAAAATTAGGGCTTAAAGTAATATTTCGTATGTATGCTGTCGCTACACAAATTAATAAATAACAAAAGCTACTAATTCCTATTGGTATTCCAATAATAACATCATTTATTATGCCAGCCATGAATATTGAAATATAACCAAAATGATTTGGATTTTTTAACGTCCAAAAAAAAATTAAAATATGTACAAAATTAAATGAGAAATATTGAATCTCTAAAAAATTGAAATCAAATTCATTAAATACTGATAAAAATAAAATTATTATAGGAAAATAAGAATAAAATATATTTGAAGAAATTTTATTTAATGAAGACATTAATTTCTACTTTCTGTATTGTAAGAGACTATTTTTACATAATCTAACTGTGTAAAATCAGAAAAAAAATCTATTTTATTATTTGAATTATTTGAAATTCTACCTACCGGTATCCCAGATTTAAATATACCAGCAAGACCTGAAGTATATACTATTCTGTCCCTTTTATCTATTTCACCTTTATGCCCATCTTTAATGTATTCAATCGTACCATGATTTTTTCCTGTTCCTGATGCTACAGCTTGAATTCTTGCTGGAAGTAATAAAACTGCAATTTTACTATTAAGATCATTTAAAAGTAATACCCTGGAATTTGTGTAATTTACCTCAATAATCTTACCTACCAGATATACACCATCCATTATGGCCATTCCAATTTTTATATTATCTCTACTTCCTTTGTTTAAAACGATTGATTTTAAAAATGGGCTCTTTTTATCAATTAAAACTTTGGCTAATATTTCATCTGATTTTATACTTTCATTAATTAATTTTCTTAATTTATCATTTTCTAATTTTAGAAAATCATTTGATATTTTTTTTTGTTTTAAATTTTCTAATTCTGATTCAATTTTTTTGTAATCATCATATACTTTCATATGATTTTTTATTTGGATATTAGTCTTTTTTATTTTATTTTCAGGAATTGAAATTAAAAATGACGATCTATAAACAACTTCATTTATTCCTAATTTTATAACTTTAATTACTTTAAAATTAAAATTATTTAAAATGATTACAAATATTGACAAAAAAATTAATGTTAATAATGAAAATTTTTGTTTGTCTTTTTTTTTAAGAAAAGCTGATCTAAAGGCTATTACAAAATCATCTCTGCCTGTAGCCATTTTAATTAATATTCAGATAACATAGTAGAAAAAGTTTCTTCTTGATCTAAAGCTTTTCCTGTTCCAACTGCAACGCAAGAAAGGGGGTCATCTGCAACGTGAACTGGTAAACCTGTTTCTTTTGAAAACCTTTTATCAATATTTTTTAATAAAGCTCCACCACCAGTTAATGTTAAGCCCATATCTACCAAGTCAGCTGATAACTCTGGGGGAGTGTTTTCTAATGCTTCCTTAATAGAATTGACCATTTCTTTCATAATATCATTTAATGCTTCTGCTGTATCCTCTTCAGTAATATTTACTTCTTTAGGTGTACCAGATCTAAGGTCTCTTCCTTTTACTGGATAAGTATTAGTTCCAGTTGGAATAGCTGTTCCCATTTCTTTTTTTATTTTTTCAGCAGTGGAATCACCAATTAGTAAGTTATATTCTTTTCTCATGTAATTAACTATTGCTGTATCCATTGCATCACCTGCAACTCTTAACGATTTAGAATAAACTAAACCCCCTAAAGACATAATAGCTATTTCACTGGTACCACCCCCAATATCAACAATCATTGATCCAGTCGCTTCAGAAAGTGGAAGTCCAGCTCCAATAGCAGCTGCTATAGGCTCTTCAATTAATTGTACTCTTCTTGCTCCTGCAGCTAATGCACTATCTTGAATAGCTTTTCTCTCGACTGGTGTTGAGCCTGTTGGCACACAAATTAAAATTCTGGGATTTGCAAATGTGCTTCCTTTATGAACTTTTTTTATAAAGTGTTTAATCATTTCTTCAGTAACTATAAAGTCTGCAATCACACCGTCTCTTAATGGTCTTATTGCACTAATATTTCCTGGTGTTCTTCCAAGCATTGTTTTTGCTTCATCACCTACGGCTAAAACAGTTTTTTTTCCACCTTGATCGACAATTGCAACAACTGAAGGTTCATTTAAAACTACACCTTGACCCTTTAAAACAACTAAAGTATTTGCTGTTCCAAGGTCAATTGCCATATCTTGACTCCAAATTTTTTTAACTTTATCAAATATTCCCATTATATACCTCTTACCTTCTGACTTTGATGCTCTATAGGAGCAGATTTACTTCGTTTAATTATCATTTTATTTAAAGCACTTAAATAAGCATTAGCAGACGCTACTAATGTATCTGTATCTGCTGCTTGACCTACTGTTGTTTTACCTTTTTCCTCAATTCTTACACTCACAGTTGCTTGAGCATCTGTTCCTTCAGTTACAGCATGAACCTGATATAATTGTAATTTTACATCATGAGGATATAAAATTTTTATACATTTAAATATCGCATCAACAGGTCCATCTCCTGTCTCTGATGTTTGTTTAACCTCACCATAAACATCTAAAGTCATCTCAGCTTTTTGAGGTTCACCCGTTCCTGCAAAAACTTTTAAAGATTTTAAATTAATTGCATTAATTTGATTATCTGTAATCAAACTATCATCAACTAATGCCATTATATCATCATCATAAACATGTTTTTTCTTATCAGCTAAAACTTTAAATTTTCCAAATGCTGTTTGAATAACATCATCTGTGACATCAGCGTACCCAAGATCATTCAATTTTTCTTTAAAGGCATGTCTTCCAGAATGTTTTCCCATAACAAGGGAGGTCTTTTTAACACCCACACTTTCTGGAGTCATAATTTCATAAGTTTCTCTATTTTTTAACATTCCATCTTGATGAATACCTGCTTCATGGGCAAATGCATTTTTTCCAACAATTGCCTTGTTAAATTGAACTGGAAATGTCGCATTCGACACAACTTTTGATGCTTTGCTTAATAATTCTGTTTTAATTCCAGTTGAATAAGGCATTAAATCATTTCTAGTTCTGATAGCCATTACTATTTCTTCTAAAGCAGCATTACCTGCTCTTTCACCTAAGCCATTAATTGTACATTCAATTTGTCTTGCACCTGCTTGAACACCTGCCAAAGAGTTTGCAACTGCTAATCCTAAATCATTATGACAATGAGTAGATAAAATTGCTTTATCAATGTTTGGTACTTTGTTTTTTAATATTGAAATAATTTTAGTAAACTCAGATGGAATTGTATAACCAACAGTATCTGG
>Ga0233427_10005004_pt1 | contig 10757 bp, 13 predicted proteins | sample SI_118_April2016_5_FD_179885 | JGI IMG/M metagenome (GOLD analysis project Ga0233427, IMG submission 179885) | Seawater microbial communities from Saanich Inlet, British Columbia, Canada - SI_118_April2016_100_MG | ecosystem: Environmental > Aquatic > Marine > Inlet | place: Canada: British...
TCGCTTCAGATAATGTTGCTGGTGCTTGTCCAGAAGTATTAGATGCAATCTTAAAAGCAAATGATGGTGATAGTACTCCTTATGGAAACGATCAAATATCAACTGAATTACAGGACAAGTTTTCAGAAATATTTGAAAAAGATGTAATTGTTTTTCCAACTACCTCAGGAACTGCTGCTAATGCATTAGCTTTATCAACTATGACACCATCATTCGGAAATATTTATTGTCATAAATTATCTCATATCAATACAGATGAGTGTGGTGCTCCTGAATTTTATACTGGAGGAGGAAAACTAGTTGCTTTACAAGGTATTGATGGAAAAATTACATCTGATGAATTAGATCAATCTATTGGTGGAAAAGGAATAGTGCATCATACTCAACCTTCATCTGTAAGTATCACCCAAGTTTGTGAAACTGGAGAAGTATATCAACTTGATGAGATTAAAAAGATTTCAGATGTTACACATAAACATAATCTCAATATGCATATGGATGGAGCAAGGTTTGCTAATGCTTTAGTTTCTCTTGATGTAACACCTGCTGAGATGACTTGGAAATCAGGTATTGATGTATTGTCATTTGGAGCAACCAAAAATGGTTGCCTTGCTGCAGAAGCAATAATTTTTTTTAAGAAAGACTTAGTTGGCAATATTGCATTTTTAATGAAAAGAGCAGGGCACTTATTATCAAAAATGCGTTTTGTTTCAGCTCAATTAGATGCCTATATTTCAAATGATGTTTGGCTTAGGAATGCAAAACATGCAAATAGAATGGGAAAAAAATTAAGTGAAGGATTAACTCATCATTCAGATATTAAACTTTCATATCCAACAGAAGCTAACGAAGTTTTTGCAAAGTTTCCAAGAAACATGATCGAACATTTAAATTCAGAAGGTTATAAAATGAATGAAGATGAGTTGGATGGAAAATCAACAAGATTAGTTGCTGCTTGGAATACAAAAGATAGTGATGTTGATCAATTGTTAGAAATTTTAAAAAACTCTAACTAGGGTTTTGCTTTAAAAACTCGATATACTTTACAACTTCATCAAACTTTTCATCAGGAATATCTTTATAGCTCGCATCAAAATGATCTTTGACACAAATTGCAACATGAGCATAGGGGTTTCTTCCTTTAGGGTGATTTGGATGGTCGGGTAGCTGCCCCAGTAAATAATCGCCAGCTTCCTGTATCATTTTCCACAGTTTACTTGCGTTTTCTTTATTCACATTAACCTATTTTTTGTTTTATCTCTTCTGCTACAAGTTTTCTACAAGTTATCCTATAAAATCCTATAACAATATTAAAGAAGCCTGAGGCGTGGCTAATATATATTTGGGCAATTCATATATTTACCAGGATATCTTGAACAGCTCTCTAGGTGCCTCTTTCTATTTTGTAATCTTCTATTTTCATTTCTCATTGATTGCAGTTGCATTTGATTTTTTTTAAATTCATTTTTAAGAGCTTGTCTATGTCTTCTTAGAGCTGCTGCTTCTTCCTGAAGAGAGACTATGCTAGCAACCTGAACGTAGGTTGATCTCATTTTACTATCCCATTGATTTAAACGATATTCAAAATCTGAACTAATCATTTCAGATTTTTTATTATAATTACCCCAGGTTATCTCACCATTATCTAGACTGGCACTTAAGAATAGTAATTCTGTTACAGCTCTATCTACAATCATTTTATATTCAACAACAAGAGGAGATGAGTAGTTTCCGTCTCTAGAAAGATCTAAACAAATTTCATTTGCAAGCATATAGTTAGCCAAAAGTTTTCTTTCGCTGTCTGTAATGTAAGTAGGGTCAGCAAAATGTTGGAAACTAGGTTGTTCAGGACTTTTTACTTCCAAAGCATAGTATTTTGGATTTCCCTCTACTCTATCTATGCATTCAAAAGATCTATTTAGTTTAGTTACATAATCGTTTAATTCTCTTTGGTTAAAGCCTAGAGAATTAGCAGCATTATCAATTCGATTTGTTCTTTCTTGATTTTCTATAGCACCTTCAAGAGCACCTGTTGTCATGCTAACACAAGCACTATTATGGGATAGAAATAATAAACAAATACTCCATAAAATAAAATTTTGTATTATTTTCATAATCTAATTTAATGCTCTATTTATAGCCGCATCATACTCATCTTTAGTTAATGCTCCAATATCAAACATTTCTTTTATTTGATCAATTTCAATTTGTTGTTGTTTTGTTATCTTTTTTTCTACTTTTGGAACCACAGATGCTTCGGTAGTAACTATTGATTGTTCAACTTTTTCTTTCAATTCAATCACATTAACAGAAATTTGTTCTTTAACTTGAGCAAATAATTTATTACTTAATTTTTTTGCTGGATGACCTCCTGTATCAATACTTTTAAATTTCCACATTAATTTAGAATGTAATTTTTTATTTTCCTCTTTATAAATAATATAAAGGGCTGAGTCTCTACAATCATAATTTGAGGCATAATACTTTTTATAATTAGCCTGGTCTGAACTATGAGTGAACCATATTTTGTGAGTATATTCTCCAGTACCTGTCCATACACAAAAATATTCTCCACCTTTTTTAGAATTTTTTGTTTTTAATTTTTTATTATTAGTGTCAATTGAAGCAACAGCTTTATTAAAATTTATAAAACCTAATTCATTTAAAACTGATTTGATTTGATCATCAGAGATATTTTGTTTTATACCTTTATTATTAGACGATAAAGATTCAGTTTTAACCATTGCATTATAATACCAATCACCTTTAGGAAAAATGTAGTCAGCTTTATTCCATCTGATTATTTTTTGTTGTTTTTTTCTTTGTGCAAATACATAGCATTTTTGTCCTGTATCACTTTTGCACCATTTTAATACTGTTGTCATGCCTCCTTTACAACGTTCTGTACCACAAATACCATACGTTGAGTAACTACCGTTAGGAGTAACTACAAAAGAAACTGCGTATTCATTTCTTAAAAATCTAATAAAATTTTTTGTAACTTCATCATTAAATTGAATATTACCTTTCCCAATTTTTGATGCATAAGCATTCCCACTCAACAGCAAACCCAGAACCATGATCCCTAAAAGTTTATTTGCTATTTTTTGCATGGAAATAATTCTTTTGCTGAGTCACTAATTGTTATCATTGTATAATCATTTTTTTTTTGGGGATTTCTTTCCATGTGATTGATAAAAATATCTATAAACTGATCTAAAGTAGTTTTAACAGGAACACATGCACCCAACATTAAAAAGGTATCCATATCAGTTTTGATATTCATACTTTCCATTTTAACCTTAAATTGTGCATCTCTTGTTATTGCATGTTCCCAAGCCCCTTTAAAATAAAACTTACACATATATGCATCAAAAAGTTCATCTGTTGATTTTTCCTTGTCTGATCTTGCAACTTTGCAAGCATCATACATAAATTTTGATGTATCAATTTCGTTTGAGTTTGCAGTTGAAAAATACAACAAACCCAGAACCACGATCCCTAAAAGTTTTTTCATTTAATTAAGATTTCTTATTTTTTTATATAAATAATCTATACCTGTTGCTTCTGAAATGGTTGGAGCATATTCTTTAATATTATCTTTAAACCACCCATAAATTTCAGATATATCGATTTTCTTCAAAGATTTTTTGATACTAATCGCAACTATTAAACCTATTATTATTCCAATGATAGGACTGGAGAATAGACTTGCTGTCATAATAAAAGATCCCATTCCTAAAACACCTCTTAATGTTCCCTTTTTAAATTTTTCTTTATTTTTATCTTTTGTGTATGATTTCGCTAAAGAAACTAATGAAACAATAAGTAATATTGGATTAGCTCCAAAAACACCTGCAACTACCAGTGATGAGGCTAAGTCTGCAAATTCCTCTTTTTCATTTTTTTTCCACCCAAATAACAAAGCAACAACACCTATAGTGGCTCCAAATACTTCTGCCAAATTCACACTTTGAATATCTAGTAACCAACTTTTTTTAATTGCAAAATGTTTACTCATATATGTTGCAAACTGATCGTAGGTTTCTTTATTATTTATATTAAATAACGGTATTCCCATTGGAGTTTGCATGTCTTTTATTAATGATGCAAAATAATTATTTAACTCATCTATTCTTGTATCATTTGAAAATGTAGCTTGAACTTTTTCCCACATTTTAATTGGGGTATGACTAAAATCAAAATGTCTATGAGCAGAACCACCCTCTCTACTGATGGTATTATAAAATTCATCAATTTTTATATCGTATGCTGTTGGTGTCTCATCAATTATATAACCAAATTTTTTTTCTAAAGTTTTTCCAAATGATGTGGAAAATAGCCCAGCAAATGCAATTGCTGCTTGACGAATTTTTTTAATGAAATTCATAATCCAAGACTAACAAATCCTGAACTTTTACTCAAGTTGAGTTAATCAATAAGTATTGTGTAAGCTATATAAGCAAGTTCAATAGCTAGTAAAATTTCTAAACCTGACATATCAATTATTATTTATCTCTGGTGAATTGATTGATAGCATCACCATATTTTTTAATTTTTTCTAACTCTTTCTTTTTCTTCTTTTCTTTCCTTTAATTAAAATTCTTAAATAAGTATATTAAACACTCTGTATCAGTAAGCTTTACATCTATTTTGACTTGCTTGTTTTTATATCGATCTCTAAACTTTGTTACAAATTGGTCTACTTTGTATAAAGGTGTGCTCCATTTTAATTTAGCTATAATCATTTAATTCTCCTAAAGATCATTGAATATAACCATATCATATAAACAGATGCAAAAGTTAGAATATAAGGCCAAAAACTAATTATTAGCAGTAATAACCCACCACCTCTACGAGCACCGGCCCTACCCATTTGTTCTGGTGTAGCTTTTGACAATGGATCTTCCCATCCAAACCATAAATTTAAACCTGCTATTAAATTGTAGATCGAAAAAAATATAAAGATAAGAAGTAAAGTTTTTAAAATTATTTTTAATTGAGGTTTTCCTTCAAGATATTCAACTACAAAGATTCCAAAAAAAGATGAGAGAAATGTAATTGCAATTATCTTAGCTGTAAACATATAAGAGTATTAATTTATCTATACATAGCATAATCAATAAAATAATTTGTAGCAAACAAAATAGCAAAAGTTAAAAAAATAACAAAAATTATGTCACTTGATTTTGGTATTACTTTAACTCTTTTTGTTTCTGAGTTCTGAGATTGTCTTTCTTTTCTAAATATAAATATTGCTCGTATTAAAAAGATAATTAATAAAATATATATATAGAAATCTGATATACTTTTTGAAAAAAGAATTAAGTCGTACAGACCATGCAAACACACTGGAAAAAATAAAGACAAAAATAAAAAAAATTTTCTATTATGCTTTTGAAAAACTGCATCCATTAAGAAAAAACCCATAAAAACACCTGCTAGTGCATGAAGTGGAATTGCAGTAAATGACCTTATTAAAGCAACATCTTTTGCAACTTCAAGACCATCTTTACTTGCGCCCAATACATATTCCCAATTTTCAATAACAGCAAAACCAAGAGAGGCTGCAACTCCATATACTAACGCGTCCATTGGTTCATCAAAATCATCTAGATGTAAACAATAAAATATGATTACAAAAAACTTCATCATCTCTTCTAAAAATGCAGCCCTTATAAATGACATGTAGAAATTACTACTTTCAATACCTAAATTTAATGTTTCTAAAAAACCCTCAACAGCAATGATTAAAATTCCTATTGGAAATGTAGTGGCTATACCTAATAAGAAAGTTATTAATACGACTCTAGGAGGTTCAGGAAATTTGTCTCTTTTATAAACGTAAAAAAATATGAGTGCTACTGGTAGAATTGCATAAAAAGATAAGTTCAAAAAAATTTGACCAGATCCAAACATTTAAATTATTTTTTCTTCTTTTTGCCTGAGCCTTTAAACAAATTACCCAACCAAATGAAAGGTAGGAATATTATAAACCAGAATTTCTTTAATAATAATAAGCCTGCTGCAATAATTCCTGGTTTTAAAGCTTTGACCCCTAAGGTCGTTGCAAGAAGTGCCCCTATTCCAGCCGCAGCAACTTTGTCTCCTGATTTCCAATCTTTATATTCTTTTGTTGAGTTAAATTTATGCATTTTTGAAGTATTTAATAGCATTTGCTCACTATAACCATTGTCTCCACCGATGTACTTACCAGTAGTGTAACCCTCTCTACCAAGAATTATAGATGTACCCTCAACAGATGATGTGTTGTCCGACCAGCTAACATCTAAAGCATAATAAACTGAATTATAAATACCATCTAAGTAAGGTTTTTTTTTCCAAGTAACATTAGTAACATAGGGTTGGCCATTATTTTTTCTAACTTCATTACTTGCTTTATAATTTTCTTTTATTTCTTTTATAAATTTGTTTGGATCAACATCAGTCCAGTCATCCTTTTTCACATAACCAGAGTCTGTGTAATAAAACAGGTACTGTTCACTATTAATTCCCATCGCATACACATCAACATAGTCGAAGTCTGTGCCATTAACCCAAAAAAGCATTTGATGTGCTTGCTCACCTTCTAAAATTGAAAAATTATTTGAAATATCTATTTTTGAATTTGCTTGATTATAATTAACAACCAAAGGCCCTTCTTTCCAGTTAAGAGATTGCATAGCTTTAGCCCATGCCTCATCTGTCTTAGGTATGTTTCTATCAATTGCAAATGCACTTAAAGAAAAAAGTATAATTAATAAATTTAAGACAAAAAAGATCTTTATCTTTAAATAATTCTTAATAATTAACATGATAAATCGTACCTGATATTTTTTGATAAATATATTATAAATTAGTATTGAAAAATAAGGTTTATAAGAACTGATTGTAAGCTAAAATTCATTTATTATTCTTGAATAAATAATAAAAAATATAAATTATTATAGATATAGTTATTACTATTAATAAACCTTGATAAAATTTTTCATTATCATGATATCTTATTACGTTGGTTATAGCTCTTAAGATATCTTGTAAATTTTCTGGTAAAACTAAAATATCATTAAAAGAAGTTGAAATAAGATCCGGAATATTTTTAAAAAATTTAAGGATATCGTTTAAAAATGGAAGTAATTTTATTAATAACATCTTTGCTTTATCAAAATTAATTATTTAATATAAATAATACAATATGGAAAAAATATTCAAGAAAACAATCCAATTTTATATAATTGCTTTAATTGCATTGATAATAAGTGCTTTTAACGAGCCATATGAAGTTAATCAAATAAATGAAACTATTAGTTCAGGAATTATTGACAATGAAGGGTCTATCGGTCTTTTGTTTGGAATTATTGTTGTAGTTTATTTAATAGCTTATTTCGTATCTTTATATTTTGTTTATAGCTTTAAGAAATTAGGAAGAAAGCTATACACAATTACATTTGTAGTTGGTTTGGTAATAACTCTTTTATCAGGTCCTATTGTAATGGGTCCTATTAGTGCTTTTATTCATGAGATAGCAGTGACATTTAATGGTGCAATTCTAGTCTTTCTATTTTTTACACCGCTTCAAAAAAAATTTAATTAATAAATTTTATTGTTTCAAATTTAATTAATCTCCAAAAAATAGTGCTCATCGTTAATTTATAAAGTTTTAATTATATCATAAACTGTGCTTATAAGCCCTAGTCCACCAAAAACACAAAATACATGAGTTAGATACCCCCAAACTGCACTTTGTTTTTTTTGTAATTCTTCTTTTTTATAATTTTCAGCACATTCCCATAATGCAGCAATTATAAAAACATTAAGACCAACGAATGGAAAATAGAATATTTTACTTACTGATTCGGCAAGTAAGGTTAAAATCAAACTTCCTACAAATGATCCAAGAATACCAAACAACCAAAAAGCAGTTGCAAGATCTAGGTTACCATCCGCAAATTTATCATATGCACTTTTTTCATTTGATGAGCTCTTGTAATTTGTAGAAGAGCTCGATGGAGTTGAGGAAGTGCTTGATGGCGTATATGATTTACTTTGCATATTTTTCCTCAAACGAGTGACTTCAGCTGCATTTTCTTCATGAAGCTTTTTATACATTGTTTGTGCCATTTCCTTAACTCTTCGCTTATCGTCTTCAGCAACTTTAGCAGAATATTTTTTCATAGACCCATCGCATCTTGGACATTTGTAAAAGGATATATCCCTTCTATAAGGTACATTTGCTGGATGAAGCCAAGCAGTGCAGTTTGAATTTGCACACATTAGATCCATCACTTTTGTAGATTTAGGTGCAGTAGTTTTTTTCGTAACTTTTTTAGTTTTTTTTGTTGGTTTTGGAACTCCACAATGTGGGCAGGTTTTAGCAAGTGTTGAAACTGCCTTGCCACATTCTCTACATTTAGACATAGCCATAATTAATCTTAACAAATCATGAACCATGAGTCTATTTGCTTTAAAAATGGCTATTTGATTTATCTCTTTTTCTACAAGTTTGGGATCAAGTTTTTTAATTAAATTGATGAGTCTTTAAGCGATTTATTTTAATCAAACTTTCTAGTATCCGCATAACTACTGTAGTTTAATGCAGCTTAATGTGGGATAGGTTGAACCTCTATTCCCCCAAATAATCGCCAGCTTCCTGTATCATTTTCCACAGTTTACTTGCGTTTTCTTTGTTCAAACTACTTCAATCCTTGTTTTATCTCTAAATGGTCTAGTCTACGGTCTAGTTATCCTATAAAATCCTTTAATACAATTTATTGTCCCAAAGACTCTTTTGCTTCATCAACAGTATAATTTGTTCCATGTTGTTCATTGTATGCTGCAACTGCGTCTGCGAAACTACTATAACCTAAACCTTGAGCTGTTGCTTCTAGATCTACTGAAACACCAGCAGATGTTGCAGCCCTAATAGTATCAGCTACCTCTTGAAGACTACTGTTAGCAGCAGCTGCAATTTGACCAGCATCAAATGAGCTTATAGAGCCTGACTGAAGTGCATTAATAATATCTACATTATCTTGATAGGCTGAAGCATATTCTTCTACAGACCAGTTAGCTCCATGTTGTGCGTTTGCTAAATCTGTTAAGTCAGAATAGTTATTAATATCTAACCCATACGTATCACCAAAAGATCTAGCAAAATCATCAAGAGTAAAAGAAAATTCGAATGACTGTGTATTTAAAGTTAAATCATTTCCAATTTGTGAAAAATTATTAGAATTTGTTTTAATCAAATTGTTAAACTCTTCTAAATCTATTAGTTCCTTAAAATTTTTCATAGCCAGTTGTGCTTTTATTGACTCAATTTCATCCTCAGACAGAGTTATTTCAATTCCAGTTTCATCAACGATTGATTTTGGAATAGGATTTTTCCAAGCATTAGCCCAGTCACTAAGTTTCCAATCTTTCATTTCGGAGGATGAAGCAACCATAAGGTTTATAGTATCTAATTTTACATTAAGCTCGTCCTTATATATATTTAAAAATCTACTTACTGGAATATTAGAATTTTCTAAATTTAATATATGTAGCTGAATGTCATTTGATTTAACATTTTTATTAAGTTTCATTGATTTAGTTATTGTTCCCAATATTTCTAATTCTTCTTGTTGAAAGTCATCAAAATTAGCATTTGACAAATCTTGTTCAAATTTTTTTGGTATTTTGTCTTTTTTTATATTTTGAAGTACAAATTCTGAAATTTTGTATCCACTTAATAACGCTTCAAGATTCTTATCTCTTAATTTTTCAATTTCTATCAAAAATGAAGTTAAAAGCTCATAATCTTTATTATCTTTATTTTTTTTCAAATCTTTAGATAGAGCTTTAAAAGTTTTATTGTATTCCTTATCAAATTTTTTTTCACTTAATCTCATATTTTTTTTATCTTCTATAAGAGATTTTAATTTGGATATATTTTTGGAGATTTTATTGTGTATTTTTATTGATTTTTTTTCTTCTTTAGAAATTTTTATAGTCTTAATTTCAGCCTGATTTAAGAGTTTGTATAATGTGTAGTATCTTTTAATAGCTGCTTCAGGACTATCATTTAATGAAAGGCCTAATGCTTCTCTCATAGATTTTTTTGCTTTGTTTAACCCATATAATTTTTTTAAATTTTTTTTAGTTGCTGCATTTACATTAGGATATTTTGCTTTGAATACATCCAGTGATTTTTTGTTTTCTTTTAATTGTTGCATATAAAAATATTCAAAATATGCCATTCCTAGGATGACTCTATCTGTATATTTTTCCATTAATCCTTTTTGAGTTATAAATATCTTAATAAATTTTTTGTTAGCAATAGCTTGTTTTTTATGAAAATTGGTCGCTGTTTCTGGAAACATCCCTTTTGGAGAAAAGTCAATTTTTTCAAAACTTCCAATATCATTTAGGTCATCTAAAAATACACCTAATTTAATTTCTTTTTCTGATCTTTCATTGCTATTGGCAATATTAAAATTTAAAAAAATTAAAAGAATACAAATTGTTAATTTTTTCATTATAAAAAGTTATCAAAAACCTCTAGAATTGACTATTTGATTTATCTCAAAAGTTTTCTAAGTTAAATTTATATGGAAAATTCAGTAAAAAAGCTTGAAGAACAAGTCGCTTTTCTTCAACAAGAAATATCTCAAATGAGTAATGAGCTTTATTCACAACAAAAAGAAATTAAAGAACTTAAAAAAGAAATTTCAAATTTAAATAAAAAAATTGATGAAATGGACGGTGAAATTGCATCA
>Ga0233427_10005005_pt1 | contig 10756 bp, 6 predicted proteins | sample SI_118_April2016_5_FD_179885 | JGI IMG/M metagenome (GOLD analysis project Ga0233427, IMG submission 179885) | Seawater microbial communities from Saanich Inlet, British Columbia, Canada - SI_118_April2016_100_MG | ecosystem: Environmental > Aquatic > Marine > Inlet | place: Canada: British...
CCAACATCAGGAAACACAGGAATTGGATTAGCTCTTACAGCTGCAGTCAAAGGCTATAAAATGATCATTGTTATGCCTGAGAAAATGAGCATGGAAAAAGAAGTTACGCTGCGTGCATTAGGAGCAGAAATTATCCGAACACCGACCGAGGCAGGACATGATGATCCTGAAGGCTTATTCCATGTTGCAAATAGACTGCAAAAAGATACACCGAATTCACATATACTTGATCAATATACAAACCTTGATAACCCTAATGCTCATTACGAAGGCACCGCTGAAGAAATTTGGAGTGATTTTGGTAAAGATTTAGATATGGTTGTTGTTGGAGTAGGTACTGGTGGCACTATAACGGGAATTGCAAAAAACTTAAAAGAAAAAAATCCTAATATTAAAATTGTAGGCGCTGATCCTTACGGATCAGTACTTGGTGGAGGTGATGAGGTTTTTCCTTATCAAGTGGAAGGAATTGGTTATGATTTTTTCCCTGATGTTCTTGATAATTCAATGGTTGATCAATATGTTAAGGTTAATGATCAAGATTCATTTACAGTTGCCCGACGCCTCATTAAAGAAGAAGGTTTACTTTGTGGTGGGTCTTGTGGAACTATAGTTTGGGCAGCACTGGAGGCTGCAAGCTCATTAGAAAAAGGACAAAACTGTTTAGTTATACTTGCAGACGGAATTAGAAATTATCTAGGAAAATTTGTATCAGATCAGTGGATGATAGAAAATGGTTTTAAAATATAATAAATAAGCCTCCTAAATGGAGGATTATTTATTAACAAAACTATTTCATAAAGATCATTTTTCTTGTTTTCATAAAATCTCTTGTTTGAAGTTGATACAAATATACTCCCGTACCAACTTTTTCTCCTAAATCATTAGTAGCATTCCATTTTAATGTATGCTTTCCTGCCTGAATTCCGCGCATATCAAATGATTTTACCTTTTGTCCTAGCATATTATAGATAGTTAAGCTTACATCGCCAGAATATGGTAAATCAAAACGAAGCGTTGTAGAAGGATTGAATGGATTTGGGAAATTTTCATAAAGTGCATACTCAGTCGGGATAACATCACTTTCTGTTGATAGATATTCATATCGATTAACAAATAATACTCTATCATTTCCACTAACTTTAACTGTATCTATTCCATCCGTAGCATATGCAGAAAAGTAAACTGTTAATCTAGGTAATGTTACAAGGTATGGATGTAAAGCGAATGGACCTTCTGCATTCTCTTCATTAGTAAGACTTAAGGAAGTTACAGTCGACTGTCCAAAGGACCCTGACAATAAAGTACCGATTTGCCAATTAACTATATAATAAATAGTCTCACTATCAACATCTTCACTCACTGACCATTCTAAAGTATATAATTCTTCAAGATTTAATGAATCTTGCGTTACATAAATACTATCTGATTCAACAGAAATCCATTCAAATGCAGTTGGTGAATCTTGGACTGGATTCACTGTTAAATTGAATGATGTTGTATCATAACTAAATTGGTCATCTGCTATTACAGTAATTGTTGATTTTCCATTCCAATTAGGATCAGGTACCAAAGTTAAAGAAGAACCTGAGATTGTGGATGTAATAAAATTCGAACCTGAAGTTATAGATTCAGCACCATATATAGTTCCATCATTTGCTGACCCACTTAGATCTTCTGCAGTAGTTGAGGTATCGTTTAATCTCCAATAACCCTTTAATTTATCAGAATAAGTATAATTTTCATTACTCTTTGTTAAATCTATAGGGCTTCCATTATTATAAATAGCAATCACTGCACTATCAGAAAGGCCATGACTCCAAACTGCAACGTCTTTAATTAAACCAATAAAATCTTCAGAACCTGTATCAGAACCAATATAAAGAGGATCTGTAGTTGTTACTGAACCGCTAGCAGTAACAGTATCTTCCACAATCCCATTAACATACATCGTTGCCACACCGTTAATTCTACCAATTAATATATGATACCATTTATCAATTGAAATTTGACTAAAAAATAAAGAATGTTCATTCCCAGGTTCACCTATATATGCGACAATACTGCTGCCAGATAATTGAACTTCATAATTATTACCACTTCTTTTATGTAATATTTGCTGAGTTCCTTCCACAGATTCCGTCTTAAACCACGCAGAGTAAGCAAAGTCATCCGTGCCATAATTTAAATTAGCATTATCCGGTATAAGAACATAGTCATCCTCGCCATCAAAACGTAATTCAGTTCGTTGATCTACTGATACAATAAAAGATATAGAATCACCATCTGAATCAGTAGCACTTAACGAAATTGTAGTTGATTCATCTTCGTTAATTGTAACGTCATCTATAGCGTTAATAACGGGAGGACTATTTATTATTACTTTAGTAATTTTATAACCCGCGTACTCTACAAAATAGATTACTTTATCATTTGAAGTTATATCTATACCAACAGGTCCATTAAAACCAGCGCTTGTTGGAATAAAAGTAGTGACTTCGGCATTTGGGGTTATCTTCCTAATATTATCATTCGAATAATCAGTTACATAGATATTATCATTACTATCAATTGTTAGAGCATCTGGTCGATAAAAACTTGCTGCAGTTCCTGTTCCATCATCTGAACCAATGGTTCCACTACCTGCAAAAGTTGTTACTACACCTTCTGGTGTTATTTTACGAATTAAATAATTACCTCTGTCTCCAACAAAAATATTATTTTTACTATCAATGTCAATATCCATTGGATCTTGAAATGTAGCAGAAATTCCAGTTCCATCATCTGAACCAGCCGTTCCGCTACCTGCAAAAGTTGTTACTACACCTTCTGGTGTTATTTTGCGAATGACATGCCCCTTATTTTCAGAAACAAATAAATTTTTATTAGTATCTATAGCTATCCCCCAAGGGTTATTGAAACTCGCTGCAATTCCAGTACCATCATCTGAACCAGCCGTTCCACTACCTGCAAAAGTTGTTACCACCCCCTCAGATGTTATTTTTCGAATTAAATGATTACCAGTATCCGTTAAATAAATATTATCTAAAGAATCTATTGCCATGTATCCAGGTCTGTAAAAACTTGCTGCAGTTCCAGTACCATCATCTGAACCAGCCGATCCACTACCTGCAAAAGTTGTTACCACACCTTCAGGTGTTATTTTTCGAATTAAATGATTACCAACACCCGCAACAAAGATATTTCCTTTAGAATCAATACTAACTCCTTCAATACTTCCAAAACTTGCAGCTGTTCCAGTACCATCAGTAGAACCAGAGACACCACTGCCAGCTAAGGTTGAAATACTGACAATCGAGCTTAATTCATTGCTTAAAGTTGTGCTCGAATAATCTGAGTTGACAGTAGGCTCATCTATTTCTCTATCGAAAGATTGAGCAAGCACAAAACTGTAAGATAATAAAATAATAAATAACTTATTCATAAAAAACCTCAAATGTAAAAATACAAGACTATTGCCCTTTATATATAAAAATACAATTAAAATAAAACTTATTAAAGAAAATAATTATTTATTTAATTTTGCTTTTTTTATGATGGTCTTCGCTATGACTTCTGATACACCAATATCGCGTTGAATATTAGCAGGTTTTAGTTTTGCAATTGTTTTAAGATCTTTATATATAATCAACAGCTTTTTTACACGTTTATCACCAACTCCTTTTATATCATGAAAAATAGATTTTGAAATGGTTTTTGTTCGCTGTTGTTTTTGAAATGTTATTGCAAAGCGATGTGCTTCATCTCGAATTCTTCTTAATAAAATTAAGCCAGGTGATTGCTTATGAATAGATTGCGCATCGGAACTTCCAGGTATGAATACTTCTTCTAAGCGTTTTGCTAAACCAACAATTGGTAAATAATCTAATCCTAGCTCTCTAAGAGCAGACACTGCCATTGATAGTTGCCCCTTCCCACCGTCAATTAATATTAGATCAGGAAAACTTTTACTCTCCTTTTTTACTCGTTTATAACGTCGATAAACAATTTCACGCATTGAAGCAAAATCATCAATTCCATCTACAGTTTTAACCTTAAACTTTCGGTATAAACTTTTACGTGGTTTTCCATCAACAAAACAAACCAAAGATGCGACTGTGTTAGTACCTCCAAGGTGTGAAATATCAAAAGCTTCAATTTTTCTTGGAGGAACTTTCATATGTAAATCATCTTGGAGTTGGCTTATCATTTTAGGAACTAACTCCATCCTTTTTTTTCGATTAATTAGCCATTCACCTAATAATAGTTTCGCATTTTGAAAAGCCAATCGTACTTCTTTTGCTCTTTCTCCCTTTTGAGGTATTTGCAGTTTAATTGCTCCACCCCTTTTCTGCTTAAGCCAATTAGTTAATTGATCTTTATTCTTAGGAGTAGCAGGTAATGAAATTTCCTTAGGTATAAAATCAGACTCAAGATAAAAACGTGTTAGAATGGTCTCCATCATTACTTCATCGGATTCATCAATATTTCTAAGTGATATTTTCTCTCTGCTAGTAATTCGACCATTGCGAATTCGAACAATTACGGCTATACCGTAATCTTCATCTTTTGCTAAACTAAAGACATCACGATCTTCAAAGTCTGCAGCAACTTTACGTTGTTGTTCTTTAAATTTTTTAATGGCATGAAGTTGATCTCTGTAGATACCTGCATCTTCAAATCTCATGATAGAAGAAGCATTATCCATTTGGTTCTTTATATATAATTCTGTTTCTTTTGTACGGCCTTGTAAAAATTGAATTACTTGCTTTATCATCTTATTATAGTCTATTTCATCAACCATCCCTTCACATGGACCTTGACATTTTTTTATATGGTAATCAAGACATAGACTAACTTTTTTATCATTAATAGACTTTTTATTAATTAAATAGTCACAACTACGCACAGGAAATATACTATGGACTGCTTTTAATGAACGTCTCAAATGCCTTACATCTGTATACGGACCAAAATACTTTGACCCATCTCTAATAATTTCACGTGTAATAAAAACACGAGGATAAGGTTCTTTTGTAATACGTATATAAGGGAATGACTTATCATCTCTTAGATTAATATTATAATGAGGTTGATGCTTTTTAATTAAGTTTGCTTCCGTTAATAATGCTTCCACCTCAGACCCAACAACAATCCATTCAATATCAGCAATTCTTTTAATCATTGAAATATTTTTTGCTGATTGGTGTTTACTATTTTGAAAATATGATTTTACTCTATTACGAAGGTGTTTAGCTTTACCAATGTATATTATTTCTCCGCCTTCATTCTTAAAAAAATACACACCTGGCTTTGTAGGCACTTGTTTTACTTTATCTTTATTTATTATTGTCATTTTTAATTAAAAATAGTGTATAGAATATATTTAGGATTATACTTTAATTCTGAATGAGCTTTTAAAATAAAGATTCATTGATTTCAATGACTAAATCATTCTTAAATTAATACTGAAATGCGATATTTAAACACATTACTAACCTTCATTTTAATAAACACTCTTTCAGCTTCAGATATTGAGAAAGATCTTCAAACCCAATTTATTCTTGCTGAGCCTGGTGACACTATCCTTATTCCTGAAGGCTTACATAATATTATTGGAACCCTTTCAATAGATGGAAAGAAAGATCTATTTATTCGTGGCTTTGGTATGGATAAATCAATTCTTTCTTTCTCTAACCAAACTGAAGGTGCACAAGGAATTAGCATCACTAATTCATCAAATATCACTTTAGAAGATTTTACGGTTAGAGATTCAAAAGGTGATGCCATTAAAACACAATATGTCGATGGAATAACATTTAGAGGAATTACTGCAGAATGGACTGGTGGGCCAAAACCTTCAAATGGAGCTTATGGTCTTTATCCTGTTCAGTGCACTAATGTTCTAATAGAGTTTTGTATTGCGATTGGAGCCTCCGATGCAGGTATATATGTAGGGCAATCAAAGGATATTATTGTAAGGAATTCCAAAGCATTTCACAATGTTGCAGGAATTGAAATTGAAAACTCGATTAATGCGGAAGTATATGAAAATCATTCATATGAAAATACTGGAGGTGTTTTAGTATTTGACTTACCTGACCTTGTTCAAATTAGAGGTGATAATATTCATGTTTTTCAAAACCTTATTGAGAATAATAATTTGAATAATTTTGCGCCACCGGGCAATATTGTTGGCAAAGTTCTTCCCGGTACAGGTGTTATGATACTTGCTGCTAACAATGTTCATATATATGAAAATACTATTAGAAATAATAAAAGTGTTGGAACAGGTATCGTCAGCTATTTTATAACTGAAGAACCAATGACAGATAAAACATATAATCCTTATACATCAGATATTCATGTTTACAATAATAATTATGATAGAAATGTTGGATTACCAACTCTTAATTATGAAATAGGGAAGCTAATGGCTATTAAATATGGTCGCACTACACCCGATATAATTTATGATGGTATGCAAGATCCAGATGTTCACTCTGGTTTATGCCTACAAAATAACATTCAAGCTGATTTTACTAATTTAGATATTGAAAATAATTTTGAAAAATGGTACTCCCCTTTTATATCAAATTTTTCAGAAGATAAAACTATTTATAAATGTCTTACAAATCACAAAATATCAACTAATTCTTATTAATGTTTCATTTATTCCGTAAAGCGCTAAACGCTTTACTCTTTATTAGCATAGTATTATGTCAAAGTCCATTAAAATATGCTAAACCTAAACTTTCTGACTACGGATTTTTTATTGGAAATATATCCAAGCATGATATAAATAAAGGAGTTTTGCCTTATGAAGTATCTGCAAAATTATTTAGTGATTATGCTATAAAATCACGTTTTATAGTTTTACCAAAAGGTCAAAAAATTAATTATAAATCCGATGGAACTTTTGATTTTCCTATTGGATCAACATTGATTAAAACTTTTTATTATCCATCTGATTTTCGAGAGCCAAATAATAATATTCGTTTAATGGAAACACGTTTACTAATAAACACTATTGAAGGTTGGTTAGGATTTCCATATGTATGGAACAATGAGCAAACGGATGCATTTTTAGAAATTGCCGGTGATAGACTAGAAACTAGCTTTATTAACATTCAAGGTGAAAAAAAATCATTCACCTATAGTGTTCCCAACTTCAATCAATGTAAAGGTTGCCATGTTAATCAAACTCAAATGAAACCTATCGGCACTAAAGCTCGACTTCTAAATCATGATTATGAGTATGCTGAAGGTACTATGAATCAGCTGAAAAAATGGTCTGCGTTAGAAATGATAAATAATTTACCTGAAATATCATCAATTTCACACACTCCTAATTATGATGATCCAAATGATGGAACTTTAGAAGAACGTGCACGAGCGTGGATAGATATTAATTGCGCTCACTGTCACCGTCTTGGTGCACCCGGAGAGACTTCTGGGTTATTTTTAAATATTGAAGAAACAAATAAAACGCGTTTAGGGGTATATAAACCTCCTGTAGCTGCTGGTCGAGCAACAGGAAACTTAAAATATACTATTTTACCGGGAAATCCAGAAAAATCCATGATGATACAACGAATGCTTTCAAAAGATCCTGGGATTATGATGCCTGAGTTAGGACGTAAATTAGTTCACAAAGAAGGAATTGAACTAGTTAGTGAATGGATAAAACATATGGAAAAAGAATAAATTTAATCGAGTTTCTCAACTTTTTTATATTTTTTATTAACTACAAAATCATCGCTATTAAATGGAATTTCTTTTATATCTTTCAATTCCCATTTCATTTTAAAACCTTTATCGTCTTCATTCTTCATTTCCATAGAGTATTTTAATAACCTTCCTTCAACGGAATCATACTCTTTACCTGATTGAGCAAGCATTGATTCGGCAAAACTTCGTGGCATATTTTGTCTTTCTCCACCATACGCTTCAATAAGTTCTTTCTCTTTATCCAATGCATACTTTAGTAATAATGTATCGGTAGTAAACCATTCTTCAAATAAGACTGAGCGTTCTGAATTTTCAATTGAAGTAACTACTTTTTTTGCTCTTAAACCTGCAATTACTTTAATCTCATCTGTTATAGTACGCTTAATTATATTTTCTTCATCATCTTCAGATTCTACTTCAGCATTTTCATCTTTTGCTTCTTCATTATCACTTTGTCTATTTGAACCTCCCCCAAAATTCATATTTTCTTCCATCCCTTTGAGAGTTGGTTTCCCATCATTATTACGTATTAAATCAAATGACTCAAATGCATATTGACCTTCTTCCGCATCATAGATTATTCTAGCTTCACTATCACCATTTAGTATCGTACCATATTTTTTATTTCCACCCATAGCCATTCTTATTATAAAACGGTCTACATCTAAAGAAGATTCTTGTCTGAAAAAACCATTAGAAGCAAACTTTTGTGTAGTTGTTTTTATCTTTCCTACATAAGGAGCTTCCATAAACATTACTTCTTCAATAACCACTTGAGTTTGAGAGGAAATACTTGAAATAAAAAGTATATATAAAAGCAAACGATTCATTAATAATTATCCATTTATTTTTTTAATCTAATAAAGCATTGAATACTGGCTTTAATTCCCCATCGATTGATTTTCCATTTAGGTATAATAGTACGGGTGCAAAGCGTGTATCTGTAATTAATTTTCGCGCTACTTGATCCGGTGAGATAGTATAGCGACCCATCTGTTTTTTTGTATCCCAAACTAGATCTTCAAAGGATGCATAAACTAGTTCTGAACAAACTATTTCATCTGTTGATTCAACATTAAAACTAAAATCGTAATTCTTTCCAATTTGACTAAACGCATTAATTAGATATGTTTTTTTGTCTTCATCAGATTGAGCAGTAAAGCGGATTACACCTAAATCGTCAATATTTAAAAAATTCTGCAATGTATTTATCTGTACTCCAGGACGAAGCGACTCTATAATATTACGTCCAGACCTTATAGAATTATGAAAATTAGGTCCGGTGTAACCATATTTTTCAACGGCTATATCATATAATTTGGGCAAACTATCCCATACCCCAAGTGCCTTTAATTGATTCTCATTTCCAGCCCATACTCCAACATGGCACCAATATCCTGGGATAAAATAATCAGTTAAACGAAAAGGGGCCTTCTCTAATAGAATATCCATTGGTTCCATTTTATGAATTATTTCAGATTTTTCTTCATCAGATAACAATTCCATCGTCCCTCTTCTTACCACGATCATACCTGCAGTATTACCAAACATTTTACTTACAAGTTCAGTACCATTATTGTTTATTATTTTAATTCGATCATAAAGTTTATTTGAAATAACATTAAAGCGATTAATTTTAAAACTTGGCTTTATATCATACTCCTTCATTTGCAACATTTCTCTGTAAGAAAAACTTCCAGAAATAAGTTGATTCAAATAAAAATAATCTGCATCATCAATTAATAAAGGTGAATCGCTATTTTTATCCTCCCATTTTGATACTTGATAATTGAAATTAATAGCACTAACTAAACGTCTAAGTTTTTTAGAATCAGTATAACTTTCTGAAATATCAGCTAGATACCCTCTGTTTTCAGGTTCTACGCCCAATTCATTTATAACAAAACGCAACTTTTGATTTTCTTCAAATGGAGCCATTGCAACGAGGTAGTTATCGTAGAGTAAAAGAGCAAATACTAGTGCCAACTTTATTTGCTTGATAACTGCTTGACCTTGTTGATCATTTGGATTTAGTGAAATAACTTCTTTAATTGATTTATTCCATAGTGACTTTTTAGTTGAATATTGAGTAGGTTTTTTATCATTTATTTTTATCGAAACATTCTTATTTGTGTAAGGTGCATATCTAGATATAATTTGAAAGAGTGGTTCTCTCATTTTTCTGTACTGCTCAATAGCATAGTTGAGATAATTTAAATCTGCTGCCGTTAACACTTCTTTTTTGTTGAATTTTTCATATGTTTCTATCGCAATTGAGCGCCAAGTCAAAGCATACTCAATTTGAGATTGGTAATTATAGATTACATCACCAATATCAATAGTATCATTCTCCATTAGTTCTATTGCAGAACGGCTGTTCGCATTTTGATCAAAAATAAAATTAATATTTTTTTCCTGAGCGCTGAGTGAAATAAATGATAAAAGTACTAATGTTAATTTATTTACCAAGGTAATTTCTCCAAATCAACGTTTCCACCAGAAATTATTAAACCAACTTTTTTACCTAAAAACAGTTCTTTTGACTTTAAAACAGCACTTAGTGTAATTGAACAAGAAGGTTCGACAATAATTTTCATTCTTTCCCAAATCATTTTCATGGATTCAATAATTTCATTTTCAGTTAATGTAATGACTCCTTGAACATGGGATTGAATAATTGGAAAGGTAATTGTTCCAATTTGAGCACGTAAACCATCACAAATAGTGTTTATTGTTTTATTTGGGACTATCTCTCCTTTTTTAAGAGAAAGAAACGTATCATCTGCTTCTAATGGTTCAGCGCCATAGACTTTAATTTTTGGGTTCATACTTTTAGCTGAAATGAGTGTTCCACTTAATAGACCACCACCACTTACCGGTGAAATAATAGCATCTAAATCTGGCTGGTCTTCAATGAATTCCTTTGCAGCAGTACCTTGTCCCATTACAATACGTTCATCATTATAAGGATGAACTACAGTTGATGCCGTTTCATCTACCAAATCTTTGAGAACTTTTTCTCGAG
>Ga0233427_10005007_pt1 | contig 10755 bp, 10 predicted proteins | sample SI_118_April2016_5_FD_179885 | JGI IMG/M metagenome (GOLD analysis project Ga0233427, IMG submission 179885) | Seawater microbial communities from Saanich Inlet, British Columbia, Canada - SI_118_April2016_100_MG | ecosystem: Environmental > Aquatic > Marine > Inlet | place: Canada: British...
TAAATATATATTTTATCAATACCAACAACCTCAGACGCAACTAACATCCCTTCAAAAAATCTATGCGGATCAGTTTCAAGATAAAATCTATCTTTGAATGTCCCAGGCTCTCCTTCGTCAATATTGATAGCGAGTAATCTTGGAGAGGGTTGATCTTTTAAAATCCTCCATTTTTTTCCAGCGGGGAAACCTGCTCCACCTAGACCTCTTAGATTAGAATTTTCTAGTTCTGTTAAAACTTCTTCGCTTTTTATCTTATTTTTTTTAAGACTGCTATATAATTTGTATCCACCATTATCTATATACTCATTCATATTGATATATTTAGGTATAGATGGATTATACTCTTTTGCATCAACAGCTTGTTTTACATTTTTAAGATTCGCATTATCAATTGGGTTAAACTTTACTACAGCAACTGGAGCAGATTGACATCTTCCAATGCATGGAACTTTTTGTATTCTTACTGTACCTTTGAAATAATCATTCAAATTTTCAGCTAATTGATTAGCACCATTAATTTCACATGTCACTGAATCACAAACTCTAACAGTTAAATTTGGAGGAACTTTTTCATCACCTTTTATAATATCAAAATGGTGATAAAAAGTTGCTACCTCATAAACTTCAGTCTGAGATATTTTTAATAAATTTGCTAAGGCAGTTATATAGTCTTCATTAATATGCCCTTGACTATCTTGAATGACATGAAGATATTCAATTAAATGATCTCGACGATATCTTGAAACTTCAAGTAATTCCACTAGCTTATCTCGAACCTCAAAGTTTACTTTCCTGCCTCTATTGCGAAGTTTCTTATTTTTTTGAAGTTTTCTTTTTATATCCATATATATGGTATCCTGAGGATAGTTATTCATCTAGCTTATGTCATTATAAGTTCTTTAGATGACTAATCAAGCCGTGTATTTATATGGTTAAAAATGAGAGGAGGTTATAGTGTCAACTGAGAAAGTGTATAGTCTTAAAGAAATAGAGAAATATCTCGAAACTAGGTTACCTAATTGGTATTACGAAAATGGCTGGATAAGAAGAAAGTATAAAACCAGCGGCTGGAAAAGCACTCTCATGGTCATTAATACAATAGGACATCTTGCTGAAGCTGCCTGGCACCATCCTGAATTTCTGCCTCATATGCCTTTGTAATCGTTAAACTTCAAAATCATGCTGCGAAAGGTATAACCGATAAAGATTTTTTATTGGCAGAAAAAATTGAAACAGTTATCAGTTGGAACCCAGCTTCAGAAGACAATACTCTAGAGGGTACCCCCGATGATCCAAGATTTAAGTATATCAAGTATGACTAGTCTATGAGTTTTTTCACAGCTTTTGTAATTTCAGTATAAGGTAGTCCGCTAGCAACTATCCTCTTAACAACTAAGTCTTTGCCTATGATGTATAAATTTGAACTATGTTCTACAAGATAGTTTTTACTATCAGAATCTAATAACGCATAAGTGGTTTTAAAGTATTTATTTATCCTATCAATATTTGTTTTATCTGATGATACCCCTATTATTCTTTTATCAAAATAATTTACATATTCATTCAAGTATCTCGGAGTGTCTCTCTTATAATCCACACTTACAAAAACTACTTGTACTTTGTCAGCTTCGTCTTTCAATTCTTTTAATGCCCTCGATATATCCATTAGAGTAGTTGGGCATATATCAGGACAATTGGTATAACCAAAAAATAATAAAATTATTTTACCCTTATATTTTGTAAGTTTAATTTTTTCAGATTCTGATGATTGAAATGTAACTTCTGATAGAGCATCACTCACATCAGGCATTGCAAAGAGGTAAATTGGATTGACTAGTAATAGTATTGCTACAACATTTACAAAGTTTTTTATCTTCATTCTTATTCCTAATTCAATAAAAAAATATTGTCATTAAATATTTTTCTAATTTAAAATCCAGTATACATCATTATTCCTGTAAACACCGCATAGGGCTTATTTTATTAGTATTTTAGCAATTTCTAATGTTATAAATTAAAACAAAATAGTTTTGACTCAGTGTTAGAGAGGTACTAATATTAATTCATTGGGAATATTTTCCCTAAGGAGCCTGGTTCTAGAGTCTCACGATTTTAGATTAGAAACTTACGTTTACAGGTATAATCGTTCGATTTATCTGGGAGGTTAAGATGATCGGAAATATTTTATTAAATGTACGCTATTTACTAGCACCTGTACTTATTATAGTAGCAGGAGCTGGTGTTCTAATCGGGGGCATTATGGCTTGGTTAGGTGTAGTTTTACTTTTTGTAGGTCTATTAATAGACATCGCTATGAAATTTGAATCTTCAGGCGTAGGCTTTGACGAAAGCGGTAACTCAATTGGATGGGCAAGTTTCCAAAACTTGACTATGTACTTTATGTTGCCTGTATTCATTTTGTTTCAACTCGTAATGGCATGGAGAGTATACTCTTATATGTCTTTAGGTGGAGAAGCAGGTGCTGTAATAATGGACCTAGGTGCTGCAATTGGGCTGCCTGGAATCATAGTTATGACTGAAGGTATTTCAGGACTTAACTTGTATGGCGCTACATTATCATCTGGTATCTTTATTGGTATCGGTATTATATACGGACATGAACTTTCACATACCAAAGGTTTTGGTTTTGTAATTTCACGTATGATGATGGGACTATCTGGCTCAGCACATTTCTGCTATGCACACGTATACAACCATCACCTAGAACTTGCTAGTGAAGATGATCCTGCAACTGCTCCACGTGGACGCACAATCTATGGACATTACCCACTATCATATTTAGGTCAATCTAAATTTTTGTTTAACATGGAAAAAGAGAGACTAGCTCGTATGGGTATTGGTTTCATTTCATGGCAAAACCGTTGGATTCGTGGCTATTTATTGGCTGTTCCTTCAGTAGCTCTGTTCTTTGCAGCAGGCGGCTGGGTAGGTATGGCTGTATTAGCTATAATCTGGGGAATTTCAAACTTCGAATTAGAAGCTTTAAACTACCTAGAGCACTATGGTTTAATCCGTGTAAAAGATCAACCTATTGATTATCGCCATAACTGGGATAACTCAACAGCTTTCACAAGTTGGTTCTTTATCGAAATTGGTCGTCAAGCTGACCACCATGATCGTGGAGAAACACACTTCTGGGAACTTGAAAATGTAGGTTGCCCTAACACTGGATGGGGATACTTCGTAGTATTCTTTATCGCACTAGTACCGCCAATATGGCACTGGTACATGCGTAAAAGACTTGCTGCATGGGATACTCATTTTGCGACTGACGAAGAGAAAGCGATTGCTACAAGAATCAACAAAGAAGTTGGTTATGAAGGCACACCTTTCAACGGTGACGTCTTAGGCGATGCTGGTAACGTTGATCTTGGAATGAGAACAGCTAAGAAGTAACCTTTTAGGTTCAAACAATTCAAAAGATTGTTAAATTGTAGGTACCCTTTATGGGTACCTACTTTCTATTTTAACAACCGCTAATATATAAAAAAGTTAAAAAAAATAAAGTAACTTTAATAAATTTAAGTTATATTTATATTTAAGCGACAACATAAGTCGTTGAAAACACATCGGAGAAGATGACATGAAAGTAACATATGATGCGGAAACTTGCACACACGCTGGGGAATGCGTTAAAGGTGCACCAAATGTTTTCAAAGTAGTTGATGGACAATTTGTAATTGATACATCAGCTGACTCAGAAGAAAACATTAGAGCTACTGTAGGCAATTGTCCTTCAGGTGCTTTAAAAATACACGAATAGTCTTTATTGGTTAATAAAGATTTGTAAACACAATATCATAATAGGGGGTAAATATTATGGCAATTGGAGATCATTTAAGAGATGTGATGGATCTGTATGGCAGTCCAGCATGTCCACATACAAATGCTTGCATGTTAGTTGCAGGTGAAAAAGGCGTTGATATGAACTGTCACGCTGAAACTGATTGGGGTCCTTCTGGGGCAGTTCGTGGCATGTCGCCATTAGGAATTGGTCCTGTGTTGAAAGATCGTACTCAAACAAACTATGGTTTAGTTTCTTGCTTATCTTATTTAGATGATAAAGGCTTTGGACCATCTTTAGTTCATAGAAATGGTGTTGTTAGAGCACGTATGTATCAAGAAATGGGTGTAGCTGCACAATGTAATGCAGGTGATGATGCATCACTAGCATCTGCATTAGATGTATTAGACACTACTCTTGGAACAGATGCCGGTAACATGAAAGGTGACTACGTTTGTGGTCAGTTTACATTAGCTGATGCTTGCTGGGCAGGTGTTTGTCAAGTAGCTATGAATATGGGTAAAGGTTCTGCTATAAGCTCAAGATCAAGAGTTAACACTTGGTTTTCTGCAGTACAATCTCACCCTTCTACTAGTAAAGAAGCGATTAATCCATTTTCTTGCATGGCTACGAAAGCAGACCATGACGCAGGAAACATGAGAGAAGTCCGTGTTAATGCTGGTTAATTAGTTAATACAACTAAGAGTATTAGAGACCTCAATATATTATTGAGGTTTCTTTTTTTTCAGCATAATGTTATCTTTACTGACAGATTAGCAGTTTAGACTTTATGCAAAGGACTTTAAATCATGTTTAATATGTATAAATATTTATGGTTTTATGGAACAAAACCTGTAGATAGTACAGCAACAATATTACCCTCAAACAAAGAAGTGTTTGTAAAACAAAACCAAAGTGTTTTATCGGCGGCATTAGAGCAAGGATTAGATTGGCCACATGATTGTAAATTTGGAACTTGTGGCTCTTGTAAATGCAAACTAATCAAAGGGAAGGTAAAACCAACATCTGATTATTCATACACACTTTCAAAAGAAGAACTAGACAATGATATCTTTTTGGCATGCCAATCTAGGCTAACAATGGATTCGATAATTGAGGTTGAATTAGGAGATTTAATTAGAGTCCCTCCAAAAACATGTAACGCAGAAATTAAATCTACTGAAATGCTAACCTCTGACATTATGAAGGTAGTAATTGAAACTGAAAAAGAAGTTGAGCATAGTGCTTTAGCTGGAATGTGGGCCGAGCTATCTATAGAGGGTTTAGATAGACCAAGATCCTATTCTTTTGCTAATGCGCCAAAAAATGAGAACCCTAAAGAATTTACTTTCTTTATTAGAGAAGTTCCTGGCGGTAAGTTCACAGAATGGCTTTTTAATAAAGATAGAGATAAAAAACAATGCGTTACACTTAATGGACCCTTTGGTTCATTTTACTTGAGAGAAAAAGCAACGCCAATTGTATGCATTGCTGGTGGCAGTGGACTTGCACCGATCAAATCTATTCTTGAAGGTGGTGTTTTAGATCAAGCAAAAAGAGATGTTATATTTTTATTTGGCGCAAGAACCCAAGATGACCTTTATTGTGTTAAAGAATTAGAAAGTATTAAAGAAAATTGGAATAAAGATTATAAATTTGATTTTATACCAGTCTTAAATATGGAGCCAGAAGATAGTGACTGGAAAGGTGGACGTGGTTTTGTAACAGATTACTTCGAAGAACAAGTTGTTAAAAAAAATAATTTAAATATTTCAGACTGGCAAGGATATTTATGCGGTCCTCCTCCAATGGTTGATGCAGCAACAGAGTTACTTGAGAAACTTGGAATTAACAAAGATGAAATATTTTACGATAAGTTCACAGACGCTAGTAATTTATAAGATTTTTCGTACAGACAAATTTCGATTAAATTAGTTCTATAAATAATATTTAATATGCATAAAAAGTATTTACAATACCTAGATATGGGTTACTATGTAGGTACACAATTAACTGATATATACATTAATATATCATTAAATGCTAATAAAGAGGAGATAATAATATGGGATTTCTATTCGGTAAAACAGCTATGGGTACTTATGTGGTCGTGGCGTTCTGGGTAGCCTGTTACTACTTCTTCAGCGGCATGTTCCCAATGTGGCATTTTGCTCCGGGATCTATGCCTGGGTTAACTGGTTGGCCTGTGGCACTACTAATAGGTTTCCTATTAGTTGTGGCAAACATGATAAGTGTATACTTATTCATTAAGGTTGCTGGTAACCGTCCATGGGAATGGTTTGAAGATGGAGTCTACGGACCAGGAGATGAGGGGTAAACGAATTTAGCTGCGGATACTAATTTAGTATCTTGTAGTTGAATCGTTTGATGCTTAGCTTGCTAAGCGTTAAATGAAAAAAACGATAAAAATGTTTTTATTGTATATGGAAATACACGGGGGGAAGAATTTCTTTTTATAGACATAAATGTCTAGTCCCAATATTTAAACGTTATTTATTATATATATATAATGAGGAAAAAATATGAAAATTAATAGCAATTGGAAACTTGGAGCAGCGGTAGGTACAGCCTTATCACTTGGTTCAGGTGCAGCAGTTGCCGGGCCGCACGGTTTCGATCTACATAACATCTTTCACGGTGCTTCAGCTTCTATGGCTGGTACTAGTATTGCTCATGTAGAAGATCCTGTTTCAGCGGTTTTTGGTAACCCTGCAACATTGACTACTTACTACGGTGGAACTAACTTTATGTTCGGTGCTACTTTCTATATGCCGCGTGCAGAAATGCGTCATGATGGATCAGCTGGATATGCGGTAGGTGAAGCTGCATCTTTAGTTAATATTACTGCTGGCGGTGCCGGCAGAGCAAATGCAGTATCGGGTTATTACTCGTTTAATGCTACATCAAAAGCTGATGTATACGCAGTACCAACAGTAGCAGTAACTCAAGACTTAACAGGTCTTGGTATTCCTGTCGTTCTTGGTGTTGGTGTATCAGCTACGTCTGGTATCGGTGTGGATTATAAACATAATTCAAACACTTTAGGTGCTGCAGCAGAACTTATCAATTTAGGCGTTAACGCTGGTATTGGTATGTCTATGACACCTAACTTAGACGTTGGTGTATCTGCAACAATTACTTATGCAATGTTAGAGGCTGGTTTAACAGGTTCTGGCGGCATGACTCATGACATTGGTTTCCGTGCAACAATGGGTGCGCGTATGAAAGTAATGCCTGGTTTAACAGTTGGTGCTTATGTGCAAACTGAACAACCGCATGAGTATGATAATTTACACGTAACAAGTAATCACGGTAAAGCGTTCGGATCTGGTATAACCGGTTCTGGCGATGCTGCGAACTTAATACGTATGGATCAACCAACAGCAGTTTGTAACCAAACTGGTGGACAAGTTTGTAGACAAGATGTAAGAGTTGAGCAACCTATGAATATAGGTCTTGGTTTTGCATTTAACGGTCTAATGAACGGAAACCTGTTAGTTATGGCTGATATTACACATAAAGCATGGTCTGATGCTAGATTCTTTAATGAATTCTATGAAGACCAAGAGATCTACTCAGTAGGTCTTCAGTTAACTCAAGGTCCATTAAAATGGAGACTTGGATATGGTTATGCTGATGATCCTCTGAAGGACACTGTTTCTGATGGTGTACAACTCAAATCAATCGGTGGTGTAAACGAAGCCGGAAGTACTTATACGTCTGCAATGTATCCATTGTTTATGTCGTATTTCCAAGCTATGGAAACACCTGTAATTTATAAACATCGTATATCTGCGGGTCTTGGAATCGATGGATTCTTAGCTCCAATGCTAACACTTGATACTCATGTTGCATTACAACTTGAAGAAGATAAGTGTTTTGGTGCAAACCAATCCGGTGTAACTTCAGTACATGCTAATGGAAATGCTTCCGTTAGAGGTACAGCTTTAAACGGCGGTTTAGCAGCACATGGTTGTGCAGCAGCTGACCATTCTAAAGCTACTGTATCTTCATTCCACCTTGGTGGATCTTTAACTTGGACTTTCTAAGTTAACTAGAAGATAATAAAAAGAATAGAGGGTCACTAGTAATAATAGTGGCCCTCTTAAACTAAGCGAAACAAATAGGAGCGCGCAATTATGAAAATAAGAAAACTTATGTCAACCGTATACGGTATGTTGATGTCAAGCTTTCTTGCTTTAGTGCTAGTCCCAACTCATGTATTCTCTGATGAGACATGCATGTCACCATACATGGCTAAAATCGTTGGCCAAGAAGATTATGTTTATGTATGGACTTTAGGACAAGTAGGGGTAGGGGATGAACAGGATAAACTGGTGACAGTTGCTGTTAACCCTGCGTCGCCACACTATGGCAATGTAATAGGACATACTTCTGTTGGTGGTCGTAATGAAGCTCATCATTCTGGTTTTACAGATGATAGGCACTATTTATGGGCTGCAACACTAGATACTGGAAAAATATTTATTTTTGATGTTCATTCGAACCCATCAAAACCTAGACTTCATAAAGTTATAACTGACTTTACAAAAGCTAGTGGTGGAATCGTAGGACCTCATACAACATATGCACTACCAGGAAGAATGATGATTTCTGGTCTTTCTAACAACCAAGACTTTGGTGGTAGAACAGCGCTTGTAGAATATACAAACGATGGAACATATGTAGCAACTTATGACATGCCAACTGATGGTAATTTGAACGGTGCAGTAAAAACTGGTCAAATGGCTGATGGTTATGGTTATGACGTTCGTGCTTTACCAAGAAGAAACGTAATGATCACATCTTCATTTACAGGATGGAATAATTACATGATGAACCTTGGTAAATTAATGGGTGATGCGGATGCTATGGGACGATTTGGTAACACAGTCGTTGTATGGGATTTACATACACGTAAACCTAAGAAGATTTTTGATGTACCAGGAGCACCTCTAGAAATAAGATGCGCTTGGGGTTCTGATCATAACTACTGTTTCACAACAACAGCACTTACTTCTCAAATATGGCTTATCTATGAAAAAGATAATGAATGGCATGCTGAGTCTGTAGGTACTATTGGTGATCCAGCTAAAATTCCACTACCTGTTGATATTTCAATCACAGCTGATGATAAACATCTATGGGTAAATACTTGGAATGATGGTATGACTAGAGTGTTTGATATCTCTAACCCACACAATGCTGTGGAAGTTAAAGCTCATCACATCGGAGACCAAGTAAATATGTTATCTCAAAGTTGGGATGGTAAACGTGTATACTTCACTACTTCACTATTATCAAATTGGGATAAGGGTGATGTTCCTGAAGTTGAAGGTCCACCACAATTTTTCAAAGCATTCGATCAAGCAAATAATGAGTTAACTCATAAATTTACTATCGATTTTGCAAAAGAAAAACTAGGTATGCCTCATCAAATGAGATTTGGTGCATATTCGTTATACTCGAAAACACCAGATAATAAAAATTTGGCAGAACTTAGTCAATAAATTATTGTCATAGTTATAGACACCCTCATTGGTGGTAAATAACGTAAAATGGCTGTAACTTTTAGGTCGCTTACTTAGGTAAGCGGCCTTTTTTTTTTGCATAAACAAATACTCTAAAATTTACATAAACAAAATTTATGGTATGATTTTAGTATGGAGAAATCACGGATATATTTACTACTTTTAGTAGTGTTTTTTAACAATGGATATGCGCAGGAAGCAAGTTATTCATCTACGGTATTAGCCCCTGGTTATAACCAGCTTTCTTTTGATGCACCTATTCCAGGATCATATACTTTATCAAGCTATAAAGCTGCCTCTAATGGCGATGTAATAGATGTTGATGGACTAACTAAGTCCCTTCATAATATCTACGATGATAAAGTTGTGCTATTGAACTTTATGTATAGTACTTGCACTGATATTAATGGTTGTCCACTTGCTACAGCAGTATTTCATAAAATCAAAAATATTCTTGATAAGGATCCTGATATCGGTGAACAACTCAGTATGATTAGCCTCAGTTTTGATCCAGAAAATGACTCACCAGATGTAATGAAACTCTATGGTGATGGCACTGATTCTGGTGCAGTGGATTGGAAATTTCTAACGACTAATTCAATGGATGATTTAGACCCCATCCTTAATAAATATAGTCAACGTATAATTAAAGAATATGATGACAAAGGAAATTACATTGGCTCAATATCACATATACTTAGAGTGTTTTTAATTGATAAAGAAAAAAACATAAGGAACATATATAGTGTTTCTTTTTTACATTCTGATGTTTTAATTAATGATGTTAAAACTTTATTGCATCCTGAATCTAAAAATGGAACAACAATTGTTGCTTCTACTGAAAATATTGTCCCATCCGGGTCTTCACTTGCAAGACCAGGTGATGCTAAAGAAGGTTATGAGAGTGGTGACTATGTTACGGATGCACAAGAACTCAAAAGAATCGGTAAATCAACAGATTTATACAAGATTGCTAATTCTAAAATACTAGGGTTACCAAAATTAAAAGTTACTGATGGAACTAACTTGACTAGAGAAAAGATTGCTCTAGGTAGAAAAATGTTTTTTGATAGGAGGTTATCTCATACTGATACTATCTCATGTGCAATTTGTCATGTACCAGAAATGGGCTTTGCGCACAATGAGCTTGCAACAGCTGTTGGCACAGAAGGCAGATCTGTTCCAAGAAATTCTCCTACGATTTTAAACGCTGCATTATTAAATCGTTTATTCCATGACGGTAGGGAACATTCACTAGAAAACCAAGTTTGGGGCCCTTTACTTGCTCATAACGAAATGGCAAACCCTGCTCCTGGATATCTAATTAATAAGATTAAACATATTCCGGATTATGATAATTTATTTGAAGAAGCATATGGAACAGGTCCGTCGATT
>Ga0233427_10005012_pt1 | contig 10746 bp, 11 predicted proteins | sample SI_118_April2016_5_FD_179885 | JGI IMG/M metagenome (GOLD analysis project Ga0233427, IMG submission 179885) | Seawater microbial communities from Saanich Inlet, British Columbia, Canada - SI_118_April2016_100_MG | ecosystem: Environmental > Aquatic > Marine > Inlet | place: Canada: British...
AAACCCAATAGCCACCAACAGATTCAGATTCAATCGCGCGCCCGAGTAGTTCCATTGAGAAGCGATCAAAGTCTGTTCGCTTGGCACCAATTTGCAAGGCAACATGTTTGGCTTTTTTCCTGCCGTAATCGTAAACCGAACGATAGAACTCGTTCATCTGTGTCATTGCTGCACACACCGTTTCGAAGAATTCGTAATCGAGATTAGTATTAATGTCGTAATACTTTGTTTTACGTTGCCAACGGTTTTCCCAATCGCTGTGCTTGGCATTGTTTTTCTCTAACCACGCAGGTGACTTACGGCGTACTTTGTCTGAAACAAATGCGCCACCAGAGACTTCGTTTCCGGCATCGTCAGCTAGTTTTTCCCATAACTTATTAAGTTTTTTGTCGTGTGGATTGATGTCGAGCAACTTGCTAAGCAGATGACCGGCTAGACGATATTGTTTACTACCAGCGGCCTTCCTCGCAGCTTTGGCAGCACTGTCTTGCCACTGCTTAAGAATGATGCCGTCGGCATCCCAGTGCTCGTAGATTTCGGTAAGCTCGGCGCTAATGTCTTCAAGTTCGCTCTTGTTTCCTGATGCCGTGTAAGACCAAGCAAGCCATTTGCCCCAGCGCATTTGCTCTTCATGGCTGACCTCTTTCTTGGCGATGTCGTACATCAGCTGGTATCCTTCTGTTGAATAAGGATTAACACTCAGGCCGTCGGTGACGGATATTTTGGCTTCATCAAGCTTGCCGGCGCTAACCAGAGTGCGGGCTTTGTCGAAAAGAGGGTCTTCGCCAAGCGGTGCGACAAATGCACTGACAGGCAATAAAAAAGCAAGAAATAGTGATGCGAGTTTTAACATGGTTTTGCAACCGTTAGTTTAGCTTCGCTTTAACTCTATTTACCGCTTACTTAGGTCAAAACCTATCTCATCCAGCCAGTCGTGGATGACATCGATGGGTACAGCAAGTCCCATGTGTGTAATGACTTGAGGCTGGTAAGTACCGTGCGTGTAGATTTTGCTGAAGATACCGATGAGCTCGCATGTCTCAGCAAGGAAAACACCGCCGCCAGAGTTGCCGAAATAAGCCGGGGTTGAAACCATCCAGTAATCTTCATCTTCCATAGTCCAGTCTTCACGGCTTATTTCACCCGAAGTCGCCTGTACCGGAGTGCCTAGAGGGCATCCAACAGTGTAGATCTCTGTGAAAGTGTCGATGACTTTCGCTCGCGTGCGTGGTGCGAGGCTAGCCACTCTCCCCAGATCGAGTTCGGTATCGATGCGGAGCAGCGCTAAATCCACTTGAGCGTCATACGCAACCATGGTGCCGTTCAAAAACAGAGCTTGTTCGCGGTTTTGCTCGAACACGCTCTCAATCTCGGTACCACCTTGTTCCTCAAGGATGTCACGGATGACGTGGTAGCAGCTCAGCGCTAAGTAGTACGATTCGTCTTCAGTGACGATATGTTTCACCAAAACTGCCGAACCAACAGCGCTGTCCCCAGTAATTTGAAAGACAGGGTTAAGGATGTTGTCGCGTTTGCGCTGAGATTTATAAGAGGCGTTTTGTCGCGAGAGCTGTGCTGCTTGAATACGTTGGCCGAGGCGCAAAGATTCCATTTCGCTAGCTAGCTCGTTAAGCTGCTGGGTTTTATCTTTAAATCTGTCCTTTAAAGTGTTCACTTTTGGCAAGCCTATGAGAGTGGCGGCGCACAGAAATGCTACTAAAGCGAGGAATGATGGGTTTTTGAGTAATCGCACTCTTATATATCGGTTATAGCTACTTATTTATTGAGTATTCGGTAAAATAGGGTCGAGGACACTCTGAACATGACTTTCGCAACAGTAGAACAGGCTATCGAGGCAATTGCCGCAGGCAAAATGATCATTCTTGTAGACGACCCACGTCGCGAAAATGAAGGTGATCTGGTGATGGCAGCCGAGCATATCACCGCAGATGGCATCAATTTTATGCGTAAAGAGGGCGGAGGGCTTATTTGCCTCACACTCGAGGGCGATTTGTGCGACCAATTAGACTTACGCCCGCAGGTGGCGAATAATACATCTAGTATGGGCACGGCCTTTCTAGAGTCGATTGAGGCTAAGGAGGGCGTGACAACCGGCATTTCTGCAGCTGACCGGGCAACAACAATTTTGGCGGCGGTCGCCGATGGCGCTCGTCCAAGTGATTTGGCTCGTCCGGGGCATATTTTTCCGTTGCGGGCTAGAAAAGGCGGGGTCTTGAGGCGCCCAGGCCAGACTGAGGGTTCCGTAGACCTCGCTCTTATGGCTAACTTGAAGGGTGCAGGTGTGATTTGCGAAATAATGAATGATGACGGGACTATGGCTCGGATGCCAGACCTCGAAATATTCGCCAAAAAGCACGAACTTATTATTATTACGGTAGAAGATCTGATTAAATACCGCCACGACCGTGAAAAGCTCATCACTCGCGAAGTCAGCGGCACGCCACTGCCGACTAAATTTGGTGATTTCAGCATGCATCTTTACAAGTCGCACCTAGACGGCAAAGAGCATTTCGCCTTGTGCTACAACTGGGGCGATTCTCCTAGCGACGACGAGCAGGGTTTTGACGCTGTAGACGAAGACGTTTTAGTGCGTGTTCACTCCGAATGCTTGACGGGCGATTTACTAGGCAGCTTACGCTGTGATTGTGGGCCTCAATTGCAGACTGCCCTCGGCGAAATATCCTCTGCTGGGAAGGGAGTTTTGCTGTATATCCGCCAAGAAGGGCGTGGCATTGGGCTGGCCAACAAGTTAAGGGCATACAAATTACAAGACGAGGGGCTTGATACTGTCGAGGCCAATGAGAAATTGGGCTACCCGGCGGATATGCGAGATTATGGGATCGGGGCACAAATTTTGCACGATCTTGGTGTCCGTAAAATGAAATTGCTCACCAATAATCCTAAAAAGCTGACTGGCTTGGCCGGATATGGGCTTGAGATAACGGCGCAAATACCTCTTTCGCCTGATGTGCAAGAGCACAACGCTGCATATTTGAAGACAAAGCGTGACAAAATGGGTCATTCTATCGAGTTGTAGGGTAGTCTATTTTGTGCTTTTTGCGGGAAGCTTCTGCTGCTCGCCAACGTCTGTATTATGAAAGCCAATGACACTCTCTAAACCCACGCCCCAACCGATACTTCGGCAGTCTGCTGAAGACTTGTTCGAGTTGTATTCAGCCAAGATATATGGCTTGGCGCTGAAGTGCGGTTTGTCGGAAAAAGACGCTGAAGACGGTGTGCAAGAGGTTTTTATTAAGGTACAGCGTAAGCTAGACACCTTTCGCGGAGAATCGGCCTTGTCCACTTGGCTTTATCGGGTGGCCATCAACACTTTGCGCGACCATCGACGCAAGGTGACGCGTTATTCGAGGGCTCAGTCTCTCAATGAATATTCTGAGTCGAATGTGGCGCCAGCTTGTGACCGTACTTACTCTAATCCGAGCCTCGATGCCGAACGCAACGAGCGCCGTCTGTTAGTGCGCAATGCCTTGCAGCAGTTGCCAGAAAAATTCCGTGAGGTGCTGGTGTTGCGCGAACTCGAGGGCATGTCCTATCGTGACATTTCGCGCATTCTCGAAGTGAAGCAGGGCACTATCGAATCGCGTATTTATCGTGCGCGTACCCGCTTGGCCCTAGAAATATCAAACCTTGAAGGTGATCTAAATGATTAATAATAAGCAATGGAAATTACGCACTAGCGCCTGGTTCGATGGCGAATGTTCGGATATCGATTCAGCAGAAGTGCGCTCACATCTGCTCGAAGATAACGCCGCTCGACTAGAAGTGCAGCAGTGGCGCGATTTGCGTGCTGATTTACAGTTATTGCAGCCCGAAGCAGCTAGCGACGCGTGTGTAAAGCGCATGAAGAATCGCTTTCAGGATGGGTTGTCGCACGAGATTTACACTTACGCAAAGGCGGTACAGTGGTTGAATATCGCCGCGGCATTATTGCTTGCACTAAGCATCGGTGGATGGCTTGCCGTCAACAGCAAAGCGCCGGGCATTGAAGTATATGCTCAAGAATCTAATCAGCTTGATCAAGCGATTCACGATTTCTTATCGCGCCCAGCGTCTAACGATTAATGACGACCTCGGCTTTGCGCTTGTTGGTGCCGTCTTTGCTAACTTTACTGGCCGGATTCGTCGGTGGGGTAGCATGGCAAACTTATGCCGGTGGCGAAAAGACGGTTCGTGGTCTAGATAGCGATCTCGCCAGTTATTTGTCGGCGCTTGGCGGCGTGCTCGACCTCGACGACACCCAGCAGCAAGACTTGAAGCTAGCTCTTTATTACTACCAACAGCAGCGCGACGATTTGTTCGCTGAAAGTTTGTCGAAAGTCGACGGCCAATGGCTAGAGCTAGACCGGCGATTCGAGTCGCTGATATTCAGTAGAGTTCTCAACGAGTCCCAGCGCGCGAAGTTTGCTGATTTAAGACAGCCTCAGCAACTAGATTTTACTACGGTGCAACGTTAATCTGATACACAAGTTATGGCAAACAGCCTCGGCATTCATCTCTACTCTCATGGCTTCGATTACGTTGTTCTCGAAGGCACGGCTAAGCGCTACTCCGTTAGCGATTCTGGCAGCGTTTGCTTTTCGGCAGCCGATGTCAAAGATGTCAAAAATGTGGCTAAGCGCATTGCCGAAACAAGCAAAGGCTTCAAGGGTAATCAAATATGTCTAAGTTTGTCTTCGTCTGCGGTTCTAAACCGCGAGCTTGGATTGCCCTTTAACAATCGCGACAAAGTGGCGCAGGTTATTAAATTTGAAATAGAATCTGAGCTGTACCATCTAAATGTCGATGATGTAATAGTAGATTTTTTCGAACTTGACGACGGCCGAGCGACCTCAACGATGTCGGTTAACGCTCTTGATAAATCGCGACTGGCTACTGCTCTAGAAATTTGTGAGGCTGCCAGTTTTGATCCTCCAATTGTCGATTTGTCGATAGCGTCATTGTTCAATGCCATTAAGGTTTTGCCTGAGAGTAGTCGCACGGATCACGAAGCTTATCTTCATGTCGGCGCCGAAAGCTCGCAATTGGTCGTGCTGTCAGCTGCAGGTATGGTTAGCGCAACCCGCACTATCCCACTCGGATGGCTAGAGCTAGCACGTAATTTCGCTGTAAATGACGATGAGGTTACTGTTGCTGATAGTGAAGATATCGATTCAGAAATACCAGACACTGACACTGATGACGACTCAGTCGATGATTCTGTCGGCGGCTTCGAGCTAGGCGGCGACACTTCCGTCCCGTTCGGTAATAATTTTGAAACGGTGATGAATAATTGTTCTCACGCCGAACAACAGTCTTTTTCTCGAGCTCTTGAATCAGAGTTGCGCCGCGCTCTTACCGCGCTTAATTATGCGGGCTCGCCTCTGTATTTACTCGGTGCGCAAATAGATGGCTTGGCCGATGACTTGTCCGCTGGTCTAAGCATTCAGGTTGCACCACTCGACTTGGGTCTAACGGGACCCAATGATTCCGTGCCGCACACGATTGCCTTAGGCGCTGCGTTACGCGCCATTGGCGCCGAGTCTCTCGAAATGAACTTCCGCCAAGAAGAGTATCGTTATGCTCGAGGCGTAGAGAGAATTGAAGGACCATTAACTTGGGCTATGGTCGGCCTGGTGTTCTACTTTGCATTTGGTATGGCGATTGACGTGAAGTTAAGTCAGCAAAAATCAGCAGATGCGGCGGTGATGTACAGTCGTGCGCGACAAAAAGTGCAACGCTTAAACGAGCAGGTTGGCAACATTGAAGACTACCCCGATTCGTGGGTGATCAAAAACGATTTCTCTGCTAACGACGTGCCGCAAGAAGAGCATATCCACCTCTTGAAGCGTTCGGTCGATAAGGCCAAGAAAGATCTCGATCAGCTAATGGGTGAAGATGAAGTCGAAATGCCGCAATCCTGCCTCGAGGCATGGCGTTTATTAATGAACTACCTCGAAGTTGAGATGGCTGATTATGGTGGTAAATGGATGATTGAATCCTTCGAATTCACTTCGTTTAATAAATCTGCAAATGAACCAGCGCATGTTGGCGTTAAGTTCGGCATTACTATTTTTCCTGATAGTAGCGGTCAGTTAATTGGCAGATTCGATCGCTTGCAACGCAATTTGCAGGCGCAAGATTTTACCGTTGGTCAGGTCGAAATTCCGTCTACTGAACCGGCGTCGATTTCTGAGGCGAAGACCGCAATTGTTGAAGTGGATATCCTGGCGATAAACCCAAACGTTAGTAAAAAGTCATGAATAACCGCAGCACACTTTACACTTTAGTTGGCCTCGCGGTTGCCGCGCTTATCGGAAGCTTGTGGGCAGAGTCAAATCTCGAATACTGGGAAGACTCTTTGCGCTCGCACCAAACCCGTTATAAGGCCATTTGGGAAGAATGTGACGACTTAGAAATGCGTCGCGAAAAAGCACCAAAGGGTAGTGACGAGCAATCGTTCCGCTTGCATTTTCAAACTCAAGCTTACTCGGCACAGATGGGCGATATTAACGTTAACGTGAATACTCGTAATCGTAATGCTGTAGAAGACAAGATTTTTAAAATTGAGTTTGTCAAGGGAGACCAAGGTTTCCGCCGCGACCAATTGCGCAACTTTTTGTTTAATGCAGAATTGTTGTACCCACGTGTGCGAACCACTTCGCTGGTAATTAAGCCGCACTCTGAAGGCGCGCGCAGCCGTGGCATTGATACAGGGGTCGAGAGAATAGATTTGTGGGATATCACCAAGCTCGAGATGCGCCAACGTTCGCCAAAGGCTAAGAACTAAGTCGCGCCCAGTCGAATCCTCTTTGTTCGAATATCTTTAGATCTTCGATGGTGTCTAAATCGTTCAGTAGCGGTCCGAGATGCACTTTTAAATTGCAGGAGTCGGCCGCGGCAATGGTTTGTTGAAGTACATGCTCGGTGCTCCAGTCAATACTATCAAACAGTTGCGGATGCACTTTGTGCATCGCCATGAATGCGTAACCGCCATCGAAGGTTGGCGCTATGGCTACGTCGTTCTCACTTAAATGCGAGCATAGTTCGCTGATGTAGTCCGGATGTAAATCAGGCGCGTCAGTGCCGCTGACCGCAATCCAATTCTTGTAAGGAGTCGCTCGCAAGGCGTGTAGCATGCGCTGTCCGAGGTCGCGCCCTTGCTGAGTGCTTAGGCTGTCGTAATGGCTCAACCATTCTCCGAGCTCTTGTGTCGAATCGCCAGCCGCGGACCACAAATGTCGTTGCCAATTATCATTTTGCAGGCGTTGCCAGAAATCAGAGGCCATCTTCCTGTAAATGCGCCGCGCCTCAGTGTCGCCAATAGATGCTGCCAACCGCGTTTTGACAGGACCAGCCTGCCAATGCTTGGCCATAACGACGATAGAATTGCCCGAAGTGCGATTATTCATGTAACAGAGATACTCTAACATGCGAATAAGGTGTAAGTAAGTTAAGAAGTGCTAAACTACGCATTGAAATCATGACATCTGAAAAACTCTCCGATCTCTCGCAGCGCACCGTTAACGACGCTGTTTCCACTCGTTATGCCGAAGGCGCTAATGCTGTGGTTCCCGAATTGTGCTGCCCGGTCAGTTATGACGGCAAATATCTCGAAAAGCTTCCGCAAGAGATACTTGACCGCGATTACGGCTGTGGCGATCCTTCGCGCTTTGTCGCTGAAGGTGAAACTGTTCTCGACTTGGGCTCAGGAGGCGGAAAAATTTGTTATATCGCTAGCCAAATTGTTGGCCCTGAAGGCGGAGTGATTGGCGTTGATATGACTCCCGACATGCTAGCTTTAGCGCGGGGTCATCAGCAGTCCATGGCCAAAAAAATAGGGTGGGCTAACACGGCATTTTATCGCGGGCAAATAGAAAACCTTAAACTTGATTTAGACAAATTAGATTCGTGGTTGGTCAATAATCCGGTAACAGATGTCGAGTCGATGCAAGCAATGCAGGCTGAAGCAACCCGCCAAGAAAATGAAGAAACGATGATTGCTGATGCAAGCATTGATGTGGTTGTGTCGAATTGCGTACTGAACTTGGTCGCACCACATCTAAAGCATAAGTTGTTCGATGAAATTTACCGAGTCTTAAAGCCAGGCGGACGCGCTGTCATTTCCGATATTGTTTCGTCGGTTAAGGTGCCGGAAGAAATGCAAAAAGACTCTGAGTTATGGTCAGGGTGCATCTCGGGTGCACTCGAAGAGTCTGATTTTATTCAGGCATTCGTCGAAGCGGGGATGATTGGTGTTACTAGTGTCGTGCGCCAGCAAGAAGCATGGCAAACCGTTGACGACATCGAGTTTCGCTCGTTGACCGTTATCGCCTACCGTCCGCAAGAAGCACCCTGTTGTGCCGCTGGTGGCGAGGTGATGTATAACGGCCCGTTCGAAGAAGTTAGTGACGAGAGCGGCATGGTGTTTGTTCGCGGCGAACGAGTTGCGGTCGATGCCGGGCAGTTGGCAATGTTTAACACCGCTCCATACCAAGATATGTTCACTTGCTTCGATGGCGCCGGTGCCGATGTCTCGGTTCGCGAATCTGATGGCGGTTGTTGCTAATTACTAATGGCTGACTTTTCTTTTCCGCCGCTGCGCCGATTGGATTTTTCTACGTTGCAGTTCAATATAGGGCGTTTGTGTAATCAGGCCTGTTTGCATTGCCATGTCGATTCCTCTCCAGCGTTAACGGGGCCGCAAGATAATTCTTCAGGAGAATTGATTGATAAAGTTATTGCTCTGCTTGCTGCCAAGCCGGGTATCACAACTTTAGATTTAACCGGCGGCGCCCCTGAACTAAATGGAAACTTTCGGCGTTTAGTGGTCGCAGCAAGAGAGATGCAACGGCAAGTATTGGTACGCCATAATTTTACGGTGCAAGAAGAAGATGGCCAAAGTGATTTGCCGCAGTTTTTCGCCGAACATAAGGTAGAGCTTTTTTGCTCGTTGCCGTGTTACCTCGAAGAGAATGTAAATCAGCAACGCGGTGGCGGTGTATTTGAATCGAGCATTAAAGCCTTGCGCGCCTTGAATGCAGCAGGTTATGCGCAACCTCAATCGGCGCTCAAGCTTAATTTGGTTTATAACCCACTTGGCGACAGCTTGCCGCCAGCGCAGCAGGGACTAGAGGATGATTACCGCCGGGTGTTGTCCGAACAGTATTCTGCACAATTTAGTCATTTGTTAACGATTACTAATCAACCCATTCATCGCTTCAAGCATTTCTTGCAGCGTGAAAACAAGTTAGACGGATACATGAACTTGCTGCGTGATAACTTCAATCCGCAAACTTTAGATAGCTTAATGTGCCGTCGCGCCATTAGCCTGCGCTGGGATGGCAAGCTCTTCGATTGCGATTTTAATTTAGTAAAAGACATGCCCATGTTAAATGAACAAGGCGTGCCTTTAACCATCGACGATTTGTTGGTTGCCGATTTTGAATCAGAAGAAATTGTTGTCGATGATCATTGCTTTGCCTGTACAGCGGGCGCAGGTTCGAGTTGCGGCGGTAGCTTGGTCCAAGAGGTTTCATGAATAAATCTCTACTGCTAATCTCGGTGATGATTTTGGCGTTAGGCGCGTGGTTTTTTCTTTTACAAGAGCACACCGGTGTCGCACTTGACTGGGTACGAGATAAAGGTCCGATGGGCGCGGTTGTGGCAGGGCTGGTTTATGCCTTGGCAACCGTGTTGATGATTCCTGGGTCTGCGGCCACGCTTGCTATCGGCGCTATTTACGGCCCATGGATCGGATTGCTCATTGTGTCGCCAGCTAGTGTCTTGGGTGCAACCATGGCTTTTGTCTTGGGACGCGGTGTGTTTCGACCCACTATCGAAAAGAGAATGCAGGGCTCCAATAAATTCAAAGCACTGCAAGCGGCAATCTCCGATAACGGGTTAAAGATTTTGACCCTAGTAAGGCTGTCACCTATTTTCCCGTTTACCGTTATCAATTACGCTTTTGGCTTAACGCGAATTTCTTTACGTAAATATGTTGTAGGGTCCTTCGTTGGCATGTTGCCGGGCACCTTGCTTTACGTTTATCTAGGCTCTGCGGTGGGCGATGTGGGTCAGTTGATGAGCGATGGAGTACAAGACAGCGGGCGCGCGGGCAGCCTAATGTTTTATGGCGGCCTTATCGCAACAGCAGTAGTAACGATTATCATTACAAAAGCCGCGAAGCAAGCATTGGCCGCCGCGACGACATCCACGGCAAATAATAATGACACTATTACAAAATAACGAACACGACGACCGCTTGCAAAAACTTGTGGGTCCGCGTGATTGGCAATCGCCGCAACCGCATCGTCTTTACGATTTGGTGGTCATTGGCGGAGGCACGGCCGGATTAGTCTCAGCGGCGATAGCGGCTGGCTTGGGCGCTAAAACAGCATTGATTGAATCGGATTTGATGGGCGGCGATTGCCTTAACTACGGATGCGTGCCATCCAAGGCATTGCTAGCTGTTTCTCACCGCTTGCGTTATTTGCGAGAGGCCGCCGAGTACGGTATGCCGGCGTCAAGCGGCGAGGTAGATTTTGCCAAGGTAATGCAGCGCTTGCGAAAGTTGCGCGCCGATATAGCGCATCACGACAGCGCGCAACGCTTCACTGATTTAGGCATAGATGTTTTTATTGGTCAGGGCGAGTTTCTAAACAAGGACACGGTCCATGTGATAAGCGCCGATGGTGGATTACGCGCGCTGCAATTTAAGCGTTGCGT
>Ga0233427_10005014_pt1 | contig 10744 bp, 11 predicted proteins | sample SI_118_April2016_5_FD_179885 | JGI IMG/M metagenome (GOLD analysis project Ga0233427, IMG submission 179885) | Seawater microbial communities from Saanich Inlet, British Columbia, Canada - SI_118_April2016_100_MG | ecosystem: Environmental > Aquatic > Marine > Inlet | place: Canada: British...
TGTTTGTTTTTCTACAGCATCTTCTTGCCATTGTGTCGAAGCAGTGTCCTCTATAAGGTCGGACGCATTTTCAGAAGCCAAGAACACCCAGTCCCCTCTCCTTATTCCTACGGAATGGCCGCCAGCAGTTTTTGCTGTGCCTTTTGGTTTTTTTATTGTTACTGTTTTGTTTTTATCATTAAGGCAAATCATATCTACCTCGAGAAGCGTTCCCAAACACAGTAATTCTCGCACGCCCAAATAAGAAGAGGGTGGCGCAGGTTTTTTTACAATTTTATCTCGCACATTCAGGTAGGGTTTCAACCCTATCGCTGGCCAATTGTTGCCTTTGGAAAAATCGTTCTCAGAGGGCTTATCTGAAACAAGCCACTGCCACATACGAACCATATGTTCATTAACATCGCATCCGCTTGCCTTAATTGTGTTTGCAAGATTTGTTAGAACAAAATTTGTTTGTAGTGATAGCTCGCTATCAAGATGTGTATTAGCTGCCAATACTTCGGGAGCTAAGCCGGTCTGAAAATCACTTGCAATTTGTCCTGCAATAAAAACCCAGTCTCCAGCTTTTATGGCTGGACTATAGGGCATTAATGGTTTTGGAACTCCAGCTTCAAGGCCCGGCCAAACCGCCTCTTTGTTTGGTTTTGTTTTGGCTGTTTGCTTTTTTTTAACTGTTGTTTTTTTTGCGGCCTTTTTATTTGTCATTTTATAATCCTTTACTATTCTTTCTTTAGAGTTGAAATTTGTATTATTTTATCCTCGCACAAATATAAAAAAATTTGAACCTGTTGGTTTTTTATTGAGTAAAAAAACTCAAACCACAGACACACGAAATGTCTAAGTACATGAAGATGCCCAATACTGAGACATAAAATGAGTTCTTTGCTCGCCACATCTTTTTTAGCGCGAACTGCCTAAAAGTAGTCAATGGATAACAAACTAAAAATTGTTCGGAAACTTTAGTTTGCCAGATTTTTGTTTTTCTTATTTATTACGATGTAATAAAAAGGACAAAGCAACACCGTATACCTAATTACTTCTGGACCAATTAGTTCGAAAAATGTGAATGTGGTCAGCCCTAACAAAAAGAGGATGCAAAGCTCTAGGTAGCTCCTTAAAAACCTCTCCTTAAATGCCGCACGAATAATCAAAAAATTAACCGGTAGATAAAGTAGCGTAGCTGTAATGGCGCCAGGACTAAAATCAGTATAGTAAAAACTAAAGAAGATATGAAAACAAGCATTTATAACTTGCGTTGTCATTAAGAAAAATAAAACAATATGAGCGCTTCCTCTGTTGTTTTTGAGAAGGTGAACACAGATAGTTATTAAGAGAAGTGAGATAAGTATTATCAAAACCTCCTCAGTAGAGCCGGGGTTATTATCAGGGAAGTACCTTAATCGCCACTCCCTAAAATTAAATATAATATGCTCTTCAAAGTGATGCATTGCGTACATCAACGGGCCTAGAACAATCAGGTTTTTAAAGCCTTTCATGTTTTACCCTCACATGTGGCATTACCCTGCAATAGGTATGTTTCTATAACTTTCCATTGCCTAGCTTCTTCATCAACATCAACCAAACTTATTCTATCCAAAATAAAATTACCTCTTAAGGTCGATATTTTTGACACTACTTCTTTTTTTTTATCTTCAGGCTGATCTCCATAAAATAAGCTAATATGGGGAAAATATTCAATATGAGGAAGTGCAAGCTCCTTGTCTATGAATTTTTTGAGCTCTAGCAAATCTTTTTTTTCTTGGATTTTTAAAAATAGGGCTTGAAAAAAATCTTCCTTTGTTTCAATTTTATTGGAGAATATTTTAATTTTATTAAACCTATTAGCTATATATTGTAGTTTTTTAAAGGTATGGCTACCAAGACCTTGAAATGGTCCGCTTAAGGTAATGTGGGCTTCAAAGTTTACTCCCATCAGTTCATTGTTTGCTATTTTCTTCGCGCTCTCTATTCTTTTTACAGAATCATGATTAAATTGTCCCCATACCCATAAACCTTTGGAGACTCTTTTTTTATCCCTCTTGATAGGCTTAATCCAATATTTTTTCTGCTGTACTTGTGACATCTCGTAATTCAACTAAATTATACTTCTTTATAGTGAGCGCCTTATTGCAAGCTTATCTGTATAAAATAATTTACTCTTTCTTTTATTGGTATTCATATATCCATATCGTAGCTATATAAATAATAAATAGTTAGAGGCCTAGTGATCTAATGTTGCAAGACAATTTGCAATTCTTAGTCCTGCCTGACCATCTCCAAATATTGGCTCAGATTTGTACCGTTTTATTTTAAGCTGTTTTTTTATGGTGGCAGCAATTTCATCAGCAACATATGGAGCAAACATTATATTCTTTCCATGCTCTCTGCCTTCTTGTCGATCTCCTACAATTACTGCTGGAACTCCTAAATATGATCCCTCTCTTATAAAAGATGACGAATTTCCAATACAACATGCTGAGTTACTTAGGACTCTTGCATAGTCTTCTGGAGAGAAGTTCTTATAATAATATATTGGTTCTTTTGGGTTATTCTCTCTAAAAACCCTTATGCCCTTAGAAATATCATCGCTGCCTGCATCGATATTTGGCCACATCACTACCTTCTGTATGCCAGAAATCAGACTCAATGACTCTAGTGTTTCTTGAACCTGCTGCAGTCCATGGCCATAGCTTGTCGTAACAGGGTGTTGAATCATCAATAAATATGGTTGGGACCAATCAATTGGCTTTCCTACTCCTTGGTACCGGCTCATTAATTCATTAGAAATAGACATATTCTCATTAGATAAAATATCCATAGCAGGACAGCCAAAGTTAAAAACAAAATCAGGGTTCTCTCCCATTGATACAACCCTATTGGCTGAGTTCTCCGAAGAGGCAAAATGATAATCTGCTAATTTTGTTATGGCATGCCTTACACGATCATCTATGTTTCCACTAATTTCGCCGCCTTGAAGATGCGCCAGTGGTATATTTAGATATGTTGATGCTATTGCGGTTGCCATAGTTTCAAAACGGTCAGCAACCGTCACCACTATATCTGGCTTCATATCCTCAAATGCTGATGAAAGCTCAACAATACCAAGTCCTGTTGATTTCGCTTGAGTGGTTAATGTTTCGCCTTCAATAACATAATGGATAGAGCGATCTGGTTTGAAACCATCAGATTTAATAACATCAACAGCTCTACCAAAACGTTCAAGCAAGGTTGAAGCGCCTACGATAAGTTGCAACTCAAGTTGAGGGTGGTCTTGAACCGCTTTCATCAAATATTTTACTCGTCCATAATTGGCACGACTTGCAACTACTATACAAATCTTCTTCATAAAAAATGAAACCTCATATTATTTTAATAAGTATTTAGGATTGTGTTTATTCTTATACTCTACAAAAGATACTTGACTTAAATTAGCCGTCAAGGAAATTCGGCCAATCAATCAAAGTATATATCAGCAGCAATTAAAAAGTCTCCCCGTTTCTTATCTTGTGTTAATTGTTTGCCGATTATTTGTGTATATTGATTTATAGGAATACCAATGTCTGAAGGTTTTTTTCCCTCTAGATCATCATAAGATACTATATGCCCTTTTTTGAGGTCCTTATTAACTGAAAGTGATTTGCCAAAAATTCTTGCAAGTTCAGTGCTGTTCTTATTTAAAGCCTCCTTGTTATAGCCAGTAGTTGCTTTTTCAGTGAAACGAATGCCTTCAACGAGTTTTGAAAAATCTTTCACAGTTAAAGATGATTCTGCATCAGGGCCAAACATCCTCTTGTCGAAGGTTATATGTGCCTCAATAATTGATGCACCAACTGCAACGGCTGCTATTCCTGCATATATTTTGCCAGAATGGTCTGACAATCCTACAGGACAATTATATCGTTGTTTAAAGTCATCTATATATTTTAGGCCAATATCTTCAGCTTTTGTTGGATATTTGGTTGTACATTGTAAAATAGAATATAGGCTTTTATGTTTTTTTAAAAAGCCAATAGTCTCATCAAGACTTTCAGTGGAGCTCATCCCTGATGATAAAATAATTTCTTTCTCGGTATTGCATACCTTCTCAAGTAGAAGATGGTTAGATGCATCTCCTGAACCTATTTTATAACGCTTGACTCCTATTTTTTCTAACAAATCAACAGCTGCATTTGAAAAAGGTGTAGCCAGAAACTCAACACCTAGATCATCGCAGAGAGCCTTTAAAATCTCCCATTCTTTAAAAGGAAGCTCCATGCGTTTCCAATAATCAAAACGAGTTGCATCTATATGTGAGAAATTAATTCTAAATGGCTCACTCATGCTGCTTTCTGCTTCTGCAATGTGTACCTGAAACTTAACGGCATCAACACCAATGCTCGCTGCAGCCTTAACAAGTGAATGCAATATACCGATACTTCCATCATGCGCCTGCCCTATTTCTGCAATAATAAAAGTCCTTTTAGAAGCCATGTAATCAGTTAACTTCAAGCTCTACTCCTTCTGCAACTATCCGTGCTAGCTTTTGTGCGATAAATAACTCTGTTTTAGTCATCGAGTCTATTGTCGCTCCACCAATATGTGGGGTAACTATAATATTTCCATTGTTAGCTAAAGATGTCCATTCTTCAAGCCTATTATTAGTATTTTCATTTTCGATTACGTCCACGGCAACCCCTGCTAATTGGCCCTCTTTTATAGCTTGTAATAGATATAATTCATCCACCAGCTCTCCTCGTGAAGTATTAATAAAATATTTACCTCTTAGTGCATCTATTTCACTTTTGCCAATAATAGGAGGCTTACTAAAATCATAGCTGGCGCACAATACTATGACACGGCATTTTTCAATTAAAGGCCTAATACCATCCATCCTTTGCCATTTTGCTTTGGAGGGCACATCAACAATATCATGCCAGTAAACATTTGAGCCAAAATTGCTGCAATAATTTGCAACTCTGTAACCAACCCTTCCAAGGCCTATAATTCCAATATTATTTTTCCATAGCTCTTCCCCTTTATGGTTTTCACGCTCCCACTTTCCATCTGAAGTATCCTTAAATACTTGTTTATAGTTTCTTAGTAGTGACAAAATTAATCCAAAAGTATGTTCTGGTGTAGCTCTTATTGTCTCCAGAAACTCTCTTTCGCCTTTTAAGGTTAGTAACTTTATAGACCGAGCGCTCAAAGATGCTTCATCTATGTGATTATGTCCGGTTGTTGGGCTGCATAAAAAGCGTAGCTTTGGCGCCATACTTAAAAAACTTTCATCTATTTGGTATCCAAGCCTTATAAACAGAGCGTCCATACCCATTAAAAAAGTTGCTAAATCTCTTTTGTCATATAATTTAATTTCTCCCAGTCTGTCTAGCTCATCAAGGGCCTCTGGTGAAAATTGATCACTTTCTAGTATTCCTATTTGCATAACAAAGCCCTTAATATAGTTAAGTCATCAAATGTATCAATATCTATGGAGTTAATTTTACTCATCTCTAATAATACTGGTTGATCACAGACCAACTGGCCTGTAGTCCGCAAATATGGAGTCTTGACCACATAAACGCAGCCATTTCTCACCATGTTTATTTCATGCTCCTGCCTTCTAACGCCCTTGTTATGATCAGGGTTAATTGGCTTGATACGACCCTCTCCACACTCTCTGTACATAACTAAATCATTAATATACTCTTCTCTATAACAAGAAATAAGTGAGTCTGCTTCTGACTCATTAAGGCGAGTAATTGCCTCAGTTATAGACTCGATATTTCTGCATGGACTGGTTGGTTGCAATATCATAATCGCATCATATTTGTTATCTGGGGATTCTAAGGATTCAAGAGCATGAACCACATATTCTATTGCTTTAGCTGTATCTGATGCTGCTTCTTCTGGGCGTAAAAATGGGACATCAGCTCCAAAACTTTTTGAGACCTCCATAATTTCTTTATCATCTGTAGAGACAATACACCTGGATAATATTCCGTTTTCAACAAGCTTATTACCAAAATCTATAGATATGGATATAAGCGGCTTACCACAAATATCCGACAAATTTTTTCTGGGGACGCCCTTCGATCCGCCTCTAGCTGGAATAATACCTAAAATACGCATCATTTTATCAACCTAAATAGCCTCTATAATGTTAAAAATCAATTCTTCAACCATTCCAATATATCATTAACAACTATCCTTTTGAGTGGCCTAGAGTTAATAGTGTTAGAAAATGGCCTGATTCTAACTAGGCCCACTGGTCAATTCCTACTACAAGATCCCCTTTAGCGTTTCTAGTATTGATAAGCCCCCTTGGCTCAATCAATATAATTTTTTGCTTCATCTTAAGCAAAAGGCTTGTGCTCTGTCCCCTTTGGGTATAGCTATCATCTCTCTTTCATTTAATTCAGCGCTCTCATCTGCAAACTCTATTCATACTGCTCATCATTTAAGCTTCTCAGTAAAGATTACCACCAACGACTTACATCGTCATGTTATAAACCAAGTTCCTTATTTAAAAAAAGGGGTTTTAAGAATGGTATTAAAAAAGATAATGTAACCTTTACTTCCCTTTGTTGTTATGGTAAGTTTTCGTTACATTTCATAGTGTGGACTTTGTCACACATATAAATAAGGAGTAAATTATGGAAAGTATATTAGCGCTAGGAATACCAATCGTAGCGATATTGAGCCCAGTATTAATAGTTTTTGTTATTTTCTTTTTTAATAATAGAGGTCAAAAAGATAAATACGACACAATGATTGAGATCTCTAAAAACATTAAAGATCCATCTGAAATTAAAGACTTACTGGAGGACTTACAAGAAAAGAAAAAACCCATAGATTACAGAAGAGGTGGAGTAATAACTTTATTTGTAGGTGTTGGTTTGTCTCTCTTTGGTTGGACCACAGGAGCAAGTCCCATACAAGGTGTTGGTTTTTTAGTTGCTGCAATTGGTATTGGTTCAATCATTGCTGGGTATCTATACCCTAATGACAGTGCCGGTATTACAAAAGCAGTTGAAGACTTTGAAGAAAAATAAAATTGGGTAAACATCACAAAAACCTTCTAAATAATCTTGAAGCAATGAGAAAGTCTTCCGGGTTAACACAGCAGGCGCTTTCTGAAAGTGCGGAAGTCTCAAGAAAAAGTATTAACGCAATCGAAAATGGAGTCTATGTCCCATCCACAGTTCTTGCTTTAAAAATTGCAAAGACGCTTAACTGCTCGGTTGAAGATTTGTTTAAGCTACCTTAATACACTTGCAGCAACAAGCATCTGTGGTTATTCATATTCAGCTAAGTTTATTTTTTCCGTCAAAATAAACTATGTTTTTGACTTCGGGTGGTCCCTCTACACATTTTAAATTTATACTATATGAGCCTGGATGTGAACGAGGTTGATAAAAACTTTTTATTCCACAGTTTTTGCAAAAAATATGTTTTGCCTTTTGGGTCCCAAAAGAATACCTAGAAAGCATTTCATTGCCTTGAGTTATTTTGAAGTTATCATGCTCAATAAAAAGGTGCTCGTAATCAAGCATTGTGCATATAGAACAGTTGCATTTCCAAATCTCAACAGACTCCTCTGAATAAAATTTGAATTTTATTTCTCCGCAATGGCATCCCCCGAGATACTCTTTCATAATTTATCCTTTTTAATTATCTGTTTTGTTCTGCTCCACTGTAACGGAGTGTTTTTAAACAGTGCTTTATTTTTCTAAAAGGGGGTTTCTTCCCCATTTATTTTCATCTTCTTTTGCTGGAAGCATGCACCATACAAGAACAACAAAAATACCAATAATGGTTAAATATGATAGTTGCCACCAACCCGAGTATCCCCTATCTTGCATTCGTCTTGAGGTAACTGAAATAGATGGAACTGCTAAAACTATTTCTAAAATTATACTTAACACACCCCTATTATAATTTTCAATATCAACAATGCCTGTTGCGATCTCAAAAAGAACAACAATGCCTCCAAGTAAGAAACTTGCTAAAACGAAATACCAAAATTCACTTCTAGATGCTCTCCCGCGAAAGTTTTTCCAGTTCGTTAAAACAGAAATAAATGCTTCTTTCATATTCATAGTTCTATTCCTTTTAAATCACTGTTTCCTTCTACTCCACCGTTACAGAGTGTTTTACTACAGTAAATTACTCTTCCTTGTAATCCTGATCCAAGATTCCCTTTTCTTTCAAAGTTTTTATTAATTTTTCCGTTCTTATAAGTGCAACCACTCCTACTAAACCAAAACAAAGTGCTGCTGCTGCGAGTCCATCCATAATTTTCTCCTTCTAATTTACTGTTGTAAATTACTCCACAGTTACAGCTTTGGCTAGGTTTCTAGGTTGATCAACGTCGTTGCCTTTGTGTAGCGCTGCATAATAGGCCAGAAGCTGGAGTGGTATGGTGTAAACAATTGGGCTTTGAATCCTGTTTAAGTTTGAGGGCAGTATTAACGCTTTCTCAAATCCATTTTTTGTAATGTTCTCATCATCACAAATAACATAGAGCTTTCCACCTCTAGCTCTTACCTCTTCTAGGTTGCTCATAATTTTTTTGAGAAGCTCGCCTGACGGGGCAATAGCTATAACAGGCATATTTTCATCAACCAGTGCTAATGGGCCGTGTTTTAATTCGCCAGCAGGGTAGGCTTCTGCATGAATGTATGAAATTTCTTTCATTTTTAGTGCGCCCTCTAGTGCTATTGGATAATGAAGGCCTCTACCCAAGTACAATGCGTTTGTTTTTCCATTAAGCTCCCAAGCCATTTCTTCAATTTCTTTCGCCATACCTAAGACGTGCATAATAATTTCAGGCAGCTCTTTAATCCCATCTAAAGATTTTTTTTGTTGTTTGCTTTCAATTCCTATTTGGTCTCCCAACACAACTCCAAATAAAGCAAGTGTTGCTAATTGGCTTACAAACGCTTTGGTTGAAGCAACCCCAATTTCTGGGCCCGCGTTGGTTGGGATACATACATCTGCCTCTCTCGCCAAGGCGCTTTCCGTTACGTTGCATAATGCAATGGTTCCAAGATAGTTTTCTTCTTTCGCTTTTCTAAGCGCTGCTAGTGTGTCTGCGGTTTCTCCTGACTGGGATATTGAGATAAAAACCGAGTTGTGTTTTTTTGGAGTCGTGTTGTAGCGATATTCGCTTCCAATATCTACAGTGACTGGAATTCTTGCGTAATGCTCTAACCAAGCCTTGCCCACTAAGGCAGAGTAGAAGCTGGTACCACAAGCTGATATTTGAACGTGCTGAACATCGCCAAAGCTGACCCCCGACTCTTTAATAGCTGATTCCATTTCACCTGTAATAAAACTGCTATAGGCCCTTTTAATTACTTCGGGTTGTTCGAAGATTTCTTTTTCCATGTAGTGTCGATAGCCTTCTTTTGTATAACTGTCTGCGGTTAGGTTTGAGACTGTGGTATCTCTTTTAACTTCGACTAAATCCTGGTCGTAGATGGTTATTTTGGATGGGTTAATTTCTGCAATATCGCCGTCTTGGAGCAAGACAAACCTGCTTGTTAAGGCTATTAGGGCGCCGGCATCTGAAGCAAAGTAGTTTTCTCCAAGCCCTTGGCCGATAACCAAGGGGTTGCCTTGCTTTGTGCCGAATACTTTTTCAGGATGATTGGGGTCTATAATTGCAATTGCAAAGTCTCCTTCGAGCTCTTTACACGTTAATGCGATTGCCTCTAACAAGTTGTTTTTTTTTCTGTGATGGTGGATCAAATGAACAATTGTTTCTGAGTCGGTTTTACTAGTAAACTCATATCCTTGAGACAGCATTTGTTTTTTTATAACATCAAAATTTTCTATAATTCCATTATGCACCAGTGCTATCTCATCGTTTGAAAACTCGTCTCCAGATGTGTGTGGGTGTGCGTTAATTGTTGAGGGCTCTCCATGTGTTGCCCACCTAGTGTGTGCAATTCCGTTATTGCTTGCTAGGGTTTTATTTGCTTCTATTTCTTTTTTTAGCTCGCTGACCTTACCTTGTTTTCTTATTCTGGTTATTGTCTTGTTGTCCAGCACTGCAATTCCAGCCGAGTCATACCCTCTATATTCCAGCCTTTCAAGGCCGTCCATTAGTATAGGGATAACATTTCTTCTTCCTGATGCTGCAACTATTCCACACATGTTTTACTTGCCCTCCTTGGTTGGCCTTTTCCAACCATCAAGTGTTTTTCTATTGCCCCTCTCTAGTGTTAGCTTACCTCCCTCGGCTGACTTCGATATGGTTGAGCCTGCGCCTATTGTCGCTCCGCTTTCTATATTAATTGGGGCAACCAATTCCACTCCTGAGCCAACAAACACATTGTCACCAATAACCGTTTTGTGTTTGTTTGCACCATCGTAATTACATGTTATCGTTCCTGCTCCAATGTTCGTGTTGCTCCCTATTGTTGCATCGCCAATATAAGACAAGTGGTTAACTTTAGAGCTTTGCTCTATTTTGCTGTTTTTTGTTTCTACAAAGTTTCCGATTTTTGCTTCAGACATAAGCTCTGTTCCTGGCCTGACTCTTGCAAATGGTCCAACACTGCAGTCGCTTCCTATGGTTGACTGCTCAATATTGCAGTGGGATAGAATTTTTGAGTTGTTGCCAATCTGTGTGTTTGCTATTAATGAGTATGGGCCCACTGCTACATTGTCTCCAATAACCACGTCTCCAACAAAGATTGTGTCTATATCAATATAGACATCTCTCCCGCATGTTAGTGTTCCTCTTATATCAATCCTG
>Ga0233427_10005019_pt1 | contig 10737 bp, 8 predicted proteins | sample SI_118_April2016_5_FD_179885 | JGI IMG/M metagenome (GOLD analysis project Ga0233427, IMG submission 179885) | Seawater microbial communities from Saanich Inlet, British Columbia, Canada - SI_118_April2016_100_MG | ecosystem: Environmental > Aquatic > Marine > Inlet | place: Canada: British...
GGCGATCCTGCTCGTATGATGCTTGATAAAAGGGAAGATTCTAATCAACTTGAAATAATTAAGAAAAAGTATGCTTTTGATAGAGCAGTTAGTGAGCAATATTTTTTATATCTGAATGATGTATTACCCTTGTCAATTCATCATAATAATGAAAGTTCATTTACCTCATTAGAATCAGGAAAGTATAATTATACTGCACTTTTTTCTGTTTCTGAATTTACGGTAGTTGTAAAAAATCCCTATTTAAGAGAATCATTTGTAAAGCAAGGAACTACAGTAGCTTCAGTTATAGGAAATACTTTTAAAAACACTTTAGTTTTAGCTTTGGCTTCAATCGGTTTAGCCTTGTTTTTAGGTTTGTTGCTAGGTGTGTTTTCTGCACTTTATAAGGATACTTTTATTGATAAGTTGATTCTGTTTATCTCAGTTTTAGGAATGTCCCTGCCATCATTTTTTGCATCTATACTTATTGCTTGGTTTTTTGGTTTTTTATTGCATAACTATACTGGTTTAAATATGACTGGAAGTTTGTATGAAGTTGATGATTATGGATCAGGGTCTTTTTTACAAATTAAGAATTTAATATTACCAGCAATTACTCTAGGGATTCGTCCTTTATCAGTTATTATTCAGCTTTGCAGAAACTCCTTGTTAGAAGTGCTTTCTATGGATTATGTTAGAACTGCAACTGCTAAGGGTTTAAGTCAATTCACAGTGATTTTCAAACATGCGTTAAGAAACGCATTAAACCCTGTAGTTACTGCAGTTTCAGGTTGGTTTGCTTCCATGTTAGCAGGTGCTGTTTTTGTAGAATATATTTTTGCTTGGAACGGAATAGGAAAAGAAATTGTTGATGCTTTAAATAAAATGGATTTGCCAATTGTGATGGGTTCTGTGTTATTTATCGCTTCAATATTTGTTATAATAAATATAATTGTTGATTTAATTTATGGGTGGCTCGACCCCCGAATAAGACTTAGTTAAAATGAGAAAAAAGATAGTAGCAGGAAACTGGAAAATGAATTTAAATAGAGTAGATGGTATAGCTCTTGTTGATGCTGTATTGTCTCAATTGCCAACTGATAATAGCACTCATGTGATATTTTCACCTTCATTTGTATATTTGTATAAGGTGGCTAAAATGTGTGCTAATACTTCTAAAGTAGTAGCTGCATCCCAAGATTGTAGTGCAAATCCAAAAGGTGCTTTTACTGGAGAAGTTTCTGCAAAAATGATTGCTTCATGTGGAGCAAGATATGTAGTGCTGGGTCACTCAGAAAGAAGAGCAAATTTTAATGAATCAAATGAGTTGTTAAAAGAGAAAGTTGCCCAAGCATTTTCTTCCAATCTAAAAGTGATTTTTTGTTGTGGTGAAAGTTTACAGCAAAGAGAAGATGGCGTACATTTTGATTGGTTGAAAAGTCAGATTTCTGAGAGTTTGTTTCACTTATCATCTTATGAGTTTGCTAATATTGTTATTGCTTATGAGCCTATTTGGGCAATAGGAACTGGAGTTACAGCCAGTTCAGAGCAGGCACAAGAAATTCATGCTTTTATTAGAGGTGTATTAGCAGATAAATACGGGACTGATGTAGCTGAAAGCACATCTATTTTGTATGGAGGTAGCTGTAAGCCTTCAAATGCAAAAGAGCTTTTTACACAAAAAGATATTGATGGAGGATTAATTGGAGGTGCGTCATTAAATGCAGCAGATTTTGTTGCAATTACACAATCATTTTAATGGAATATACTGAAGTAGATATCAGATTGAAATCAGTAAATCCTTTTGCAGATATAATTGTTGCAAAGTTAAATGAAATTGATTTTGAGTCCTATGCTGAAGATGCAAATGGTGTAAAGGCTTATGTGCAAACAAAGTTGTTAAATGAGGTTGAAGTAAAAAGCATTATAGATAAAATTTCTAAACAAACTGAACTTTCGTATTCTATTAATAAAGTAAAACAAGAAAACTGGAATCAGCAATGGGAAAGTAATTTTGAACCTGTTGTTATTAATAATAAATGTATAATCAGAGCACATTTTCATCAGCCAATCCCAAATGTTGATTTTGATATTATTATTACTCCTAAAATGTCATTCGGAACTGGACATCATGAAACTACTTCATTGGTTATGAATGAAATGTTTTCTTTAGATTTTAATCAGAAATCTGTTTTAGATATGGGGAGTGGTACTGGAGTCTTGGCAATATTAGCTTCTAAATTAGGGTCTAACTCCTTAGTTGGTATTGATTTTGATGAGTGGGCTGTTGAAAATGCGGAAGAAAACTCAGTATTAAATTCTATTGATAATATTGACTATATTCATGGTGATGCAGATGCTATTGGTGATGCAACTTTTGATATTATTGTAGCAAATATCAATAGAAATATCATTCTACAAGATATTGAGAAATATGTTGGTGCAATGAATGAAAAATCAGAAATAATATTCAGTGGCTTCTTAAAAGAAGATATTCCGTTAATTTTAGAGAAATCAGAACAACTTGGCTTGGATTTAGTTGTTTCAAAAAATAAAAACAAATGGCAAATGTTACATTTAAAAAAAGTTTAATACTTTTTGTATTAATGTTGTTTTCTTCATTTTCTGTTTTAGCACAGAAAAAAGGAAAACTAAAAGAATTTTCAAAAGAATTCCCTCCTTACTTAATTGAGTTAGGGGATTTTATGAGTGCAACTGATAATTCTGATTTGAAATCAGCATTTAAGATCTTTAAGAAGAAAGCAGATGCTTTAACTGCATCAGAGAAAGAGCTTATTATAAGTATTTCTGATAAAATGTTAAAGAAAAGATTGAGAGCAAAACCTCATTTCTTTGAGTTTTTATCTGCAGTTGTAGTAGTTGATAATCATGCAAAAGGAGAGTCTATGCTTTTAGAATGGTTAAATGTTGTGGAAGAAACCGTTAAGGAAACAACTACAAAAAAGTTAGTTATGTTCTTTTCATTTACTAAGAATTTAGTTGCTGAGAATACTTTAAGGTCAAGTAAATCTGCAAATTGGAATGTGGGAAGTGCTGTCTATAATTTTGAATTTGAAATGATTGAGCCTGTTATTGTTTTTGCATCTCCTTTTGATTTGAACTGTTCAGCAGAAGGTGGGTCTTATGAAATTACGGCAACTAAGGGTAGGTATTATTTTGTTTCTAATGAGTGGGTTGGTGAAAATGGCGTGTTAGATTGGGAGAGTCAAGGTATGTCAAAGGATTCTGTTTATGCTGAAATTAACTCCTATAAAATTGATACAAGAAAAAGTATTATTGTTGCTGATTCGTCTGTTTTTTGGAATAAATATATTTTCAATAAACCAATTATTGGAGAGGTTAAAAATAAAGTTGCTAGAGGAAAACAAGCTGAAAATTATCCTAAATTTACATCTTACAGTAAAAATATTGAGTTAAAAGATATCTTCCCAAATATTGATTATAGAGGAGGTTATAAAATGAATGGTAAGGAGTTTATTGCTGACGGAGGAGATTATGCTGAGGCTAAAATCGTGTTTAAAAGCAATGGAAAGGATGTTTTTATTGCAAATGCTAAGCGTTTTAGTTTAAAACCTGATAGAATTTTATCCCAAGAAGCTGGTGTCAAAATATATTTTGATGAGGATTCTATTTACCACTCAAACTTGCAGTTTAAATACATTGACAGTAAACGGCAGTTGCAATTATACAGAAAATCAAATTCAATTTCTGGTGCTCCAATGTTGAATACTTACCATAATGTTACTATGGATTTTGAACTTTTGCAATGGGATATTGATGGGGATATTATCACTTTTGGGTCTTTGCCTGGAACTGCTGAATCAAGAGTTGAATTTGAGTCTGTAGATAGATATTTGCAGCAAAAATTTGAATCAATGCAAGGAATTGATGCTATACATCCTTTGTTTTTAGTGAATAATTATGTTAAAGCAAAACAGGAAGAAAAGTTTTTTGTAGAAGATTTTGCAAGATTTTCGAAATTTCCAATGGTGCAAATGCAGCATTATCTTATTCAGTTGGCTAATGATGGTTTTATATTTTATGATTTTGGTGAAGAAAGAATTACTGTACTTCCTAAATTGTATAATTATATAAATGCTGCCTCAGAAATTGGCGATTATGATGTTATTACTTTTAGTTCTCTAATTTCGGAGAAATATGGAGGGAATCATATTACAAATGCAGCTTTAAATATTGCAACAAAAGATTTGAGTATTTTAGGTATTGATTCAATAATTTTAAGTTCAGCCAGAGGAGTGAGACTCTATCCTAACAAGGGACGAGTAGTTTTAAAAAAGAATAGAGATTTTATATTTAATGGGCAGGTTTCTGCTGGGAATGGTCGTTTAAATCTTTTTGGAAGAGATTTCAAGTTTAATTATAATGAATTTAAGTTAGACCTACCGCAAATTGATTATAGTCAGTTTTCTGTACCAAAAAAAGATAAGTATGGATTTGAAGAATTAATCCCAATAAAGACACTAATTGAGGCAGTGTCAGGTGATTTGAGTATTGATGATCCCACTAATAAGTCAGGAGTTAGTAGGGATAGTTTTCCAGAGTATCCTATCTTTAGATCTTCTGAATATTCTTATGCATATTACGATAACAAATCAATTCATGATGGTGTATATAGTAGAGAGAAATTCTCTTTCCATTTGGAACCTTTTAAGATTGATAGTTTAGATACTTTTAAAGCAGAAGGATTGTGGTTTGCAGGGGTTTTTGAATCAGCAGGAATTTTTCCGACTTTTGATGATACCTTAAGATTACAAGATGATTATTCTTTAGGTTTTACAAGAAAAACTCCTTCTGAAGGATTTGATATCTATGGTGGAAAAGCAAAATACAAGAATGAAATTAACTTAAGTCATGAAGGATTAAAAGGTAGTGGAGAATTTGAATATATTACTTCACAAGCATCATCTGAAGAAATATTCTTTTTTCCTGATTCTACAAACTTCCACACTCAGTTATTTGCGCTTTCTGAAGTTTCTATTGGTATTGAATTCCCTGATGTAAAAAATACTGAAACTTATGCTCATTTTGAACCCTATAATGATAGGTTAGAGGTGTGTCAAACTAAAGATGAGTTTGAGTTTTACCATAATCAAGCTACTTTTAAAGGAGATTTATTGTTGCAACCTATTGCACTCTCTGGTGGCGGTTTAATGTCATTGGATAAAGCAAATGTAGATGCTGAGGTGTTTACATTTAATGCTAATTGGTTTGGGTCTGAAGATGCAAATCTTCAAGTTTTTGATGATTCAAAAAACACGGCAATTAAAGCCAATAACTTAAGGTCACATATTGATTTGGCTTTGCGTGAAGGTTTTTTCTCTTCAAATGGGTCAAATTCTTTTGTTGAGTTCCCTGCAAATAAATACATCTCGTATATTGATAAGTTAAGATGGGATATGGATGATGAATTATTTACTTTGGGTGATGAGGCAGCTTCTGTTGGTAATCTTACTAAATTTATTTCTTATCATCCACACCAAGATTCTTTAAGTTTTGAATCGCGTACAGCATCTTATAGCTTAAAGGATTATATAATTAATACTAAGGGTGTTGATAAAATACTTGTTGCTGATGCAATAATTGTTCCTGATTCTGGTGTTGTTATAGTTGCTAAAAATGCAGTTATTAAAACTTTGTCAAATGCTAGAATTCTTGCTGATGATTTAACAGAGTATCACATATTTACTAATGCAATAGTTGATATTAAAACAGCACATAAATATACAGCAAGTGGTAATTATACTTATAAAGATGCTATGAGAAATGAACAACAGATCTTCTTTAAGGATATAAAAGTAAATACTGATACAATAACAATTGCTAGAGGAGATGTTGCAACTGATAAAGTGTTTCATATTGATAGTAAGTTTGACTTTAAGGGTAGTGTTCATTTAATTTCAAATCAAAGGAACCTAACTTTTGATGGGTTCTTTAAAATAAATCATAATTGTGATTTAATTGAAAAAGAGTGGGTTAAATTTGAATCTAAAGTTGATCCTAAGAATATTAATATTATTTTAAGTTCGAATCTTTTAAATGATAAAAATGAGAAGTTATATTCTGGAATAATGATGAGGCAAGATACATTTAGTGTTTACTCAACCTTTTTTAATAAAAAAGAAAGTGTATTAGATGTGGAACTAATTAGTTCTGATTATTCTCTTTCTTATAATAAAAGAACATCTTCATTTATTATTAATGGTAAAGATTCTTTAGATAATAATTTTACCTTATTTGAGAATACCTGTAAAACTAAGGGAGAGGGTGAAATTGATCTAAACCTAGATTTAGGAAAAGTTCAAGTAAGAACAATTGGTTTAATGAATCATGATATTAACAATGATAAAACAGATATTAAAGGGTTTGTTTTATTAGATTTCTTTTTCTCTGATCAAGCTTTGATATCAATGGTTAAGGATATTAATGGTGATAATAAGAACGGGATGGGTTATGATGAATATGATGAGTTTTATGTTTTAAATATGCATAGATTAATAAGAGATAAAGCGAAAACATCTCAGTTTATTCTTGATTTAGAGTTAAATAAGATAAACTCTATTCCAGAAGAAGTAAGCTCAACTTTTGTGTTTTCTGATATCAATATGATTTGGGATAAAAAGAATAAGGCATTTATTAATAAAGGCGATTTTGGATTAGGAAACATATTAAGCAACCCGATTAATGATAATATGGGTGGTTTTGTTATTTTTGAGAAGAAACATGGAAATGCTGGAGATGGGTTGTCAATATTAATGCAAACTTTTGATGATGAATTATATTGGTTTAAATATCAAAGTAATGCTATGTGGGCCTTTAGTTATAATGTTAATTTTACTACTCCAATAGGAAGTTTGGGGGCTTCAAAAAGAAAATTAGAGGGTAGTAAGTTTAATTATTCACTAAAGAGTGAAGCTATTTTTGAAAAAGAACTTAAGCAGTTGAAGAAAAAGTTTTAATTATTATCTTGCCGAACTTTAAATGATAACTACAGAAATAATATTATTTGTTTTAGGTGCTTACTTAACTGGAGCATTTCCATCAGCAGTTTGGGTGGGTAAAACTTTTTATAAAATTGATGTTAGAGAATATGGTAGTGGTAATGCTGGAGCTACTAATACTTTTAGAGTTTTAGGAAAAGTAGCTGGAATTCCAGTTCTTTTTATGGATATTTTTAAAGGGTGGTTGGCTGTAAATTATGCTTTATTAATTAGTAATTCATCAGAGTTATCTCCAGAGTTGTTTTTTGAGAACCAATTAGCTTTTGGTATTGCTGCTGTAATTGGACATTTATTCCCTGTTTATACTGGTTTTAGAGGTGGTAAGGGAATTGCTACTATGATGGGACTGCTAATTGGATTAAATCCTTTAGCAGCACTTTTTTCGTTTTTAGTATTTGTAGTTGTATTCCTAGTTTCAAAATATGTATCATTAGGTTCAATAGTTGCATCTATGGCTTTTCCTGTTTTTGTAATGTTTGTTTTAAATTCGGATAATTCGTCCTTAAATTTATTTGCAATTTTTGTTCCCATCTTATCGTTAATAACTCATCAAAAAAATATTGAGAGATTAATAAGAGGTGAGGAAACAAAAGTTATATTTGGTAAAAATAAGAATAATGAAAAAGACTCCTAAATCTACACCAAAAACTAGTTCTAGTAAAGTTGAAGAAAAAGCATTGTTTTTAATCAATGATGATTACAATACTTTTGATCATGTTATTGATTGTTTAGTGGCAATTTGTGATCATGATGAAATACAAGCTGAGCAATGTGCTGTTTTAGTTCATTATAAAGGAAGTTGTGAAATTGCTATTGGAAAAGAAGCTGATTTAATCCCTTTACAAGAAGATTTATCTCTTTACGGATTAGATGTAGAAATACTTTAAGAAACTAAATTAAAATAGTTCAAATAAATTATATTTGCAGCCAATTTGGACTTGTAGCATAACTGGATAGTGCACTAGATTACGGCTCTGGAGGTTGGGGGTTCGAATCCCTCCAAGTTCACTTAAAAAACTAACCCTTTACTTTTGTAGAGGGTTTTTTATTTTATGATTTTTATAATTGCAGACTTCCCAAGTTCAAGTTGAGTGATAATTGGATATTTAGTTTTACTATCAACCAATTCCATTCTACTAGTGTTAGGTGGTGAAGTTCCTAAATTTGTAGCCTTTATTTCTATTGTATTCTCTCCATCAACTAATCTGTATTTTACTTTCTTTCGCCTATTTTTAGTTTCAAAATTATTTAGAATAATGTTGCCATTTATTATAAGTTGGATCTTATCGCCATCTTCCTGATTTGCATCCCAAATGAAGAGTTTTATTTTATCAGATTCCCAATTAATTGTAAAGTCATCACCATCTTTTAGAATCTTGGTTTGCTGTATTTGGTTTGTGTCAGTAAGAGTTTTACTAGCTTGTTTGTCAATTTTTTTCTTAACTTTTTCTATCTTTTTTATTAGTTTTTTTTCTTCCATTAAAATTATTTTACCACTAGCACATTGTGTGCTATCCAGAAAATTTCCTATAAAAGTACCTTCTAATCTTTTTGTGCCAAATTTACCTTTGAATGAAAGGTTCATATTTATATAGCAGAAAGTATTTAAAGGAGCTTCAGAATTGGTTTGTAGGATTTGAGTCTCTTGCAATTGAAAGGATTTATCTTTTTTAAAATATAAGCCACTTATCTCGCTTTTAGTTTCATCAGGGGTATTTATATTGGTGATGGAATAACCATTTATAATTCCATTTTGTTCTTGCAGATTCAAACTAAAACTAATAGGTGTATTGTTGCTTAAAATTAAAGTACCTAAATAGCTAAAAGATTGTGTTTGCGCATTTAAATGAATAGCAAATAGAATAAAAATAAAAGTTAGATTTTTCATTTTGTAAAAATAAAATAAAAGAAGTTAAGATTATTAATAATTATAAAAAACCCACCCAATCGGGTGGGTTTTTATATATTTACCTCATGAAATTTATCTATTTATTGTTCATGATATTATTTGTAAACATAGCATTTGCATCTTTCCCTGTTGTAGATTCTATTTCAGATCCTAATGAGGGGATTTATAAAACTATTGGCTATTTTATGGGAATGTTTATGCTAGTTTTTGGTGTAATTATTGCATATGCATACAATAATAAAATAATGATTAAGTCTGCATGGAAAGGATTTTTAACAGTTATAGGTCTTTTTGTGTTATTTGTAGCTTTACTTTTCATGCTTTTTTATTTTTTCCCAGAGGATCTTAATGATTTTGGATTTTAATATATCAACTTCCAAATCTCCATTCCATCAAAAGTGCCTGAGCTCATCATAAGTAAATTTTGATTAAACCAATCTAGGGATTTAAGATAGCTTTCTAATTTTTTAGAATCTGTGAATACCAATAAATCCTCCCTACCAAAAGCTGTAAGTACTTGTTCGGTTGTGATGGGTTCTAATTTTTTATGTGCAATTGCTTCAGGACTAAAATATACAATTGCAGTATCTGGTTCATCCATACTTTCTTTATATTGTTGTAAGAATTCTTCATTTAGACTACTGAAAGTATGCAATTCCATGCAAGCAACTAATTTTCTATTTGCAAACTGTTTTTTCATAGCAGAAGAAGTCGCTTTTAGCTTTGAAGGAGAATGTGCAAAATCCTTGTAAATTACAGAGTTTTCTGTTCTTCTCACAAGTTCTAATCGTTTACTCGCACCTTTAAAAGTAGCAATTTGATTAAAGAAATCTTCTTCATTTACTCCAAGTTCTTTACAGACTAGCTTGGCGGCATTCAGGTTTTGTAAATTATGATTTCCAAATATTAATAAATCTGTCTTATCAATTGTAGTTATTCCATTTTCAATACTATGTTTTGGAGTAGTGTATGGTATGAGTGCGCATGCAGTTTTTTCAATGCAGAGTTTTTTCAGTTCTTCATCCTCATCGCAGTAAATTAAGGTGTCTGAAACCATATTTTTAAATATTCTGAATTGATCAACATACATTTCAAAAGTTGGAAATACATTTATGTGATCCCAAGCAATTCCACTAAGAACTGCTATATGTGGTTTGTAAAGGTGGAATTTTGGTCTTCTATCAATTGGTGAACTAAGGTATTCATCACCCTCTAAGATAATTATTGGAGCATCATGAGTTAGTTTTACCATAGTGTCAAATCCGTCTAATTGTGCTCCAACCATATAATCGCATTCAATATTTAGGTTTTGAAGTACATGTAAAATCATAGCGGTTATGGAAGTTTTTCCATGGCTTCCTCCAATTACAACCCTTTTTTTATTTTTACTTTGCTCAAAAATATACTCAGGATAAGAATATATTGGAATATTAAGTTCCTTTGCTTTGGAAAGTTCTGGGTTGTTAATTCTAGCATGCATGCCTAAGATAATTGCATCTAAATCGCTAGTAATTTTACTTGGAAACCAGCCCATTTCAGTAGGGAGTAATCCGTGCTTATCTAGTCTTTCTTTACTTGGGCTAAAAATAGCATCATCACTTCCGCTAATCTCAAATCCTTTGTGATGTAATGCTAAAGCTAAATTGTGCATAGCACTTCCTCCAATCGCAATTAAATGTATTTTCATTTTTTATTAGAATTTTATCAGGATTTAAAAGTAGAAATAAATCAATTTGTTAATTTTGAACCTCTAAAAAATTACTAACATGAATTTGTATACAATTGATACTGGATTTTTTAAACTTG
>Ga0233427_10005025_pt1 | contig 10729 bp, 10 predicted proteins | sample SI_118_April2016_5_FD_179885 | JGI IMG/M metagenome (GOLD analysis project Ga0233427, IMG submission 179885) | Seawater microbial communities from Saanich Inlet, British Columbia, Canada - SI_118_April2016_100_MG | ecosystem: Environmental > Aquatic > Marine > Inlet | place: Canada: British...
ACAGATGAGAGAGATTCAACTAGAAAATAAAATTATAGGGTTAAATCACCCTACTTATTTTATTGCAGATATTGCTGCAAATCATGACGGAGATTTAGAACGCGCCAAAGAACTTATTTATCTTTGTGCTGAGGCTGGTGCGGATGCAGCTAAGTTTCAACATTTTACTGCAAACACTATTGTGAGTGATTATGGCTTTAAATCCTTGGGAGGTCAGCAATCTCACCAAGAAAAATGGAAAAAAAGTGTCTTTGATATATATAAAGACGCTTCACTAAATCAAAACTGGAGCCCAATATTAAAAGAAACTTGTGAGAAAGCAGGCATTACTTTTTTTACCTCTCCTTATTCATTTGAACTGGTTGATCAAGTAGATAACTTTCTTAGTGCTTTTAAAATCGGTTCTGGAGATATTACATGGCTTGAGATAGTTGATTATATTGCTTCGAAGAAAAAACCAGTGTTGTTAGCTACAGGTGCATCCAATATTGATGAAGTGCATTTAGCAATGAAGACAGTCATGAAATACACTAAAGATGTAGTTTTAATGCAATGCAACACAAACTATACAGCCTCACTAGAGAATTTTAAATATATTAACTTGAATGTATTGCAAGGATATAAAAAAGAATATCCAGATATTGTATTAGGACTATCTGACCATACACCAGGTCATGCTACTGTGTTGGGAGCAGTTACACTGGGGGCTAGGGTTATAGAAAAGCATTTCACTGATAATGTTTCTCGAGAAGGGCCTGATCATAGATTTTCAATGGATTTTGATTCTTGGAAAGACATGGTTGATAGAACTAGAGAACTAGAGTTTTCTCTAGGATCTAGCGTGAAAAAAGTTGAAGACAATGAAAAAGAAACTATAATTTTACAAAGACGTGCCATACGTGCAAAACGCAATTTGTTGAAGGGTGAAATTATTAGCGAAGATATGTTAGAAGTGCTCCGGCCGTGTCCTAAAGATGGAATACCTCCTTACAATATTAAGTTAGTATTAAATAAAATTTTAATTAGAAATGTTGTGGCTGGAGACTATATAACATGGGCGAGTATAAAGTAGTAATTGTTATTCCAGCATTTAATGAAGAGAATACAATTGTAGAGGTGGTTCATTCAGTAAAAGAATACGGAGATGTTATTGTTGTTAATGATGCATCTATAGATAGTACAGAGAAAAATGCAGAAAATGCAGGAGCTATTGTGGTAAACCATATTGAAAACAAAGGCTATGATCAATCATTAAATAGTGGATTCTCCGAAGCAGAAAAACGAAACTATGACGCTGTCATTACTTTTGATGCTGATGGTCAGCATAGCGCAGCAATGCTAAATGAGTATATTGCGAATTTAAAACAAGGGATTAATTTGGTTTTAGGAGTTAGACCAGAAACTGCAAGAGTTTCAGAATGGATATTTATGCTTTATACACAGATGAAATTTAACTGGAAAGACCCACTTTGTGGAATGAAGGGTTATAGTATGGAGTTATATAGAAAGCAAGGCTACTTTGATTCATATTGCTCAATAGGTACAGAATTAGCATATTTTGGTTTGTTACATAATTACTCATATGTACAACTACCAATCATAATTGAAAATCGTTTAGATGTTTCTAGATTTAATTCTCTAATGGGCTCAAATTGGCCTATTTTCAAGTCATTATTTAACATGGTGCTAAGACGTAATCTATAGTTTTATTTTTTTTAATAGTAAAGGAACTAATGGTATAATTTTATTGTTATTAACTACTTGTTATAATGAGCTTTTGTAGCGCAGCGAAAAGAAGAATCCCTTTACTTTTTAGAATTAAAAGATACACCTTATTTTGCTAACTAAAAAGGTGGAATTATTAATAATTATTAAGATGAGGTTTAAAAAAGATGGGTAGCGAATGGTTAGACCAATTATATTCATCGAAGATTTTTAGAGAACTACTTACTATGTTGAATCTGAATTATTCTTAAAAGGTATTATTAAACATGATTATCCAAATTGAAAATAAAGGGATATTATATGCCATAATTATTGACTCTAATTTTTCAAAACCAGGGGTAAATTTTATTACTCCTAATGAGTCTTCTTTGCAAATAGGTTGTATTTCTCAACCTCAAGGAAAAACAATAAAAGCACACTATCATAAGCGTACAACAAGAACACTCTACTATACAAATGAAGTGCTTATTCTAAAGCAGGGGAGGCTGCGTGTTGATTTTTATGATAATAAAAAAGAGTACTTGGAAAGTTATATTCTAAAAGCCGGTGATGTTATATTGTTAGAGTCTGGAGGCCATGGGTTTAAAGTGCTGGAAGATATAGAGATGGTTGAAGTGAAACAGGGTCCATATGTAGAGGATAAAGATAAAGATCGTTTTGATGGTATTAAGGACAAGGAAGTTATACTGAAATATGAATGATTTTATCCCTGTAAACGAGCCTATCTTTACAGGCAATGAAAGGAAATACACTCAAGAATGTATAGATTCAGGATGGATATCATCAGAAGGCCCTTTTGTTGAACGTTTTGAGCAGGAATTTGCAAAAAGAATTGGTAGGAAATATGGTGTTGCAGTTTCAAGTGGAACTGCGGCTTTGGATGTTTCGATAGCTGCACTGGACATTGGTCCTGGTGATGAAGTTATTATGCCTACCTTCACTATTATATCTTGCGCATCTTCAGTCATAAAAGCTGGTGCAACTCCAGTTCTAGTTGACTGTAATCCTGATAATTGGAATATATCTGTTGATCAGATTGAATCCCTAATAACGCCTTCCACTGTTGCGATTATGGCAGTCCATATTTATGGTTTACCAGTTGATATGGACCCAATCTTTAGTCTTGCAAAGAAATATAATCTAATAATCATAGAAGATGCAGCTGAAGTTATCGGCCAAACTTATCATGAAAAACCTTGTGGAGCTTTAGGAGATATAAGTGTAGTCAGTTTTTACCCTAATAAACATATAACAACAGGGGAGGGGGGGATGGTTGTTACTGATGACATTCAAGTTGCTAATCGATGTAGAAGTTTAAGAAATTTGTGTTTTCAGCCCAATCAAAGATTTGTACATGAAGAATTAGGCTGGAATTATAGGATGAGTAATATTCAAGCTGCTATAGGTTGTGCACAGTTAGAAAAATTAGATGAACATATTAAGCGTAAGCGCACTATTGGAAAAAAATATTCAGGTATCTTTAAAGATATTAAAGGAATAAGAAAACCTCTGTTAAAAACAGATTACGCAGAAAACATTTACTGGGTTTATGGAGTAGTTTTAGAAGACGCCCTTGAAGTTAATGTAAAATTAATGATGGGTTTATTAGAAGAGCATAATATTGGTACTCGTCCATTTTTTTGGTGTATGCATGAGCAGCCAGTTTTTAAGAGAATGGGGTTATTTAAAAAAGACAATTTTCCTGTAGCTGAACAGCTTTCACGCAGAGGTTTTTATTTTCCAAGTGGATTAAGTTTAACTGATAGACAAGTAGAAAGAGTAGGGGATGCATTTAAAGAAATTTTATCAAAATTTTATTAATTTTTATATCTTGTAGAGTTTATAAATTATGCATGAAACATTAAATCTTTCTGTTGTTGTAGTTGTAAAAAATGAAGAAGATCATATAGAAGATGCTCTCATCTCTATCAATTCCTCCAAGCCATTGCCATCTGAAATTATTGTTATTGATGGAGATTCTAATGATAGGACTGTTGAAATAGCTAAAAAATATACAAATAAGGTATTTGTAATTAAAAATAGTAACTTAACCGATGATAGGCAGATTGGCATTAACAAAGCTTCAAATAATTTAATTGCCATGGTTGATGCAGACAACAGGGTAACCGAGACTACTTTTTCAGATATGATTTCAGATCTTAAAAAATATAATTTAGACATTGTCCAGGCTTCTATTTTTAATCCAGGCGAAAATTTTTGGGGTAAGGCTGAAACAGAAATGCTTGATTTAACGACTAACATACCTGGTTTAAAAAAAATGATTGGGGTGGCACCTAATATTTATAAAAAAGAAATATTTGAGCATATTCAATTTGATTCTCATATTACTAAAACAATAGATGATACGGACTTTATGTATAGGCTTCATAAACTGAAAAAGTATCGGCTAGGAACATCCCCAACACGAGTTGTAAACTTGCATACTGGCAATACTAGTGATTATATGAAAAAATTTATTTGGTATGGCGTAGGAGATGGAGAATTTTGTAAAAAGCATAAAAACAGAGCTTTTAGTATGTTTTTTCATTTAGCTATACGCTATCCAATCCTTTATCCTTTAAAAGCATTAGTTAGTTTAAAATTTAGAGCAATTCCATTTTGTATGCTTCAAGGATTTACTAGGCTTTATGCTTGCTCAAAGAAAATAATGATAAAAAGTTGATTATTTAGTTAATGAAAATATTTTTAAACTAAATTACTGTAAAGAATTAAATATAATTATAGGTGTTAAATTATGAATAAGAGTGAGATAAGAGTAGTAGAGCATAATTCATGTCGTTTATGCCATTCAAATGAGTTAGAAGAATTATTTTCTTTGGGAAATCAGTATATAAATAATTTTGTTCCTAAAGAGCAAATAGGAGAAGGATTAAAAGCTCCATTAGATTTAGTAATGTGCAATAATTGTTCGCTTATTCAACTCAAGCATACTGCACCCCAAGAACTATTATATTCACGATTTTATTGGTATAGATCTGGCGTTACAGAGACTATGAGGAATGAGTTGAAAGACATTACTAATGCAATTGAAAATGAAGTTGTGCTTGAGAGCGGTGATGTGGTTCTCGACATTGGTGCAAATGATGGAACATTGCTTGACTCATACTTCACACAAGGGCTCAAGTGTGTTGGGTGTGAGCCAGCAGACAACTTAATTGAATCACTCTCAAAGAAAACAGATTATGTTATGCATGATTTTTGGAGTTATGAAAGTTATGTTAATCAACAAGAAAAATGGAATATTGGAAAAGCAAAGGTCATTACTGCTATTGGAATGTTTTATGACTTAGAAGACCCCAACCAGTTTATTAAAGATGCTCAAAAATGTTTAGCTGAAGATGGCGTGTTTGTTGCACAATTAATGTGTCTTAAGTCCATGCTTGAGAAGAATGACTTAGGTAATATTTGTCACGAACATCTTGAATATTATTCATTGGTTTCACTAAAATATTTGTTCGAGACAAATGGCTTGGAAATGTTTAAAATTGAAGAAAACAACGTAAATGGAGGTAGTTATAGGATTTTTGCACGTCACTATCAAGGTACAGGAGTGGATTTTGAAGAAAATTTTGCCCGTAAGGACATTTTTGAATTTGTTGAGCGACTTGAAAGTAATCGTGATCAGTGTGTCAAATTCATCAAGGAAGAGGTAGCTAAAGGTAAAAAAGTTTATGTATATGGAGCTTCAACTAAGGGTAATGTGATTCTTCAATATTATGGCTTAGATCACAATTTAATTACAGCTGCTGCTGAACGCAGTCCTGAGAAATGGGATAAATATACGATTGGTTCTTGGATACCAATTGTCTCTGAAGATGAAGCAAGAAAAGCCAAACCGGATTACTTTCTAGTTTTACCTTGGGCATTCTTTGATGAGTTTTATAAACGTGAAGAAGTCTGGCGTGCTAATGGTGGCAAATTTATAGTTCCATTGCCTAACTTTAAGGTTGTTGAATGAGCTTAATTCCTCTTAATAAATATTCTAAAATTCTTGAAGATCTGCCCATTTATTGTGTTGATATAATCATCAAAAATGATAAAGAAGAGTATCTTTTAATTAAACGAAATAATGAGCCTAAAAAAGGTGAATGGTGGGTGGTTGGTGGACGAGTATTAAAAGGAGAAACAGCAAAGGAGGCAGCGATACGAAAAGTTAAACAGGAAACAGATTTGCAAGTTAGAAAAATAGAACCTGTTGGATATTTTGAATTAGTTAATGGAGAAAACCCTTTTGGGTTACCGTTTAAATACCATACTATTAGTGTTGTTTTTATGGCAATTGCGGATGATTATCAGAAAATTAATCTGGATGACCAGAGTACAGACTTCAAATTTTCAAAAGAACTTCCAAAGGATTTTAATATACAGGCTTTTAATGGAGTGGTATGAAAAAGGCATTAATTTTAGGGGTGACAGGCCAAGATGGCAGTTATTTGGCAGATATTCTACTTGGTAAAGGGTACGAAGTTCATGGTCTAATTAGAAAATCAGCAACGGGTAATACAAATAATATACAACACTTAATAGATGAGGAGAATATTTTCAATTCTAGTTTTTTTCTTCATCGAGGGGATTTATTAGATACTACTTCATTGTATCGAATATTTAGTGATGTTAATCCTGATGAAATCTATAATGAGGCTGATCAAGATCATGTCAGATGGAGTTACGATATGGTTGGCTATTCTTCTGAAATAACAGCTGTAGCTGTAGCTCGTATTCTTGAAACTATAAAGCAAATTAATCCAAATATTAAATATTTTCAACCACTTACATCAAATATGTTTGGAATTTCAAACGTAGATAAACAGAATGAGTTAACTCCATTCAACCCTCAAAGTCCTTACGCTATTGCAAAAACATTTGCATATTACACAACTAGATATTACAGAGAAACATTTGGTATTCATGCATCAACTGCAATCTTTTATAATCATGAATCACCAAGGAGAACGCCAGAGTATGTGACTCGCAAAATAACTCAATCTGTTGCAAGAATATATTTAGGTAAACAAAAAAAAATTGTTCTAGGTGATACTAGCGCGAAAATTGATTGGGGCTACGCAAAAGACTATATGGAGGCAGCATGGTCAATGTTACAACATAAAGATGCTGATGATTATGTTATTGGAAGTGGTATGGCTTATTCAGTAAAGGATTTTGTTGATGAGGCTTTTTCAATTGTTGGTCTTGAAGCTGATAAATATCTACAAACATCTCAAGAGTTCATGCGCCCAACTAAAACAAGCACTTTAATTGCAGATACATCTAAAGCTAAAAAAATCTTAAATTTTAAGCCAGAAATAGATTTTCATAATTTGGTTAGAATAATGGTAGAAGAAGACCTTAATAATCAAAAAAATTAATTTTTTTATAAAATAATATGATAAGTTTTTGATGAAGAGAATAGCTGCAATTATTGAGGCTCGTATGACTTCAAAACGCTTGCCAGGAAAGCACATGTTGCCAGTTATGGGAAGACCAATTATTGAGTATCTTATTAATAGACTGAAAAATGTAACGTCTATCGATAATATTGTTATGGCTACAACTGTAAATGATGCTGATGACCCTTTGGTGGAATTATCAATATTAAATGGTATTAATTACTTCAGGGGGAGCGAGCCTGATGTAATGACTCGTGTTATTGAATCTGCAAAAAGTATTGACGCAGAAATTATTGTAAGTATTACAGGAGATTGTCCATTAATTGACCCTCAGTTAATTGAGCAAGCTATTCAAGTTTTTATTCATAATGAATGTGATTATGTCGATAATTCTGTAGTTCCAGGTTATCCTGGGGGGATGAATATAGAGGTGTATTCATTAAAATCTCTAATAAAATCATCAAAACTCACAATAGATCCACTTGATAGGGAGCATGTAACCTCGCATATGTTAAGGAATCGTAATATATTTAAGCCTATATACCTATTACCTACTCCAGATCTCAATCATCCTGAATTTGAGCTCGAATTAGATGAAAAAATGGACTTTGATTTATTAAAAAAAATTATTGAGCATTTTGGAGAGAATAACCAGCTTTTTACATGTAAGGAGGTAATTGATTTGTTAAAAAAGAAACCAGAATGGTGTGATATTAATAAAAATGTAGTTAGACAAGGTTTTGAGTAAATATACAGCAGCAATAATTGGACTAGGTCAAGTAGGACAAGGATATGATTATTCAAGTTCAAACTTTGATCTCTTATTGACGCATGCTACGGCATTACAGCTTCATAATGATTTTGAAGTAATTGGAGGAGTTGATACATCACAGAAACAACAAAGTAAATTTAGAGATAAATTTTCAATTTCTACATTTGTTAGTGTGCAAGACCTTTATCTTGAATACAATCCAGATATTATAGTTATTGCAGTTCCAACAGATTATCATGTTGATGTATTTCTTGAAGTGATTAAGCACTCGCCAAAAGCTATAGTATTGGAGAAGCCAGTTGCTAATGACTATATAAATGCTAAGAAATTGCTAAAAATTGCTACAAAAAAAAAGTGTCCAATTAGCGTTAATTATCTCAGAAGGTTTAATCCAGCATTAAAATCATTAAAAGACATTATTGCTCGAAAAGAACTAGGAAATATCTATAAAGGGACAGCATGGTACACAAAGGGCATCATTAATAATGGATCACACTTTATCGATTTGTTTATCTGGTTGCTAGGGGAAGTTACTAGTATTGAAGTTTTAAATATCAACAGGCGATGGAATAATGTTGACCCAGAACCTGACTTATACATACGTTTTGGTGATACTGATATGTATATGTTTTCTGGACATGAGGAAAGTTTTTATATGGGAAAATTTGAGTTAATTGGAGATGAAGGTGCTGCGTTTTATGAAGATGGGAAGTCTATAGATATCCATCTTTCTCAAAATAATCAGGTATATGATGGATATAAAGAATTAGTTGAAAATAGACAGATAGAAAACTCCATCGAGAAAGACATATTTTTTGGTTACGATAATTTATCAGAACATTTGGACAATGGAAAGGATTTACCATCTAACATCAAAACCGCAACAAATACAATGTCAATTATCCATCAGATATTAGAAAAACTATAGGAATCTGTAATGAAAGAGAAATTAGCAATATTGGGAGGTGAAAAATCCTTCAACTTAGAGGTTGATAGTTACAATTCTCTTGGAGCCGAAGAAGTATCAGCTGCACAGGAAGTGGTTAAGTCTGGAATTTTGTCGCAGTTTCTGGGAGAGTGGGATGCTGATTTTTATGGTGGTCCGAAGGTTAAAGAGTTTGAGAATAATTGGTCTGAATTTTTTAAGATAAAGCATTCTGTCTCTGTAAATTCATGCACATCTGGATTAATGGTGGCTCTTGGCGCTATTGGCCTTGAGCCAGGAGATGAAGTTATTGTTAGCCCATGGACTATGTCTGCTTCAGCGACTTCTATTTTAGTTTGGAATGCAATTCCAGTTTTTGCTGATATAGAGCCTGAGACGTTTAATTTAGATCCAATCTCCATTGAAAAAAATATAACTAAATATACCAAGGCAATTGTTGTGACCAATATTTTTGGCCATGCTGCGAAGCTAAATGAAATTATGTCAATTGCTCAAAAATACAATCTTAAAGTTATAGAAGACAATGCGCAGGCTCCTGGAGCTAAGTATTATGAAAAGTTCACTGGATGTGTGTCTGACATAGGTGTATTTAGTCTCAACTATCATAAACATATTCACACAGGTGAGGGTGGAATGTGTGTAACCAATAATGATGTTTTAGCTGAACGTATGCAGTTGATAAGGAATCATGCGGAATCTGTTATAGGAGGTAAAGGCATTAAGAACCTTACTAATATGATTGGATTTAACTTTCGTATGGGTGAAATTGAAGCAGCAATTGGAGTTGAGCAATTAAAAAAACTAACCTCTATCATTTCTGAAAAAATCAATTGGTCAAACTATATTTCTGAAGGGTTAGTCAATTTAAAAGGTTTAAAAACGCCAATAGTTAAAGAGCACTGTTCACATGTATATTATTCATATCCAATGACTATTGACGATAATATAACAGGAGTTCATAGGGATAAAATTTATCAAGCTTTGGTTGCTGAAGGTGTGCCAGCCTTGGGAAATAGTTATGTAAATTTACATCTATTCCCAATATATCAAAATAAGATTGCTTATGGATCAAATGGATTTCCATGGAGTTCAGATATATATAAGGGAAGTGTTAGCTATGACAAAGGGATTTGCCCTGTTGCTGAAAGTATGAATGATAGAATCTATTTAGACTTAGGAGTAAGTCACATAAAACTTAACAAGGAAATATGTGACTCTATTGTTGAGTCGTTTAAAAAAGTTTGGCGACATATTGATTTATTAAACACTAAGATAAAATGAAAATTTTAATTGTCTCTAATGATTCTGCAGGAGCTGAAATCTTATCATCATGGGTACGTCAAAATCCAGAAAATATTTATTCTTATATACTCGGTTCGCCAGCTGAGAAAATATTTAGAAGAAAAATAACTCTTTTCAATAATATTGCAATTAATCAATTAGAAAAAATTATTAATGAGTTTGATTGTGTGATGACTGGAACGAGTCAAACATCAGATATAGAAAAAAAAGCTATTATTTTTTCAAAGAAAAATAAAATCAATGTAATTTCAATATTGGACTATTGGGTCAATTATTCTAAGCGTTTCATTGTTAATGGAGTATTTGTTTACCCAGATGAGATTTGGGTTATGGACAAGTATGCTTTAAATAATGCAAAAAAAGAATTAAAAGGTTCTAATATTATATTACATAGTAATCCTTATATCGAAGAGCTTCTGTTAAAAAAAACACCTAAATCACATGATAAATTTGGTACTAATATTTTGTATGTTTGCCAGCCTTTTAATGAGTCTAATTTAACTGATATTGAAGCTCTAGATTATTTCTTTTCTAAAATATTAAAGTTGAAATCAGATTTTAAAAAAATTAGACTAA
>Ga0233427_10005027_pt1 | contig 10727 bp, 11 predicted proteins | sample SI_118_April2016_5_FD_179885 | JGI IMG/M metagenome (GOLD analysis project Ga0233427, IMG submission 179885) | Seawater microbial communities from Saanich Inlet, British Columbia, Canada - SI_118_April2016_100_MG | ecosystem: Environmental > Aquatic > Marine > Inlet | place: Canada: British...
ACAAGACCCGCACTCTCGCCGAGGCGCACCGCAACGTCCCACATGTGTGGCCGGCGCTGCTCGAGGCGCTCGAGTCTCCAAGCCTGTATGACGATGTGATCGCCCTCCTCGCCCGTCGCGGCTACGCCATTGATGACGCGGCCCTCGACAGAGACTGGTCCCAGGCATACGCGCCGAACGCATCAGTGGAGCGAGCCTGGCGCGAGATCTATCAGGACATCAGCGCGGGGAACGAGATTCGCAGCCTCGGGGAAGCGCTGATCTCACTCGACCAGCAGTTCTCGATCTATCGCTGGCGCCACTTCACATCTGTCGAACGCATCATCGGCTACAAGCCCGGCACGGGCGGTTCGGCAGGGGTCGGGTGGCTCGATCAGGTGACCCGGCATCATTTCTTCCCGGAGATCTGGGCAACCAGTAACTAATCTCCGAACAACTGTTTCGCGGCGTTTCCCGCACGATTGTTCAGGTTCGCCTGGCCAGCAACCAACACCAGTTCAGCTAACTCAGTTTCGCTGAAGTGCGTCCTCAACTCAGTCACCAACGCCGGGTCGAGTGCGTGCGTATCCCCACACATCGCATCGGTAAACCGGAGAACACTTTCCGATCGAGCATCAAACGCGCCACTCCAGGCATCCGGTGTCTCCAGCGCGTCAATCTCGGCGTCGGTCACTCCTCGTTGTCTCGCCGAGACAACATGGCTAGTCAGTCAAGTCGAGCACTGATTGACCATCGACGTTCGAATGAAGATGAGTTCCTTCAGCCTCAGCGATACGGCGCTTTCATCACTCCATAACGCTGACCCGAAGGCCTTGTAGGCATCGGCGGCACCGTCAACCTTGGTCAATGTGTAGCCCAAGGGCGCGGCAGAAAGTTTCGGGCGGATTTTCATCATCGCCAGTATGGCGTACCTTTCCGCCATGAGTCTTACCATCGGCGTCTGGGCACAACCCGTCGACCAGGCAGGCCTGGATTTCGTGATCGAAGCGGAACGCCTGGGTGTCGATTCCGTATGGGTCCCCGAGTTCTGGGGCTACGACGCTTTGGCCCCCATCGCCGCAGCCGCCGCAGTAACTGACCGCATCCGTTTGGCTTCGGGGATCGTCCAACTCGGCACTCGCACCCCTGCGATGCTCGCCATGACAGCGCTGTCTCTGCAACGAATCAGCGAGGGGCGCTTCATTCTTGGGCTTGGCACCAGCGGACCCCAGGTCATGGAGGGCTGGCACGGCGTGCCCTTCTCTAAGCCGATGACCAGGACTCGGGAGACAATCGAGATCATCCGCATGGTCATGAGTGGCGAACGTCTCCGATACGACGGCGACGTCTACCAACTCCCTCTGGCTGATGGGCAGGGTCGGGCCCTCCGTTGCGCTGCTCCCCCAGTCGAGGTCCCGATCTATATCGCGTCGCTCGGCCCAAAGAACCTCCATCTCACCGGCGAGCTGGCACAGGGTTGGATCGGAAACTCATTCTTCTGCCAGACCGCTGACACCTTCTTCGACTCGCTTCGCTCAGGGGCCACCTCAGCCGGTCGCTCGTTCGGCGAACTCGATCTCACAGTCTCCGTGGGCGTTGAGATCACCGACGATGTCGAGGAAGCAGGCCGCCGCCATGCCGAGGGTTTCGCTTTCACCTTCGGGGCCATGGGTTCAGCGTCCACAAACTTCTACAACGACGCCTTCACCCGCCAAGGCTGGGGCGATGCAGTGGCCGAGGTCCAACGGCTCTGGTTGGCCGGGGACCGCGAGGCGGCCGCTGCTGCAGTACCAACCGAGATCGGCCTTCAGCAGAATCTGATCGGCCCACCTCACGAGGTGAAGCGGCGCCTCCGGGAATACCGGGATTGCGGTGTCACTACGCTTCGCCTCGCGCCAGCCGGTGACACGCTCGATGAACGCCTCGACAGCCTGGGCCAACTCATGGATCTCGTCGCCACCGTCAACGCCGAACCAATCATCGCACCGCAATAAAGGAAACCCATGAAGGCTCTTCTCTCCATCGAACTCGGCGGGCCTGACACGCTCGTGTTGTCCGACATCGACGCGCCAACCGCTGGCCCTGGCGAACTGCTGATCGAGGTTCACGCTGCATCCGTGAACTATCCCGATGTGCTGATCATCGAGGATCTGTACCAGGTCAAACCAGCGCGCCCGTTTGCCCCTGGGGCCGAAGTCGCCGGGGTCGTTACTGCGGTCGGCGACGGAGTCACCACGTTCACTCCCGGCGATCGAGTGCTGGCTGCGCCGGGGCACGGCGGCATGGTCGAACAGATCTCGGTCGACGCGGCCGGATGCCACAAGATCCCCGACGACATGCCGTACGACGAGGCAGCCTCGTTCCTGTTGACGTATGGCACGAGCCACTACGCGCTCCGCAGCCGAGCGCTCGCTCGTGAAGGCGAGTCACTGTTTATCCTCGGCGCTGCTGGGGGCGTTGGACTCGCCGCTGTTCAACTCGGCAAGGCGATGGGCCTCACCGTCATTGCCGGTTGTTCCAGCCAGGAGAAGGTCGATCTCTGCATGGCCAACGGCGCCGATGCCGGCATCGTCTATCCGCCAGGACCCCTCGACCGCACGCAACAAAAGGAACTGTCGAGTGAGATCAAGACGGCCGGAGGCGGTGGCGTAGACATTGTCTACGACGCGGTGGGCGGCAGCTACGCGGAGCCGGCGATCCGTGCCCTGAACTGGGAGGGGCGATTCCTGGTGATCGGCTTCCCTGCTGGCATTCCATCCATCCCCCTCAACCTTGCCCTACTCAAGTCATGCCAAATCGTGGGCGTGTTCTGGGGCGCCTTCGTGTTCACCCAGCCCGACGCCCATCAGACAAACGTTGACGAGTTGTTTTCCATGTATTCGGCAAACCAGATCAAGCCCCACGTGACCAGCCGCTATTCTCTCGCAGACGGTGCCGCGGCGATCCGCGAACTCGCTGAGCGTCGGGCCAAGGGCAAGGTCATCGTTGACGTCCGATAGCGAAAGCGCTCTACCTGCCAGTAATCAGTCCTCGAACCCGACATAGGTGACAACGCTGTCATTGGAAGCCCGACGCGACTTCACATCGTTGGCAACGAACCGGGCGTCGGGATACCCCATGGCCACGCAAGTCATGATCACCTCGTCTTCGGGGATGTTGCCGTGTTCACGGACCACCGATGACTGCATGATTCCCTGGCCGTTGATCACCGTTCCGAGACCTCGGTCACAGGCAGCCAGCACGAGGCCATAGGTGGCCATGCCCACGTCAAAGTGGGCGACCGTGTCGTCGGCGAGTTCCTTGTCCATCGTGACCACGATCGACACCGGTGCATCAAACTGCCGGAACCCGCGCATCACCCAGTCCTGACGACGTTCCTTGTCGTCACGCTGAATCCCCATCGCCTCGAAGAGTTGAACGGCGATCTCAACCTGTCGATCTCGGTGGATGCCCTCGTAACCATGTCCCATCTTGATCTCACGATCGACACCGGCACCCGCCATCATCCGTTCGCTGTTGCCCTCGCGAATGAGTTCGAGAGGAGCACCCGTGATCACATGGAAGTGCCAGGGCTGCGTGTTCATCGAAGACGGCGCTCCCTTGGCCACTGTGATGATCTCGTCGATCACTTCCTTGGGCACCTGCGTCTTCTGGTAGCCGCGAATACTGCGGCGCTCGCCAACCAACGTCTCGTAATCCATCAGCACAATTCAGCACATCTGAGAACGAACGACTAGTTGGGCAGCCGACGATCGACTTGGTCTGAAACTTGGACGGTCCCTAACCTCGGCTCATGCGTCTAGGTCTAAGCACTGGTTATTGGGGTTCAGGTCCGCCTTCCGGGGTCGTTGAGGCGATCGAGGTGGCCGACCGACTCGGGTTCGAACACATCTGGACTGCTGAGGCCTACGGCAGTGACGCCCTCACACCACTGGCATGGTGGGGCGCCAGTACCCAGAACGTAAAGCTCGGCACGTCGATCATGCAGATGTCGGCCCGCACGCCTGCTGCCACCGCTATGGCAGCCATGACCATGGATCACCTCAGCGGAGGTCGTTTCATCGCCGGCATCGGCGCGTCTGGACCGCAGGTCGTGGAGGGTTGGTACGGTCAGCCCTACTCTCGACCCCTCGAGCGCACGCGGGAATACGTCAACATCATGCGGCAGATCTTTGCCCGTGAGGACACCGTCGGGTTCGAAGGCAAGCACTTCCAACTCCCCTTCCCCCACGGCACCGGTCTCGGCAAACCGTTGAAGTCGACGGTGCATCCGTATCGCAAAGACATCCCCATCTATCTCGCCGCAGAGGGCCCGAAGAACGTCGCGCTATCCGCCGAGATCTGTGACGGTTGGCTTCCCCTCTTCTTTGCCCCCAAAGACAATCAGTTCTACAAGGACGCCCTCCAGTCCGGCATGGATGTCGGTGGACGCAATAACTGGGACGACTTCGAGATTGCCGCGATGTGCAGCCTTATCCCGGGTGCCGACGTCGAGGATTGCGCCAACAAAATCCGCCCGATGCTTGCGCTGTACGTAGGCGGCATGGGTGCGAAGGGAAAGAACTTTCACTTCGACGTCTTTGTTCGCATGGGCTTTGAGGCTGAGTGCGACAAGATTCAGCAGCTCTACCTGAGCGGCAATAAAGCAGAGGCCATTGCCGCGGTGCCCCTTGAGATGTGTGAGGCCGTTGCATTGCTCGGTCCACCTAGCAAAATCAAGGACGAGCTTGCACTGTGGGAGGAGTCGGTCGTCAACACCCTGCTGATCTCGGGGCCACCGCAGCTGCTGGAGTTCGCCGCCGACCTGGTGAGCTGATCAGCGCGCCACGAGCTGGCGACTGAACAAGCTCCCGCGCCCTGGGACGTCGTCAGTTACGCCAGCCAGTCGCAGCAGGTGCCACAGCAACGCAATGTTGCTGGACACAACGGGCATGGCGACCTCACGTTCGAGGGCATCGGCCGCAGCCATCGAGCGAAGGCTCGTGCACGAGACGAACACCGCATCGCAGTCAGCTCTGCCTGCGATAGTGCGAACGCCCTCAGCGATCGAGGCTTCGGAGATGCGGGCGACCACAAGATCGCTCGGTTCGAGGAACGATCCAAGAGCCGTGACTTCCAAGCCGGCATCAGTGAAGTGTTGGGCGATGGGCACCGTCACATCTGCCGTGTAGGGCGTGACCACGGCGATACGTCGAGTGTCGAGGGCTCGGAACGCTTCAACTGCAGCCGAAATCGGGTTTGTACACGCAATGCCGGGATGGGCAGCGTGGATCCCGGCAGCGACTCCTTCAGCGCCGATGAGCGTGGCCGCCGACGTGCAGCCGTAACCGATTGCGTCGAACTGGAACTCTGAAGGCAGCAAGGCTGCGGCGATGGGCAGTTGCGCCTCCATATCAGTGAGGGTCTCAGGCGTGACCTCAAGCGCGTTAGGGATCCGCGAGTGGTAGATGTCAACGCCATCGAGATCAAGCATTCGAGCTTCGGCTTCGATCGTCTGGTCCGATTCAAGCACGATGAGCCCGAGTCGGGCCCGAGCGCCAAAGCCGTCATCAGTGTCAAACGACAGTGGTATCAGTCCAGGAATAGTCACTCGCCAACGTCCACGGCCTTGGCTTGCTGTGAGAAGAATGAGGCTCCCGTAGGGACCTCGGGAAACTCCATCTCATATGTCGAGCATCGTACTCGGTTCGTCCGTTCGCCTCGCACAACCTCGCCCTGGTAGCGGCTTGGCAGGTGGTTGACCTGCAACGGCTTGGAATCTTCGGCCCGATACTCACTGATGAACAATGTGCGCGGGTCCTTTGAATTGTTGGGCGCCGATCCATGCAGGAGACGGGTGTGCATCAAACACGCTGACCCCGCAGGCCCCTGGACGGGAATGCCCCGAGCGAGATGGGCCGCCTCTACATCGGCGCTCACAGCGCCGGTGTAGACGCCGTCGTGCCAGTGGTCAAAAAGGTCGCCGCGATGGGTGCCAGGGACGACGTAGGCGGGCCCATTCTCGAGGGTTACATCATCGATGAAAAACAGGACAGTGATGAGGTCTTCGTTGCTGTGCGGCTGGAACATGAAGTCCTGGTGGTACTTCACTTCAGTGGCAGTGCCCGGGTGCTTGGCGTTGATCTTCGAGTTGTTGAACTCGACGTTGGGGCCGATGAGTTGGGTGGCGGCGTCGAGACCTCGGTTGTCACGCATGACCTTGAGGTACGCTTCGGAAACTTCGATGGGTGAAGCCACTCGACGCAGGGCCGGGTGGTCGGCACTGTGGCCGACCTCAAGGTCGAAACGAGGTCGGTTGGCAAGCGTCTCACCGTAGGACTCGGAATGCTCACGAGACTCATCGACCCAGAGGGCGAAATCGGCCCGGAGTCCGTCCAGCTGCTCGGCACTCAGCGCATCCGCGATAATCACGTACCCGTTCGTCCAGTAGGACTCGATCTCTGCATCAGAGAGGACGTTGGCGCTCATCAGATTACTGGCAGTTCTGGCGCGGCCCGGCGGCTGAGTAACTCGGGGCCATCCGCACGCACGACCAGGTTCTCTTCGTGGACCATTGCCTTGCCGGGTTCCCACAGGAGGCCAGGCTCAAGGGTCAAAACCATGTTTTCCTCGATGACAGTGTTGTCGCTGGCGGTGTGCGACGGCCATTCAGTCACCTGCATACCAAGGCCGTGCCCCATACGGCCGACGTCGTTACCCAGGGAGCCATTGGCTTTGAGAATGTCGTTCATAGCAGCAAATATATCGGTGGTCGTTGCCCCGGGACGAATGACCGCAAGACCAGCTTCTGTGGCCTCCCACACGGCGCGATAGGCATCGCGTGCGCCCTGGCTCGCCGTGGTGAACGCGAAGTTTCGATCAAAGTCACTGAAGTAGCCATCGAAGGTAGAACCCGTGTCGAAGATCAACAGATCACCATCGATGATTTCACGATCAGAGGGTTGACGGATGATGTCGCCAATACCGCCGGGTCCGGTCGCCCCAACAAGGTACGGAACATCGTCTGCGCCTTGGCGAAGGATTTCCGCCCGGAACGCTGCGAATGCCTCACGTTCGGTCATGCCTGTCGAAAGCAACCCGGGGAGCTCGTCAAAGGCATTCGAGACGAGTCCACAGACGTATCGATGCTTGGCAATCTCCCGCTCGCTCTTCACCATGCGCAACCCGCTGATGATGTCGGTGACGTCCACGAACGTCCCAAGCTCAGCGCGCAGTCGATCGACGTCTCGAAGCGGCATCCGCAGATGCGTTTCCGGCCCCATCGGGACACCGAGAGAACCTTCGTCCACCACCTCTTGAATGCAGTCAATGAGCAGGGAAATGCCATCGTCATCAGGGGCCGGGGACGACCAGGTTCGGACGTCATCGATCCATGTTGCCGACATCGAAGCGCCACCAATGGAAGGGATGACGGCGATCGGCTTGCCGGAGGCGGGCACCACAGTGAACCAGGGCCGCGTCGGGCTCTGCCAGAACGGTGTGTGGAACCCGGTGAAGTACCGGACCTCTGGTTCAGTACTAAACAGAATGGCGCCAATGCCCCGGTCGGCCATGACGATCTGACACCGCCGGGTTCGTTCCGCGTACTCGGCGGCCGGGAATCCTCGCTCAGGGCTCAACTCACACTCCATCGATTCGAAGGCCCCCCAACTAGGTTAGAGCCGTGAACTCTCCAGTATCTCTCGATCGGCTGCGAGCTGCGACTCCTGGCGTCGAGCATGTCCTGCACTTCAACAACGCTGGCGCTGCCCTCCCCCCCGATGTTGTGCTCTCGACAGTGATCAGCCACCTCGAACGAGAGGCCACCATCGGCGGGTACGAGGCCGCAACAGAGGCCACCGATCGCCTCGAAGCCGTGTACGACTCACTCGCCACCTTGCTGGGAGCGAAGCCGGACCAGATGGCGGTGGTGGAAAATGCTACTCGCGCCTGGGACATGGCCGTCTATGGCTATCCCTTTATGGCCGGTGATCGAGTCCTGACGTGTCGAGGCGAATATGTGAGCAACGTTCTCGCCCTTCTCCAACTTCAGGAGCGCCACGGTATTGAGGTCGTACTCATCGAAGATGACGAGCACGGCCAGATCGACCTCGACCATCTTGAGGACGAACTCGCCCAGGGGGCGGCGATGGTTGCACTCACCCACGCCCCAACCAACGGCGGTCTGATCAATCCAGCCGCGGCGGTGGGGGCACTCTGCGAGGAGCACGGCGCGTTCTATGTACTCGACGCCTGCCAGTCGGCCGGGCAGGTTCCCCTCGACGTCGGAATCCTCAAATGTGACGTCCTGTCAGGCACGGGTCGCAAGTACCTGCGAGGTCCGCGTGGCACAGGCTTCCTTTATGCCGGACCTCGAGCGCTCGAACGTATCGAACCGCCATTCCTTGATCTCCACGCCGCAGAGTGGACTGGTGACAGGACCTATGAGATCCGCACCGACGCCCGCCGTTTTGAAAACTGGGAGACGTACTACGCAGGCAAGCTTGGCCTTGGCGCGGCGATCGACTACACCCTTGAGCTTGGAGTAGAGGCCACATCCAAACGCATCCTGGCTCTCGGCTCCGAGCTCCGCAGCGCGCTCGATGCTCTGGATGCGGTAACCACGCACGACAAGGGCAAGATCCGTGGCGGCATCGTCACCTTCGCAGTGGACGGAATTCGCTCAGAGGACGTGCAGGCCCAGCTCAGCGCCCAACGGATCAACACGTCGACATCCCCAGCGGGACACGCCCGACTGGATTTGCCTCATCGCGGCCTACCGACCCTCGTGCGCGCCTCGGTTCACTACTACAACTCCGAGGACGAGGTCGACCGTTTCGTTAGTGCCGTTGAGCAATTGCGCTGAGCTCCCCGAAGATTCATTGGGCACCAGGACACGACCAACCAAAGCAAGCAGCCGTAGAGTCCTTCACTGATGGAAGGACTCCCAGTTCTCGATGTTGCGCCCTTTCTCGCCGACCCGTCGTCGCTTGAGGCCAAGGCATTCGTGGACGAGCTACGCACGGCCTGCCACGAAGTCGGATTCGCGCACATTGTCGGACACGGCATCGATCCATCGCTCGAGACAGACCTTTTCTCCGAGAGTCGCAGGTTCCTGAATCTCCCACTGGCAACGCGAGAACAGTTGGCCCTCGTGAACAGCCCTGCGTTTCGCGGCTACACGAGAGTCGGTGACGAGCAGACGGCCGGCAGCGCTGATTGGCGGGACCAGCTTGATTTCGGGCCAGAACAACTCTCGCCCGATCCGAATGAGCTAGGACCCCCCTGGCTCCGGCTTCGGGGACCAAACCAGTGGCCAGAGACCGTTCCGAACCTTGGGCCGCTGGCACTCGAATGGCTGGACAACATGCTGGCGCTGGGGATTCAGGTGCTGCGGGCCTTGGCTCTCGCACTCGGACAACCCATTGACACCTTCGATTCTGCTTTCATCCCCACCCATGATCTACACGCCAAGATCATCCGCTATCCGGCCGGCAACCCAGCGACCGACCAAGGTGTCGGGCTTCATCACGACTCCGGACTTTTAACCTTTATCCTTCAGAGTGAGATTCCCGGTCTTGAAGTGCGAATAAACGGCGACATGACGCCGATTCCGCCACTCGCCGGCGCCTACGTCATGAATCTCGGTGCGATGATGCAGGCCGCTAGCAGCGGCTACTTCTCCGCCACCCCCCATCGTGTGACCAGTCCCCGTGGCGATCAGGACCGGCTGTCCATCGCTCTGTTCTTCAACCCGGCCTTCGAGTCCACCTTCGAAGCACTGAACCTTCCGCCCGAACTGGCGAGCCAGACCCGCCCTGAAGATGTCGATCTGAAGGGCGAGCCAATACATCGTGTCTTCGGTGAGAACAATCTGAAGGTCCGCCTCCGCTCTCATCCCGACGTGGCAGCCCGTCACTACAGCGACGTCGTCACGCCCTAACGGGCGGTTCGATCTCCTATGGCTGAGTCGAGTTTTCGCCCCGAGGTTCGCCGAGCGCTGCCTGCAGTGATCATCTTGCGCTTCGCGATCAATGTCGCCATGCGGATGACCTATACCTTTCTCCCCGCCTTCGCCCGTGGCGCGGGTCTATCGGTCGAGTCAATGAGCACCGCACTCAGCGCCCGCGAACTCACCGCTCTCACGGCACCCATAACCGGCAAGGCCAGCGATCGAATCGGACCGCTAACGATTATGAGTTATGGCGGCTTGGTCGCGGCTGCAGGTCTCCTCATCGCCACGCTTGGCGCACCAGGGTTGATCGCCGGCATGCTGATCTTCGGATTTGGTCGCACTGCGCATCAGGTCGCCATGGGATCGTGGATCGGCAACGTCGTGGCCTACGAGCGACGAGGCCGAGCCACCGGCTTGATTGAGCTCACCTGGGGCGGTGCCGCACTCGTCGGCTTGCCGGTGGCCGGCCTGCTGATCGACGGTGTTGCGTGGTGGGCACCGTTCAGCCTCTTGGGCGTTCTCGCCCTCCTGTCAGCACTGCGCGTGCGCGCCCAGGAACCGCGGCGAGCGCGCCAGACGAACCATGAGGCTCGAAAGCCCCACATGACCAAGACGGCGGTCGCGGCTCTTGCCACGAACGCAGCGATGACCGCCGCGGCCCAGTTCCTCTTTCTTGGTCACGGACTCTGGCTCGAGGACACCTATGGGCTCGACACGGCTGAGATCGGCCTGGCCATCGTGGCCGTTGGAGCCGTAGAGGTCATCGCCACAATGGGCTCATCCCGATTGACGGATCGTCTCGGGAAACGACGCT
>Ga0233427_10005028_pt1 | contig 10725 bp, 10 predicted proteins | sample SI_118_April2016_5_FD_179885 | JGI IMG/M metagenome (GOLD analysis project Ga0233427, IMG submission 179885) | Seawater microbial communities from Saanich Inlet, British Columbia, Canada - SI_118_April2016_100_MG | ecosystem: Environmental > Aquatic > Marine > Inlet | place: Canada: British...
AAGTTTTTTTATTTTGCTAGTCATAATATTTAATTGATCTAAATGGGGCGAGCGATGGGGTTCGAACCCACGGCCTCCGGAGCCACAATCCAGCGCTCTAACCAACTGAGCTACGCCCGCCAAGAAAAACGCATTATAGATGTAAAAAGCATATAATAATATTTTTTTGGAGATGATTTTGACAAAAAATATTTTTTTAGAGAGCACCAACAAAATGTTTGATAAGGCGCTTGCTTATACAGATATTTCTGAGGATTTGGCTGAAAGAATCAAGTGCTGTAATTCTACCTATGCAATAAACTTTGGCGTAAGATTAAGAGAAAGGATTTATACTTTTTCGGGATGGCGTTCTGTTCATTCTGAACACATGGAACCAGCTAAAGGCGGTATAAGGTATGCACCAGATGCCTCTCTGGAAGAAGTTGAGTCTTTAGCAGCCCTTATGACATACAAGAATGCGTTAATCGAAGTTCCATTTGGAGGCTCAAAAGGCGCTTTAAAAATAAATCCTAGTGATTGGACTCCATTTGAATTAGAGAGAATTACTCGAAGATTTGCGCAGGAGCTCATTAAAAGAGATCTGATTAACCCGGCTCAAAACGTTCCTGCCCCTGATGCTGGAACTGATGAAAAGGAAATGGCTTGGATTCAAGATGAGTACAGGAGAATTAATCCTACAGATATCAATGCTCTAGCATGCGTGACAGGCAAGCCAACCTCAAAAGGAGGGCTGGTCGGGCGAAATGAAGCAACAGGACGAGGTGTTCAATATATAATTAAAGAATTCTTTTCAAATCAAGAAGATTATAAAAATGCTGGATTCAAGGGAGGCCTTGAAGGCAAAAAAATTGTTATTCAAGGCCTTGGTAAAGTTGGATACTTTGCTGCATCCTTTTTACAAAATGAAGATAAATGCAAAATTATTTGCGTGATGGAGCACAATGGTGCAATTTTTAATCAAGAAGGTTTGGATGTAGAAAAATTAAAAGAGCATTTAAATAATCACGGAACATTTAAAAATTTCGAAGGTGGAGAATTTCATGAAGACAGCTCTGAATTATTAAAAACTGAGTGTGATATTTTGATTCCAGCTGCAATGGAAAGTGTTATTACCAAATCTAATGCAGATCAAATTAATGCGAAGTTAATTGTTGAAGCAGCCAACGGCCCAGTCACCTTTGAAGCCGATGAAATACTTAATCAAAGAGGCGTTACCATCATTCCTGACATTATGACCAATGCTGGTGGTGTTGCTGTAAGTTATTTTGAATGGGTTAGAAATTTAAGGCACATTAGGTTTGGTAGGCTTGAAAAAAGGAGAAGTTCAATGCAATTGCGTTCACTTATTTCTGCTATAGAGACAATTACAGGCAAAGAAATGCCAGATGATTTCAAAGAAAATTTTCAAGAAGGTGCTAGTGAAATTGATTTAGTTAGATCTGGCCTTGAAGATATGATCAGGGAGTCCTATAGAAAGGTACGTGAAATTAAAATGGAACATAATATTCCTGATTTAAGAACAGCAGCATTTAAAACTGCAATTGACAGAATAGCTCTAACCTATCAAACAATTGGACTATAAATTATCTATGGAAAGATAAGTTTATTTTTAGAGTTTGGACTCCAAGTCTCAAATTTTTGCATGGCCAGCTCAAACAATTCAGAGGTTTCAAACTGCTCAAGTAAATGAATAATTTTTTTAAAATCTTGTGATAAAAACCAAGCAGGATTTGCAATTTTACATTGACGGATAAATGGTAAAATTGAGATATCCAAAAGACTTATCATCTTTCCAAAGATCCAAGGATTTGGATCTATGGATTCTTCCAGTTTTTCAAGCAGAAGTTTGCACTCATGCTGGTGCTTAGCAGTATCAGCCCCAAATCTAGATGAATATTTATATCTATCTAAATGATGCTTAAACTTTGAGTCAAAAAGCTGTATTAGGTAATTAGATTGTATTTGCTCTGCTTCAGAGCAAGGATGGACTTTCTTGGAATTTATCTCCATTGCCCAAGCAATAATATCAAGACTTTCATCTATAACTTTATCTGGAAGGTGCAGAATTGGAACAGTACCTTTTGCCGAAATTCTAAGCATCTCATCTGGCTTATTTTTTAACAGCACTTCTCTTAGCTCGCATCTTGTTGAAGACAAAATTAAAGCCATACGGGCTCTCATAGCATATGGGCACCTTCTGAAACTATAGAGTATTGGCTCCGTCATGTTTTGTTAGGCTTATAAGATACGCCAATGTGTTTTTCATTTCTTTTTTTTGCTAAATCCACCTGTTTTTGCCTTTCCGCATAACGTTTTCTTTGTTCAGGCGTTTTTTGATCAAAGCAATTTGGGCAGCTGATACCCTTAGAGAATTTTTTTGAGGTCTTATCTTCCTCTGTTATTGGCATCCTGCACCCATGACACATGTCATAAGAACCAACGTCTAACTTATGATTGAGTGCAACTCGATCATCAAAAACAAAGCACTCTCCTTCCCAAAGAGATTGGTCTTCATCTACTTTTTCCATGTAATTTAAAATCCCACCTTGGAGATGGAAGATATTCTCAAAACCTTTTGCTTTCATCATTGAAGAGGCTTTCTCGCAGCGAATCCCTCCTGTGCAAAACATTGCAATTTTTTTGTTTTTATCTATGCCACTTTCTTCAAGCTCCTCGACCCATTCTGGAAATTCCCTAAAATTAGTTGTTTCTGGTTGAATTGAATTTTTAAAGGTTCCAATAGAAAATTCATAAGTATTTCTTGTATCAACAACAAGCACATCTTCATCTGAAATTAAACTATTCCAATTTTCAGGTTGCACATACTCGCCAACAATTTTATTTGGATTTACTGAATCGTTGCCAATAGTAACAATCTCATTTTTTAGTTTTACTTTTAAGCGGGGGAATGGATCATCTTTGCAGGTAGATGTTTTGAAATCTTGAGGGCTTAAGAGGTTGTGCGTATCTAAGAAATCTTTGAATTTATTTATACCAGAAACTGGTCCAGCAACTGTTCCATTGATGCCCTCTTTGGCAAGTAAAATTGTACCCTTAATACTTTCTGCTTCTAAAAATTTTAAAAACTCCTTCTGCAAACCTTCAATATCAGACAGTTCGGTAAATTTATAAAAAGCTGCTACTTCAAAAAAATCTATATTCATTTTTCTAGTTCAATATATATTAAAGACTTACATTACTTTTATAGTTAGATGAAAAAGAAAACTAAAAATAGAATTTACACATTCATCATTACAATCTTTGTATTTTACTATATGTTTGGTCAATATCTTTAAAACAAGGATTTAACCAAGGGGTGTTGTTCGATAAATGGCGCGCCTGAAGAGATTCGAACTCCTGACCCACGGTTTAGAAAACCGTTGCTCTATCCAACTGAGCTACAGGCGCAAACTGGTCGGGGTAGTAAGATTCGAACTTACGACCACTCGCTCCCAAAGCGAGTGCGCTACCAGACTGCGCTATACCCCGAGACGAGTGATCTTAAAGTTTTCAGGTTAAATAATCAATGTCCATTGCATAAATATTTAATGATGGGAAAATGCATTCATGCCATCAAAAATTTTAGACGGAAAAGCTCTTGCACAGTTAGCCGAGACTGAGATTAAAAATGAAGTCTCAGAATTACTAAAAAAAGAGATAGAGCCAACCCTTGCAACTATTTTGGTAGGAGTAGATCCTGCATCAGCCACATATGTAAAAATGAAACAAAATGCTTGCGCAAGACTCGGAATGAATTCAATTGCTGTTGAGCTTGACAAGGAGACTTCAACAAAAGAGCTGCTTGCAACCATTCAAAAGCTCAATAACGATAATAAAGTGCATGGAATTTTATTGCAGCATCCGGTGCCTTCTCAAATTAATGAACGGGAATGTTTTGATGCAATCAATGTAGAGAAAGACGTCGATGGGGTAACGTGTTTAGGATTTGGTCAAATGACTATGGGTGAAGAAGCATATGGTTCATGCACTCCAGCTGGAATTATGAGAATGCTAGAACATTATAAAGTCGAAATTTCTGGCAAGCATGCAGTAGTCATTGGTCGCAGCCCCATTCTTGGCAAACCCATGGCTATGATGTTGTTAAATAAAAATGCAACCGTCACAATTTGTCACTCAAGAACAAAAAACCTAGAGGAGCACGTTAAAAATGCAGACATTGTTGTTGGGGCGGTCGGAGTTCCAAGGCTCATTCAAAAAGACTGGATTAAAGCTGATGCTGTGGTAATTGATGCTGGCTATCATCCAGCAGAAAAATGTGGAGATATTGATTTGCAAGGCATTGAAGATATTGCTTCAGCGCATACGCCTGTGCCTGGAGGCGTTGGCCCAATGACTATTAATACATTAATTTTAAATACGCTGTTGGCTGCAAAAAAATATATATAGCATGTCTAACCTTCCAGTTATTGTCGGTTATGGAGGAATTAATTCAGCAGGCCGATCAATTTTTGATCTATCGCATCAACGGATGCTTTTCGACAGCATTAATCCCGCTCAACAAAAAGAAGTCATCAAAAGTCTCGGTCACCTCATGGGGATCAACGATGAACAAAAGATATTAGACAAGACATTGATAAGAACAATTGATCAAAACTTTTTTGGGAATCACAACTATAGAAACCCTGAATTGCCAACTATGGCTGGAGGACAACTACCATCTGGGTTTGATCCGGCAACTACATATAATTCTCGACAACACCCAAGAAGTCTTGCAATGACAATCTTTGGTCTGTCCGATGCTGTTTTAAGTCTAGGTATGCCTTGGGAAGAAATTGTAAAAAAAGTTCCTAGACAAAAAATTTCATGCATTTCAGGTTGCGCAGTTGCCCAAGCAGATAAATTTGGAATGGGTGGAATGTTTCAAGCCTCTTTAGCTGGGTCTAGGGTTACCAGCAAGCATATGGCAATGTCTCTCGGCGAAGGCAGCGCTGACTTTGGTCACGCATATGTTTTAGGAAGTATGGGGTCGACTGGGAATTACACTGGTGCCTGTGCAACATTTCAATATAACCTTAAGCTTGGTATTTCTATGATTCAATCAGGCGAAGCTCTGATTAGCATTGTGGGTGCCGCAGAGTCGGGTATTGTCCCAGAAATTTATGAAGCATTTTCAGCAACCAAGGGCTTGGCAGAAGATAGCAATCTTGTGAAGCTGCAAGAAAGATTAGATGAGAAATCTACCAAACCCAATCATCGAAAAATTTGCAGACCATTTGGCGATAACATTGGGATGAGCCTTGGTGAGTCTGCTCAATTTATTGTGTTAATGGCTGATGAGCTAGCTCTGGAACTAGGTCTTAGCATTCATGGCGCAGCTTTATCGAGTCATATTCATGCTGATGGCTATAAAAAATCAATTTCGGGTCCTGGCGCTGGAAATTATCTAACAGTTGGAAAAGCCTTTAAGGAAATCCAAAAGCATTTTGGAGAGCAAGCCTTAGATAAAGTTTTCTTTCATGCGCACGGAACAAGCACACCTCAAAATAGGGAAAGTGAATCTCATATTATTTCTAGTTCTGCGCAAGCATTCAATATTAAAAATCTTCCTGTTGCAGCGATTAAGTCGTATCTTGGTCATTCTCTTGCAGCTGCAGGTGGAGATCAAATGATAAGTGCGCTAGGTAGTTGGAAAAATAATTTAATTCCAGGCATCACCACAACACCAGCTATTGCAGAAAATGTTTACACAAAAAATGTAAACTTCCTCCTTCAGCATATGGAGTTTGCTGACAAGGAATATGAATTTGCAATTTTAAATGCGAAGGGTTTTGGCGGCAACAATGGAACAGCTCTTGTGGCCTCCCCTTCTAAAACAATGGAAATGCTTCAAACTAAATACACAGCTGCATCTATAAAAAAATATCACTCCGCAAATGAGAGCATTGAAATGCAATTATCAGACAATAAAAATGAAATTCTCAGTGGAAAAATTAAATCTCGCTACATCTTTGGTGAAAATGTAATTGATGGCGTGAATGATTTTCACGTTGACTCAGATCAAATCACCAACACGTTAACCCATGAAAAATTTGATTTAGATTCAACTTTACCTTACAAAGATTTTACTGAAGGGTTAAAATAGTTGGGCAATAATAATACTTTTAAACAAATGGCTGAAAATATTTCAAACTTAGAAAATGCTGATGATTTTGATGAGATTGTTTCTCCATCAGATGAGTTGGTCGCATCGTTTGAGCACATGCTCAAAGACATTGGAGAAGATGAATCTAGGGACGGCTTAATTGATACTCCAAGAAGAGCAGCAGCTGCATTTAAATTTCTTAATCATGGTTATAAATTAAGCCTAGATAAAGTGGTCAACAATGCTTTGTTTGATTCAAATCTTGAGGATATGGTTGTGGTGAGGGATATTGAATTCTACTCACTATGTGAACATCATATGCTGCCGTTTAATGGTAGGTGTCATGTGGCCTATATCCCAGATGGCAAAGTATTAGGATTGAGCAAAATAGCCAGAATTGCAGATATGTTTGCTCGCAGGCTTCAAATACAAGAAAGGCTGACCCATCAAATAGCTGAAGCAATCTCTGATATTACTGGATGCAAAGGCTGCGCTGTTGTGGTCGAAGCACAACATATGTGCATGGTAATGAGAGGCGTGCAAAAACAAAACTCTGTTATGAAGACTTCATCAATGATGGGAGCCTTTAGAAGCAACCCATCGACACGCTCAGAATTTTTGGCACTTCTTAAAAGCTAGCTTTCTTCTTTTGGCTTGTCTTCTTTGTCGGGCGCACCTTCAACATCATCATTGACAATTTCAACTGCTTCAGCTTCTACAATCTCATCTTCTTGAGCCGAAGTTTCTGATTTATTACCATCACTAAAAGGCCAAGGTTTTGCATCGGTTTTAAAACTTACAAAGTTCACTGATTCATTAAAAAAGCTAAGTAACCAGTTATTCGCTGATTTAAGCTTCGCATTGGTTTGCGAGGTAAAGAGATAAAAAATAAACTGTATCGCAGCTAGGGCTATTAGAATACTGGCGACCCCATTAATTGCAAAGCTGTATATAAACATGAAGAAAAAGCGCTGCCATTTTTTCATATCTAATAATTCGTCTTTATTGATTTCTGTCATAATTTAATCCTTGTAAGTGAATTCTACATCAAGTTCATTGGGGTGATCGAGTAAATCTTGAATCAACTGATCTGAAGAGGAGTTAGAGAATAAAATCCCATGCAAAGATTTAACCATCGGCATGCTAATACCCATTTTTTCCGCCTCTGCAAAGACTACCTGAAGGGTTCTTGCGCCCTCAGCAACTTGCCCAACTTTATTTTTTGCATCTTCAAGGCTTAAGTCTTGAGCGATGAGCTCACCTAGCTGAAAGTTTCTTGATAACTTGGAAGTGCATGTTGCCATTAAATCTCCCATTCCAGCCAACCCTAAAAAAGTAATTGGATTAGCTCCTTTTGCAACAGCAAATCGGCTCATTTCAGCCATGCTTCTGGTAACAATAAAGCCCAAAGCATTTTCTCCAACGAGTTTAGCATGAGCAATTCCACAACAAATAGCGTAAATATTTTTTAAAGCTCCAGCTAGCTCAACACCTTGAATATCTTCGCTAGAAAACACTTTGAACGTTCCAGATGAGAGCATAGACTTCATTTCTAAGCTTAGATTCCTATTTGTAGAAGCTATAACCGTTCCTGCAATTTTATTATCAGCAATTTCCCTGGCTAAATTTGGGCCACTTAATGCTCCAATTTGATCTCCGACGATATGACCTAGGTGATGGTTAATAATGTCAGTCATGGTTCGAAAAGGTTCTGGCTGAATGCCCTTGGTACAGGAGATGATATATGCAGAAGAATCAATAAAAGGCTCTAATCGAGCAACGATTTTTTCAAAAATAAGGCTTGGCGTAGCAACCAAAATATATTGAGCTCCTTTGGTAACAGTTTCAAGATCCTCTGATGCAGATATATTTTCAGAAAGCTTTAATTCTGGGTGATAAACAGTGTTTGCTCCTTCAGAATTAATACGCAGTGCTTGGTCAGCATCACGAACCCATAAACGGACTTCGCAGCCATTTGAAGCGGCAATATTTGCTAAAACCGTGCCAAAGCTCCCGCCACCAAGAACTGCAACATGATTTTCAGTATTCATTTAAGATAAGTACTTATCCAACTGTCTTAGGTACTTAGCTGGGTCTTTTGGAGACCCTCCTTCAGCAATAACTGCGTAATCAAATAAGAATTTAGCGAAGTTAGAAAATTCCTTTCCCGCCATGCTCCCTAGTTTTTTAATAAGTTTATGCTTTAAATTTACTTCAAAAACAGGCTTAGAATCTTCAAATGTTTGGCCTGAAGCCTCTAAGATTCTTTTTAACTGGGCTCCTGGCTCGTCCTTTGATAAGACCAAGCAGGCTGCTGAATCAACCAAACGTGAACTGGCAATAACATCTGACACTTTTGTATCCAAGGCTTTTTTCATTTTATCAATGACTTCCTGCTTTTCTTTGGTTACTTTTGGTTTCTTTGCTTCACTATCAAGTTCTTCTTTTGCAATATTTACTAATGTTTTGCCTTTAAATTGCATCAATGTTGACATCAACCATTCGTCGATGCGATCAGTTAACAGCAATACTTCTGTGCCACTGGCTTTAAGATGTTCAATATGAGGTGAATTAGCAGCAGCTTCAAATGAATCAGCAATGGAGAAATATATCTTTTCATCTTCTCCACTCATTCGTTCAATGTACTGATCAAATGTGGTGTCAATATCATTGTTTTCCGATGCGGTGCTAGCGAACATAAATAGCTCAGCTATTGATTCAGCATTTTCAAAATCTTCAGCTGGTCCTTCTTTTATCACAAGACCAAACTCTTTCCAGAATTTTTGATAGTCTTCAGGCTTGTCTTTCTGCATCTTTTTCAAGCTATCAAGGACCCTTTTACTAAGACCTTTTTTGATAGAGTCAACCAATGGATGATCTTGAAGAATTTCACGTGATACGTTGAGAGGTAAGTCACTTGAATCAACCACACCTTTTATAAATCTTAGATACAAAGGCAGGAAATGAGCAGCATCATCCATGATGAATACTCGTTGTATAAAAAGCTTTATTCCACGTGGAGTATCTCTGTTCCAGAGATCGTAAGGTGATTTCTCAGGTATAAACAGCAAGCTTGTATATTCTTGCTTGCCTTCGACTTTGTTGTGCATCCAAGTCAAAGGATCATTCGTATCATATGAAATAAATTTATAAAAATCTTTGTACTCATCCGCCTTGACTGAGCGCTTTGATTTAAGCCAGATAGCTTCAGAATCATTTATTACTTCTGAGTCCCCTTCTTCGGGATTTAAGATCAAAGGAAAATTAATGTATTGAGAATATTTTTGCAGCAAAAATTTAACTCGCATATGCTCTGAAAATTCTTTGTTATCATCGTTTAAATAGATAGTAATTTTTGTTCCTCTGTCTTCCTTTGGGATTTTGGATAGTTGGTATGTATCTTCACCAGTGCTCTCCCACATAACACCTTCTTCCTCTGGAAATTGTGCAGATCTTGAGTGAACAGAAACTTTGTCTGCAACCATGAACACTGAGTAAAAGCCTACTCCAAACTGACCAATTAAATTGGAGTCTTTTTTCTTATCTCCAGTCATGTCGGATAAAAATTGTGCTGTGCCAGACTTAGCAATGGTTCCAATATTTTCGATCACTTCATCCTCAGTCATCCCAATTCCATTATCTGAAATGGTCACTGTGTTGTTGGCAGCATTAAGACTAACATTAATTGCTAGGTTGCTATCCCCATCAAGCAACTTAGAGTTTTCAATTGAATTGAATCTTAGTTTATCCAGCGCATCCGAAGAATTAGAAACCAATTCTCTTAAAAAAATTTCTTTGTTTGAATACAACGAATGTATCATCAGCTGCAGCAGCTGTTTTGTCTCTGTTTGAAAAGATTTTGTTTTTGATCTTGCCATAATTTTTTATCCCCTTTGTATGCAATATGGTGTTGAAAGTCTTAAGTTCAAGCTTTGATTAAATCTTTTTTTGATTTGCTCTTGCACCCTTTGCTACAAAATTTGACCTCATCCCACGAGCGTTCCCATTTCTTTCTCCACTCAAATGATCGGTTGCAGTATTGGCAAACCTTGGTCTCAAGAAAAATTTTTTTATGCAAAGCAAATATTAATCAAGATAAAGAAAAAATTGAATTAAGCTCAGAACAAAAATTACTACTGTGCAATAAACACTGATGCCATGTGAGAATGAGAATATTTTTTCCCAACCCCTGTCTTTTGCTGCATTAGTAATAGGAATACCTACCAGACCAACCAATGCATGAATTGAAATATTAAATCCTAGCCACCAATGCAAAGAAGAATCTTGAAAATATAAAATCAACAAAGCAGGCAGGGACAAAAGAAAAAGCAACAAGTAATATCGCGGAAAGATTGCTCTCAAGAATTTAGCAGCAGATTCTTCATCTAACGCTTTAAAAATTACTGGAGTTGTTAAAATAATGTGCGTAAAGATGGCCCCTGCAATCATAAGATTGAGGAGTATGAGTGCTATTTGGCTTGTCATAATTATATAAAAATGGCGATCCGGACGAGACTCGAACTCGCAACCTCCGCCGTGACAGGGCGGCGTTCTAACCAGATTGAACTACCGGACCGCGAACGCCTGTGAATGATAGCTTTTTTTAATTTTTCTGCAACTTT
>Ga0233427_10005032_pt1 | contig 10720 bp, 9 predicted proteins | sample SI_118_April2016_5_FD_179885 | JGI IMG/M metagenome (GOLD analysis project Ga0233427, IMG submission 179885) | Seawater microbial communities from Saanich Inlet, British Columbia, Canada - SI_118_April2016_100_MG | ecosystem: Environmental > Aquatic > Marine > Inlet | place: Canada: British...
GCGCGCCGAAGCGAGTCGACATTACCCCTTTTTGCCCAAGCACGTGTCGACTAACCAAGACCGAGTCAGTTCACCTGCGGCGACAAAATTCGGAAAAAGCGGGGTCGTTTGATTGAATGAAGGCTTCGTGCCGTCTGCCAGCGTAACGGCTCCGCCCGCAGCGCAAATCAGCGCGGCACCTCCAGCGACGTCCCACTCGCTCTTGGGCACAAGCGTCCAAGTCGCATCAGCCTGCCCGGCCGCGACCAACGCCATCTTATACGCGACGGATCCACACGGCTCGACGGAGAAGGCCTCCTCGAATCGGTCCCACTCGCCCCGACGGATCTCGGATCGACTCGCAAGTACTCGAATTCCATTCCCTGGCGCCCGATCCAGAACTCGAGCAGGCTCGCCATTGAACTCGACGCCGGTCTCCAACGAGCCAATCACCAGTTCGTTCGTCACGGGATTCAGGATTCCACCCGCGACCGGCACGCCCTTCTCGAGAAGGCCGATCGAGATACACCACTCCGGGACACCCTCAACGAATTCCCGAGTCCCATCGATGGGGTCCACGATCCAAACTCGCTCTGACACCATCCGGCTGTTGTCGTCTACGGACTCCTCAGACAACCAACCTTCACCGGGCACGGGCAACATGGCTCGAAGCACCTCATCTGCCGCCAGGTCGGCTGCCGTCAGGGGATCCCCCCGTTCTTCCTTACGCTCGAACTCCACGGCCCCAGGCGTGAACGGCGAGATGGCCTCGGCTGCGGCTAGGAGCGTCGCTCGAATGCGAGCGATGTCATCATTTCTTGGCACGAGCAGTCCTGGATCGAAGGAGTGAAGGCGGCTCCAAAGTTACTTGATCCCCACCTGGTAAAGAGCGGTCACATTGCGCGCGAGTCGATCCACCGAGAAGCGACCAGCCACCGCGCCTCGAACCTCCTCACCGGGAGCTTCCCCGGCAGCAGCGATCACCGATCGGGCCCATTCCGAAACACCCGCACCCCGAGAAACGACCGTGCCCGCACCGGCCTCACCGAGCATCTCAGCCACACCGCCCACATCCCGAGCCACCACCGGTGTCCCGCTCACGAGAGCCTCGATGACCGCTACCGGCGTGCCTTCGTCATGCGACGTCAGCAGCATGACGTCCAAGGCCGGATAGATCTCTTCCAGGTCCTGTCTCCACCCGAGCCACGTCACATTGGCATGAATGCCGAGGGCCTCCACGAGAGTCTCCAACTCCGCTTGGCGCTCACCCGAGCCGACCACAAAAGCGCGCACCGGCGCGGGAGAAACGTTTACAAGCTCGGCCACGACATCGAAGAACAGTTCATGGTTCTTCACCGGCACCATTCGGCCCACGATACCAACCGTGACCTCTCCCTCCTGCGCTCCCAGTGCGGCCCTGGCTGCTGCCGCGTCCCCATCTCGACGGATGGATAGGAAGCGCTCAAGGTCCAAGCCCAGCGGGACCACAGAGAATTTACTCGGGGGCGCCACCCGTAGCTCGTCTGCCATCTCCTGAGCTTGCCGCCGCGTGAGCACCACGAGGCGGTCACTCAAGCGACCCAACTGTTGCTCGATAAACACAAAGACCGCCGTCTTCCATGGCGCGAAGTAGCTGCCGCCCAACACGTGCCCGTGATACGTGTGCACCCGCACGGGCACGCCGGCCAACACGGCGGCGATTCGGCCCAGCGTTCCCGCTTTCGCCGTGTGTGTGTGAACGATGTCCGGCCGCTCCCGCCTAAAGAGGCGATACAGGTGCACGAGCGTCTTGAAGTCGGCCAGCGGGTTGATGGAGCGGGCCATAGCCGGGACATAAGAAATGTCCACGCCGAGCTCGTCAGCGTAGTACGCCATGTCTCCCTCGTCTTCCTCGATCCGCCCCGCGATGAGCCGCGTCCGCCACGGGCCCTCGTTCATGGCCGCCGCGAGGTTCACGACGTGCATGGCGGGGCCACCGACGTTCAGGCGGGCAATGAGTCGGTGAATCAGGACGGGACGATCCCCGGGGCGACTCACTGCTCGGCGTGCGTCCTCATGTGCTCGATCGTCGCCGAGACTACGGCATCGAGATCATTCCTCGGCTGCCACCCGATGAGGTCGCGGATGCGGGTCGTGTCAGGCTGACGTCGTGCCATGTCCTCGAAGCCGTCGCCGTACGCTTCCTCGTACGACACCGTCACGATCTCGGACGACGATCCAGCGAGCTCTTTCACTCGCTCAGCCAGTCCCCGAATGGACACCTCGAACTCGTGGCCAATGTTGTAGATGTTGCCCCAAGAGTCCTCATGACCCACCAGGCCTTCCACAGCCCGGATCGTATCTTCCACATGGCAGAAGCACCGAAGCTGCTCTCCCGTGCCAAAGACCTGGATCGGTTCATTCGCAATCGCACGGCCGACGAAGTTGGGGAGCACCATGCCCCACTGTCCTGCCTGTCTGGGGCCGACGGTATTGAAGAACCGCGCCACGATGACCGGGAGGCCATGTTCGTGGTGGTAGGCCAACGCGAGGAACTCGTCGAGCACCTTGGTGCACGCGTAAGCCCAACGCCGGTGCGTCGAGCTCCCCATGACCCGATCGATCTCTTCGTGGAGCTGCACGCCAGCCTTTCCGTAGATCTCGGACGTGGAGGCCAGGAAGAGCGGTACCTCGTGACGATGGCAACAGTCCAGGATGATCTCAGTGCCACGCACATTCGTGGTGATCGTCTCGACGGGCTTCTCGATGATCTTCCGCACGCCCACTGCGGCGGCGAGGTGGATCACCATGTCACACTTGCCGACCGTCTCGTCCATCATGGGGTGGTTGAGGATGGTGTCGACGTTGAGGTGGAGTTTCGGGTGATGCCGAACAGCGGCCAGGTTGTCTAGCGAGCCGGTGGACAGGTCGTCGACCACGAATACATCGTCGCCGCGTTCCAAGAAACGCTCCACGAGATGCGAGCCGATGAAACCAGCGCCACCTGTGACAAGAATCCGCATGTGTCTCGCCTCCGGCTAGTTCGCCAAGGATTCGTACAAGTTGCCAAGTTCATCGACGACGTTTCCGACATCTACATTCGTCGCAATCCGTTCTCCGTATGCGGCCACCTGCTCAATCAGTCTGTACCCGTTCGCGAGTTGAACGAGCTCCACCGCGAAGCGATCTGGGCGCCCAGAGATCATCGGGAATTCTTCGTCGAGTTGCTCGGGCCCCTCTGTGGCTCCGTCCTGACGTTTCACGGTAGGAACACCCGCCACAATCGCGATGAGAGCGGTGCGACTCCACGCCGACCAAGGGCTCGCGTCGATGGCGAGGTCGGCTGCAGCCCAGATAGGGCCCGCGTCCGTGCCACGGCCTAAAAAGATCACGGAATCGCCCAGGCTGAGTTCCTCAGCCTTCCAACGGGTCGAGCCTTCGTGGCGACCCGAGCCCACGATGAAGAGCCGCAAGTTGGCCTGCTCACGACGCGCCGTGACAAATCCTTCGAGGATCTGGTCCATGCGGGACTCGGAGTCGAAGTCCGTCAGCAGGACCACGGCGGTCTCGTCGGGCGCCAAACCCATCAGAATGCGGGCATGTTCTCGCTTGTGACGCTTGACCGCGTCGCGGACCTCACCGACGTCGACCGAGGTCGGGAAGACCTGGACGTGCCCGTCCGGAGCGCCGTAAGCGCGCATGGCTAGTCCACGCGAACCCTCATTGGGCACGATGAACCGAGTGCCCACCTTAGAACGCGCCCTGTTCTCCATAAACCGAAGTAACCGCCCACGAAGGTCTGTGTTGTACGTGGGGGGTCGGGTAATAGAGCGTACGACCGCGACCCCGTGCGGCGCAGCCAAACGTGCCACCGCGCCACCCCACGAACCGAAGCCGTGTACCACCTCTGCGTCCATGTCCTTAAGCAGTGTCCGTACTTTCGCGATCGCCCGCCACGTCCCGAGAAGGCCCGAGAGCCCGAGCGGGTACAAACGAACCTTCATCTCGACGATCCGGCCCTGCAGGTCCTCACGGCCACCGAGCGCGATCACCCGCGGCTCGAACTGGGCACGCGACAGCCGTCCGAGAATCGTGACGATCTCGTCTCCGGTGTCGTTAGCCTCGAGCGATCCGAGGACGAAAAAGACGCGGGGGCGGCTAGACATGAGGGCGCTTGTGCCGGCGAGGCGATAAGGTTCGCGAAAGGTGAATTGTGGTGTATCGCAGCCCTGAACGTCGCACCTGCGGGAGGCGCTACGCAACCAGGACTGGAGCGAACAATCTACCGACTGCGCAGCCAGGTCTCCAACGTGAACAGGGCCCACAGCCGGTGACTGTGATCGGCTCGGCCACTCTGATGCGACTTCCAGAGCGCTTCCACGGGCTCCGGCCTCAGCCACTGGCGGATCCTGGCGTCCGGACCCAGAACCTCGTCTTCGTAACGCGTCTTCCAATGCGTCCGGAACCAGGTCGGGAGTGGGACACCGAAGCCCATCTTCTTCCGGTTCGTGATCTCCGCGGGGATGAGATCCGCAAAGGCGTGTCGCAGCAGCCATTTCAGGCCCGTCTGTTTTTTCCCTCGAATCCGCACCCGATCCGGTAGGCCAGACGCGAATTCCATGACAGCCGTATCCAAGAACGGTGACCTGAGTTCGAGACCGTGTGCCATCGAGCACCGGTCCGCCTTCACAAGGAGATCTTCAGGCAGGTACGTCGCGAAGTTTAGGGCGAGTGTCTTGCTCAAGACGCTCGCTCCCGGGTGGGCATTCCACGGCACGGAATAACTCCGCAGCAGTGACTCCCGGTCGGGCACCGACGCGGTACCCGGTACCAGCATGTCTCCGAGTTGGTCTTGAAAGAAGCCCAACCAGCTGAGCATTCGTTCTTCCGGCCCAAGCGCCGCAGCGTCAAAAAACTGCTTCGCTCGCCGAGTGGGATGGCGGAAGTTGCTGTGGTACGGGAGGAGGCCGCTCAGCGTCCGACCCATTTGGGCCAGCGGCCGCGGAATCCGCTCCGCCAACTGCATGGCGAGAAAACGAGGATATCCGGCGAACATCTCGTCTCCGCCGTCCCCTGTCAGCGCAACCGTGACGTGCTCGCGCGTGAGTTCTGAGACGATGTGCGTGGGAATCGCCGACGAGTCTCCGAACGGCTGGTCATGTGCAGCGACAAGATCCGCAACGCGGGAGATCTCCCCTGCCCCTAGCATGAATTCCGTGTGGTCGGTCCCGAACCGCTCAGCCGTACCGCGGGCAAACGCTGTCTCGTCATACGTGGGGTCGTCCGCGAATCCGAGCGAGAACGTCTGGATCGGCCCCTCGGTGAGTTCGCGCATGAGACCGACGATGATGGTCGAGTCGATGCCGCCAGAGAGGAAGGCGCCGAGCGGAACGTCTGCCACGAGACGCCGTTCCACGGCGTTGCGAAGGAGGGTGCGCGTTTCCTTCGCGAGCACGTCGACTCCCGCGACCATGGGCGACGTGCCCCAAGACAGTTCCCAATATCGTTCGGGTTCCGAGACGCGACCGCCCTCGATGACCATCCTGTGGGCGGGCGCCAATGCGGTGATTCCACGATAGAACGTCTTCGGCCCAGGTACGTAGCCGAACGACAGGTAGAACGGCAGCGCGTCGGCGTCGATGTCGTCGGTGGCCCAATCGAGACCAGTCAGGGCTTTGATTTCCGACGCAAACGCGAAACGACTGCCGTCGGTGGTCCAGAAGAGCGGCTTCTTTCCGGCTCGGTCGCGCGCCAGGAGCATTCTCTCGTTCGCTGAATCCCAAATGGCGAAGGCAAACATCCCGTCGAGCCGTTCTGGCAGGGCATCCCCCCACGCTCGGTATCCGTGGAGCAGCACCTCCGTGTCCGAAGCGGTCCTGAAGCGGTGTCCCTTCTCCTCCAGTTCACGCCGAAGCGCTCGGAAGTTGTAAATCTCCCCGTTGCACACGACGTGGACGGATTCGTCCGCGACGGTCATGGGCTGATCACCCGTGTGCAAATCGATCACCGCCAGACGGGCATGTCCGAGCGCACACGCTCCGGACCGGGACACGAATCCCCTCACGCCATCTGGGCCCCTGTGGCTGAGACGTTCGGACATCCGCGTCACTGCCTTCGGGTCGACCGGGCGACGGTCTTCCGTCAGGGCGACGACACCAGCGATCCCGCACATGGGTTAGCGGCGTCCTGGAGGTCGCCGCGGACCCGCAAACCGCGCCTTGGGTCTTTTCCCACGACTGCCGAGGGCCTTGAACCACTGCACGAACCGGGCGGTCCCGACCGAGGCGAATACGAAGAACAACGGCATGATCTGCGCCCGATGGCGGTACGCTGTACCGAAGTTCCCTTCCACTAACGCGCACATGGTAACCACGACTAGGAGGATACAAGCTGGAATCAGCCAATCGCCCCCTTTCTGCTTGGTCACCCACCGGACTCCCACCAACGAGAAGATGAAGAGCGGATACCACCGCATCGCCTCAGGCATCTCGGCTGCTTGCAGCGCCGATTCGATTCGCCAAGGAAATGGCGCGAAGAGTAGGAATGCCAACCCCATCGGGAGGAATCTCAGCGTTCCGCCAATCGAGCCTGTGTCGATTCCGGATCCGTAGGAGGATCCCGCGCCCTGCTGAAGGCCCGTCCTCATCCTCCCAATGGTCTCCAGGGTGCCTTCAACAGGCGAGAATGGCAGGGCCAGTTCCGGGCGTTGGATCAGCCCAACGCCAAAAAGGAGCGCGAGCCCCACGCCAACCACTGCCGCTGCGAGATTCAAGCACTAGCCCTTTCGAAAGTCATTGCAGAAGCTATGTACATCCGGTGTTTGGCACATAGAGTCACCGTCGCAACTCATTCTTGGGATCGTGCAGATGTTCAACTCCTCGCGACATCGACTGTTTCTAGAGAACCGAGCGTTCTCAGAACAGGTGCCTGACGGGGCTCTGGTCTTGGACGCAGGAGCTGGAGAAGGCCCATATCGTGAATTGTTCCCACCGGAGCGTCTGGAGAAACAAGTCGACAAGACAACCGTGGATGGTGTCACGATCCACCACGGCCTGTTCGGGATGGCTCAGTTCAACTTCTTCACCCGGCGAGCGATTGAAGCCGCCGGCGGATGGCACCCCCTGTTCTCTGAGCATTGCCGTTGGGGTCACACTGAGCATAGTTACCGAGTTGCCCGGACAGGGCTGGCACCAGCCCCGTTCAACCTCGTACCGAGCACCGCGAAATGCTTCATCTGGCATTTTCCGCCAGCTGTAACGAGCGCTCCTTCGGTTCGAATGACCGAAGACGATATCCCCCATTTCGAGGCCGCGCTTATCCGTGACGGACTCGACCATGTGCCCGTGACGACTCTCTCGGACTACTCGTTCAACGGCAGACCAATGGATGGAACAGACCGGCTCGCCGGCTCAGTCTCGGCGGCGACCAGGTATCCGCTCGCCGAAGCAGAAGAAGTACGCGCGTGCCGTTCCTCGTTTCTCCTCTGGCAAGCACAGCACGCTTCAAATTGGTTCTCCCGGCTCACACTCCTGACGCAAGCCATAGCGCTTTCCCCTCGGAATCCATCGATTCGGCACTACATCAAGATGACATTGCAGGGAGCCCGGCCTCGGTGATGTCGAGTCGACCGTCCGTGTCCGTCGTCGTCCCGGCCTTCAACGCCGGTCCATTCCTGGGTTCGACACTGAGGTCGATTCTCGACCAAAGTTGTCCGCCAAGTGAGGTGATCGTTGTAGATGACGGCTCCACCGACGACACCGCCACGGTCGCCGCTCATCAGCACCCATTGGTACCCGTGATCAGTCAGGCCAACGCTGGTGTGTCCGCTGCCCGAAATCGCGCCTTCGGCGAATGTTCCGGAACGTACATCGCAACGTGCGATGCCGACGACGTCTGGCTTGGCACGAAGTTGGAACTACAGGTACGCGAACTTGAGAACGCCCCTGACGCCAGTGCCGCGTTTTGCGGTAGCGCCACCATCGATTCTCGCGGCAGCGAGACCGGCCAGGAACACGTAGTGGATCCGACATCCGTGACAGTGCAGGACCTGCTATTTCACATCGAGCGCCGCTTTCCCCAGCCGATTCCCTCTACGATGCTTATCCGTCGCACAACTGCAGCGAACGTGGGTCCATGGGACGAGACTCTGAGCGACGCGGCCGACTGGGACTATGCCATTCGACTGCGCCGACTAGGTCGGTTTGTGGGCCCACCGGCAGTGCTCACCCACTACCGAGTCCATGACACTCAGATGAGCAGCGACACGCTAGCACGCGTGAACGATGTGCGCAGGCTCTTTCAGAGGTTGGAACGAGACCGGGCTCTGCGTCATGAGGTGGGTGACTCGTTCCGCGATGCCCATGCGCGTCAACTCCTCATCTCGCTCAAGTCACTGGTCAAGGCGGGCCATCTCCTCCCCGCCCTGTCCTACATGCTTCGCGAACTATGTGATAACCCGCGGTCACATGCCGTGATCCTGGCTGCAGGCTTCTCGGCAGAACGCATAGGCAAGGCCGGGCATAGGCGAGCAACTTGAACGTCGTATACATCTGCTATTGGAGTGTGAACGATCCGCTGACGATTTCGTCCGTGATGCCGACACTCCCTGTCCTATACAATCGCCTGAACCCCGACCGCGTCACGCTCATCACAGTCGAGCGCCATGGCACGCGATATCCCCCGTTCCGCATCCCCTACGAGTTCGTCGATCACGTCCCAATCACGCCGCGGTTCCAAGGCCTTGGCCCTCTCTCCAAGGTCTACGAAATGACCAGTGTTCCGCGGCAGGTCGCGAAGGTGTGCGAGTCAGTGGGTGCCGAGTTGCTCTACGCCCGTTGTAGCCACGCAGGCACCATCGCAGCCAAGATCCATAGACGTACCAAGGTGCCGTTTGTCGTCGAATCCTTCGAGCCTCACTCAGACTACATGGCCGGTACCGGCACCTGGTCGCGCAGGGGTCTCAAGTATCGATATGCGAAGAAGTACGAGAGACTACAAATGCGGGATGCTCAACACCTCATCACTGTGACCAACGGGTACCGAGACCATCTCCGTGACATCGAAGGCGTCCCTGAGGAACGCCTTTCAGTAATTCCCTGCACTACCGATCTCGTGAAGGGACGCTTCGACGCCGCAGCACGTAGAGAGATACGTGATCGGCTCGACCTCGGATCAGCGGTCACAGGCGTATATGCAGGCAAGTTTGGGGACCTCTACTATGATGATGAAGCCTTCCGCATCCTGGCCGACGGATTCCAGTTCTTCGATGACTTTCGAGTGCTTCTGCTGACTCCTGACGATCCCGACCAATTGTACTCCCGGCTGTTACGACAGGGCATAGACCAGAGTCGTGTCTTCGTTGGATTGGTGACGACAGATGAAGTTCCTGCCTACCTGTCTGCGGCCGACTTCGCGTATTCCTTCGTCCGGCCAACACCCGCGGGGCCATTCCAGTGCCCCATCAAGCACGGTGAGTATTGGGCAGCCGGGCTCCCCTTCATGACCCCTGCCCGAATTTCGGATGACCACGAGGTAATTCGTGACTCGGGAGGAGGAGCTCTCCTTGCCCATGATCTCTCGAACCTGCGGGAATGCCATGAGGAGATTGGAGGTATTATCAGTCAGGAAGGTTACCGAGCCCGTGTCCAACAACTGGCCCAGAAATTCAAGGGCCGTGACTTGATCGACGAAGCGCTTGAATCGGTCTTCCGAGGACCGACACGATGATCCGCATTCTGTTTGTGGCCTCACACCGGCCGGGTCGCGCACCCGGTCAACGGTTCAGATTCGAGCAATACCTCGAGTACCTCGAAGAAAATGGCTACCAGTGTGACGTGAGCTACCTGGTGACAGAGGAGGACGATCGAGTCCTGTACCGTTCGGGCAGCTACGTCTCAAAGATGATGTTCACGAGGCGGGCTCGGGCGATTCGGACGGCGGACCTCCGTCGCATTGAGGACTTCGACCTCGTATTCGTCTTTCGCGAAGCTCTCATGACACGGAGTCTAGCCTTCGAGCGAGCGGTCGCCCGAAGCGGCGCGAAGATGATCTTCGACTTCGACGACGCGATTTGGATCTCGAACGTGTCAAAGGCGAATAGAGCCTTCGGATGGATGAAGAACCCTGCGAAGACCAGCGACATCATTGCAGTCTCGGACATGGTCTTTGCGGGCAACGCCTATCTCTCCGAATACGCGGGTCAGTACAACGAGAACGTGAAGGTCGTGCCAACGACGATCGACACGGACCAATACCAACCCAGACCCCCGAGATCAGATGGGCCTGTCTGCATCGGGTGGAGCGGGAGCATAACGACGATCCAACACTTCGAGTCGGCCCTCCCTTTCCTGCTTCCACTGAAAGAGCGATTCGGTGACTCGATTCGCATCAAGGTGATTGGGGATCGGCGGTATCGACACGAACGCCTCGGCGTCGAAGGGATCGGGTGGAGTATGGCCACAGAGCTGACTGAGTTGTCCGACATCGACATCGGCATCATGCCACTTCCGGACGACATGTGGGCCAAGGGCAAGTGCGGCCTCAAAGGCCTGCAATACATGGCATTGGGGATTCCAACGCTCATGTCTCCGGTCGGGGTCAACACCGAGATCATCGCTGAAGGCGAGAACGGATTCCTACCAGCTGATCCCGAAGCGTGGGTCGAGCGGATCGCAACTTTGATCGAAGACCCGGCGCTCCGAAAAGACATTGGCGCGGCGGGTCGGGAGACGGTCGTCCAGCGATACTCGGTGGACTCTCAAAA
>Ga0233427_10005033_pt1 | contig 10720 bp, 13 predicted proteins | sample SI_118_April2016_5_FD_179885 | JGI IMG/M metagenome (GOLD analysis project Ga0233427, IMG submission 179885) | Seawater microbial communities from Saanich Inlet, British Columbia, Canada - SI_118_April2016_100_MG | ecosystem: Environmental > Aquatic > Marine > Inlet | place: Canada: British...
GAAGAAATTGTAAAGAATATGAATTTGGAGGCAGAACTAGGAGATAGACGAAGACTAACACTTGATGAATATGAGAATTTACATGAAAACAAACTAACACCTGAAAATTCAATGTTACATTCAAAGAAAGAGTTTAGTCTAGTACATGTGAAAACAGATACAGAATCTAGAGGCGAAAGACGTTATGTCTTTAATGAATAAACTAGCTAAAAGTTTTCCTTCTTAATTATTGAATTTTTATCCTTTAATGTACAAGGTGTGTTCAAAGAAGCCTATTATTTTGAACTGTTTAGTATCAACTCAAGAACTTTGTTAATTACTCTGGTATGATCAGTGTTGATTTCAGTTGTAAGCATTAACAAATATTTTTCATTAATTGGAATTGTAATTCGTTTTAATTTATCGTATTCTGCCATCGCATATTTGGTATTCCCTAGTTTATGCTCAATGTTTTTTCGGGTTTGCCATCTTTGGCTTGCGTACTGATGCATCATTTTTAGTTCATCGTTGTTAAGTATTGGATTGATGTTCTCTCTAAAACCACCATTAATCTTTTCACCTACACTGTTTTGTATTGCAGCATAACGAATAGACGAATCTATACCCATAACATTAGTGAATAATTCATCAAAATCCATAAATCCATTATAAAACGTATGAACTTAAGCATATTGATAGTGGTTAGACTGATGAATATACGTGGAATTAAATCCAAAAAATAATGATGAAAAAATAACTAATCCTATTAACATCTTAATCATTACAGGTTTCATAATTAATTACCCTGAAAATACTTGATTGTGATATACACTCCAATAATGATTAACAGTCCTACACTTGCAAGTATTGTCTTTCTTTCATTCCATGCTATTCCCATAAATTTTCTTCAAGAATTATGAACTTAAGCGTGTTGGAGTTTAGAATCAATAACATGTAAGAAAACATCATAACATCTTGAAACGGCCATACTTTAGGAGTAAGCCTGATTGATATAAGTAGAGTATCTCTATTATACTGAATAATGCAAGAAGAACTAAATCCAGTTAAAGATTATCTGTTTGGATATATTGAAAAGTCATCTACCATACCAGAATTAATTATTCAAAAAAAATTTGATGAAATTATTAATGAAGTAATTGAGAATTGTTATGACAAAGTAATCACTATGGATACCAAAGATGTTGCAATCGGTATTTTGGCAACAGGGGTGTTGCACTATTTACTTACAAATGCACTCCTAAGCAGTCAAAGAAAAATAGAGTGTGGGGGGATAGAGTTAGACATTGTAATTCCAGATGTTAAAACATTAGAAAAAGACTCAAAAAAGACATTATTAATTTGCATTCCAAAGTCATCAGATAAGAAAATTATCGATGAGAAAATCTCAGCATTAGAAAAGATTCAACCAAATCAAGAAAACATTTGGGTAGTTTTATCTGAGGATATAATATTAGATAAGAAAACTTTTGTTTTATCTAAAGGAGATAATTCATTCTCAAAGATAATTTTTGAGATTGCACAGTTTAGTAATGTTCACGGTACAAATAAATTCAAAATTTTAAGAATCTAGGATTCGCAGACTACTTCACTGGTGTTTCCACCATCATACAACCCTTCCATTGCATCAACATCACATTCAGAGACATATGGGAAATTTGTTTCAATTACAGGATACATCAAGTCTTCAGGGGCAGAAGAGTGTGCTAAACCTAATGCATGTCCCAACTCATGTCTAACTACAGTCTCAAGTGCAGGTAATGATATAGAATCTACTGCAAATATCGTTATTCTAGATTTCAGAATCTGGTTTTGTGACGCATCAGCAATTAGAACTTGATAAAATGAAATATCTGTTTGAGAAGATTGAAGTAGATGAGTTTATTGATCAACAAATTATCGTATTATCTAAATTGATGACTGATAAAAAAATTGAATTTACTAAAACAATTGAATCTGGATTGGCAGTAAATGCAGATAAAGTAAAACTAGTAGCAATTTTTAGAAACTTGGTAGAAAATTCAGTAGTATTTGTTCCTGAAAAAAACGGCAAAATAGAAATATCTGCAAAATCTGAAAATAATTTTGTCCAATTCTCAATTATAGATAATGGTATTGGGATACCAAAAGACAAGATTGGTACATTGTTCAAAAAATTTCACCAAATAGATACATCACATACAAGAGAACATGGAGGTAGTGGATTAGGTCTTGTAATTTGTAAAGGGTATATCGAGGGAATGAAAGGGAGTATCAGGGTTGAAAGTGATATAAGAAGAGGCACTACATTTTTCTTTACTATTCCAAAAGCATAAAATCATTTTAACAGTACTTTAAAATCAAGATTATTTTTGAAGATCCTATACAAAGAAGCATCGCTCATATTTTTAATAAAAGGAATTGAGCCTAAAACCTTGACTCCAGTCAGATTTTGTAAATCACGTTTTAAATCTTTAATCGGATAACCTTTATCAAAATTATTTATTATGATTCCTTTAACTGGAATTTTATATTTTTCACACATCTTGCAAGTCATAACAGTATGATTAACTGTTCCAACTTTACTTCGAGTTACAATTACTGTAGGAATTTTCATGTCTTTGATCAGATTTGTAATATAGTAATCTTTGAGAATTGGGGTCATTATTCCACCCATTCCCTCCACTAGTATCATGTCATGAAGTTTTGTTAATTTTTTAAAACTAGATAATATTGTAGGGATTTTGGGTTTTGTTTTTAGTTTCTTCCATGCAGTGTATGGAGATGCAGGAATTGGGAAAAATTGTGGGTTTACTAGATTTTCAGGATCACATGCCATTGCAGCACGTGATATAATCTCAATATCTTCAGATTTGTAACCTTTTTTCTGAGCAGTGCCTGCTGCAAAAGGCTTCATCACACCAACATCAATTCCCATCTTTCGAAGAACGACACCCAGTCCTGCTGTGATGTATGTTTTTCCAACATCTGTGTCAGTTCCCGTAATGAATAATGATTTCAACAAAATAGATTCAAGATATTACTTGATTAACTCATCGGTTAATTATTAAGATCTGAAACTATACAAAATCAGTTGAAAAGTTCTGTTTGGCACCCAAACACTCAGATGAAAGAATGGGATTCCTTTGATAAAATTACAAATGCCAAAGGGATGTGGTTAATTGATTCAAAGGGGAACAAAATGCTTGATGGTGTTGCATCAATGTGGTGTAATGTCTGGGGGCATTCTAATCCTCAACTAGTAAAAGCAATTACTACTCAAAGCAAAAAATTGCAACATTCATCCATGTTTAACCTTACAAACGAGCCTGCAGAACAACTAGCAGAAAAATTAGTGAAAATATCTCCTGGAATGAACAAGGTGTTTTTTTCAGATAATGGTTCATCAGCAATGGAGATTGCAATCAAAATGGCACTACAGTATTGGAAAAACATTGGGGATAAAAAGAAGACAGAGATTGCAACTTTACAAAATGGATACCATGGAGATACATTTGGTGCAATGTCAGTAGGATATGTTCCAGAATTTTTTGGTAAATTTAAAAAACAGTTATTCTCAACGATTCAATTTCCAGTTCCAAATAAATACAGATTGCCAAAAGGCCTAACTTTAGCTGATCATCAAAGTAATTGTCTAGAGAAAATTGAAAAGAAATTCTCAAAAAATAATAACATTGCAGCATTTGTAATGGAGAGTGGTGCACAAGTAGCAGGCGGAGTTATAATTTATCCAAAAGGATTTCAAAAAAAGATCAGTCAATTATGTAAAAAGTATGATGTATTGTTTGTCCTAGATGAGATTGCAACAGGTTTTGGGAGATTGGGTTCTATGATACAGTATGAAGAACAAAAAAGCATTCCAGATGTTGTAGCATATGGAAAAATGTTAACTGGAGGGTACCTCACCATGGCTGCAACACTTGCAAACAAGAAAATTTATGATTCATTTTCAGGTGAATTTAATGATTGGAAGCATCTATTTCATGGACATACATATACTGGAAATCCAATAGCTGCTGCAGTATCTAATGAGAATCTCAAAATGTATCAAAAAAATAATTTGATAAAAAAGATCAAGAAAACATCAAAAGTATTTGAGAAGTATTACAAGGAAATTTCAGAAATTGATATCGTTGGAGATATTAGACACAAAGGTATGCTTATGGGTATTGAGCTAGTCACAAACAAGGCAAAAAAGACTCCAATCCATCCTAAAAAATCAATAAACAAGATATTTTTTGAAGAGGGTAAAAAAAATGGAATATACCTTAGAACTTTAGGAAACATAGTAATGCTTGTTCCACCATTAGCAATATCAGAAAAAGAGTTAAGTTTACTCCTAAAAAATACAATTAAGACTATACATGCATACAAAGAAAAAAACAGTAATGGGAATAACTAATTTTGATAGATAATAAAAAATCATTAGAACATGATCATAAAAAAATATATGACATCATATTTGATATTAATCCTCAAATTAGATATATCGGATTTTATCATAATGGTTATTTTGAAGGACAAATGAGAGAAGGCAAAAAAGCCTATTTGACTAATGAAGAATCACAAAAATCACTTGAGATGGCGGTCAAAAGGTGGGAAAATAGAAAAGAATTTTCTAAAAAGATAGGGGGCCCTCTGTACACTCTTACCATGTATCAATTAGTAAAAAGAGTCATAATGGAATTATCTACTGGGACTTTAATTTTGATTAGTACTGAACTTGAAGTTGATCATGAAATCATGCTTCTTAACTTGATGGATAAAAAGAAAGACATTATGGAGATGTTAAAACAAATTCCAAAAGAACTCATACCAGGAATAAAAAAGGACAAAGAACCATTGGAAGCAGAAATCAAGGAGTTGCAACAAGAGAGATTAATTTTTAAAGAATTGTACAAACAATTATCCACACAACAAAAAGAACTGTACAAACAATTATCCACACAACAAAAAGAATCCAAAAAATAGTATCACTTAATTTTAAAATAATGACTATAATTTCACTTGACAAAAATTAATATGAAATTGATGAATAGTTCCAATTCGGATCCTCATTATGACAAGAAATTCCTTTCTACTTATGCATCATTTTCACATCATAATAGCATGATTGGAAGTAAAATGAGACTTTACGTGCCTGTAAGACCGGGCAGAAGAGACTCTGATGAATTTTCAGATGAGGAGTGATTTTATAAAAAATCGTCTAAAAATTCTGTAAAATTAAAGGTGATTTGACGGTTAACCCCCTATAGTATGGAGGTTAACCCTTTTCCAAAAAAAATCGTGCCTGAAAAATCAATAAAGGAAAGATTTAGACTAACTTCATTGTTATAAATGGAAATAATCTAAAATAAGCATGAATACTCTAGAATTTATCAAAGAGTGTCAGGAAAAAGTGTTTTCAGGAATCGGCATATCAACTGAAGATGCAGGGAAATTATTTAACATTCCAGAAGAGAACATACCAGATTTAGCAAGATGCGCAAATGAGATTACCAGGGATTTTAATGGCGATAAGGTAGATGTTGAGCAATTAAACAATATTAAAAAAAATGCATGTAGTGAAGACTGTACTTTTTGTGGACAATCAGCATTTTTTGACACAGGAATAGAGTCATATCAATTACCAACTCCAGATGAAGTAGTTACTAAAGCTCAAAAAGCAAAAGAAGAAGGTGCTGAATCATATTGTTTGGTTGCAGCATGGAGAGAACCGACACCTAAAGATTTTGAAAAGGTATGTAAAATTATTAGTGATGTAAATGATAAAGTTGGAATTAGTGTAGAGTGTAGTTTGGGTTTTCTTACCATACAGCAAGCAAAAAAGCTAAAAGAACTACATGTGAAAAGATATAATCATAATTTAGAGACTGCAAAATCAAAATTTCCAGAAATTTGTACAACTCACACATATGAAGACAGATTAAAGACGTTAGGAATTGCAAGAGATGCAGGATTAGAGTTATGCACCGGTGGAATTATAGGGTTAGGTGAAACAAGAGATCAAAGACTAGAGTTATCATTAGAATTATCAAGGCTATTTCCTGAAGAAGTTACAATTAACATACTAGTTCCAATTCCTGGAACCCCACTAGAATTGCAAACAGATCTTCCAGACTCTGAAATTATTAGAATATTTTCAGTTGTCAGATTTCTATTACCTGAATCAGTTATCAAAATTTCTGGCGGGCGAGAAGAAAAGCTTGATGATTCTGGAGAAAAACTACTTCAAAGTGGTGCAAACGGAATCATTACTGCAGGATACCTAATTCTAGAGGGAAATGAGGCTAAAAAAGACCTTAAAATGATTGAAAAAATTGGCCTCAAAGCATAAACTGAATTTTATAGATTCAGAGTTACAGGAAATAAAGAAAAACAATCTCTATAGAAAATTAAGATATGGGAAAGCTCAAGGAGCACACATTACAATTAATGGTAAAAAATTACTCAATCTATGCTCAAATGACTACCTAGGAATTCCAACAACTAAAATCAAAATCAAACAACTTCAATCAAGTTCTAGACTAGTTTCAGGAAATGATGAATCATACAAAAAACTAGAAAAAATTCTTGCAAAACACAAATCACAACAAAATTCTTTGATATATCCTACAGGGTATATGACAAATCTCGGAGTAATCTCATCTGTTGCAAAAAAAGGAGACTTGATTCTCAGTGACGCATTGAATCATGCTAGTATCATAGAAGCATGTAAGTTATCTGATGCCAAAGTTGTAATTTACAAACATAATGATGCTGATGATTTACAAAACAAACTAAAACAAAAAGGAAAAAACAAGTTTATAATAACTGAAGGAATATTTAGTATGGATGGAGATTTTGCACATCTAAAACAGATTGCAGAGATTTCAGAAAAAGCTAAAGCAATTACAATTGTAGATGATGCACATGGAGATTTTGCAATTGGGAATGATGGTAAAGGAACTCCAAATTATTTCAATGTATCAAAAAAGATTGATTTGTACATTAGTAGTCTAAGTAAGGGGTTAGGATCATTTGGAGGATATGTTGCATCACAAAATAATGTAATTGATTTATGTATTAACAAATCAAAGTCATTTATTTACACATCAGCGCTTCCTTCATTTTTAATTGAACATACTCTGAAAAGATTTGAATCAAACAGAGAAAAACAAAAAAAGAAATTAGAAAAAAATACAAGACAACTATCAAAAGGACTAGAACAAATCGGATATGATATAAATTCTGAAACTCACATAATTCCAATAATTATTGGGGATGAAAAATTAGCCATGGACTTTGGTGAATTTCTAACAAATAATGGAGTGTTTGCACAGCCAATTAGATATCCGACAGTGCCAAAGAATCAAGCAAGACTAAGAATATCAGTTACGGCATGGCTAACTAGTACAGATATTGAAAAATCACTAGTAATTTTTGAGAAAGCCTACAAGAAATTCTACTAATTATCTCATAGCATCAAAGCCAAGGAATGCAGGGGACCCAATAATTACAGCAAACGTAACCACAATAGCTAAAACAATGCCCACAATTACAAAACGCATGTTCATATCAAAAATACACACACCCCAGTTAAAAACGGATTGTATGAAAATGGAACAAATCTGGAAGAATGTTTTAAAGGAAAAATTACAATTTTAGTGTATGGCAGAGATAACTCTAGCAATAGCTGCACTAGCTGGACTAGGATCATTTGTAGCTCCATGTATTTTACCCATGATTCCAGCATTTCTTGCATACATTTCAGGATCTACATTGACTGAATTAAATCAAAAAGGCGGATCTAAAACAATAACAATCAATAGAACAAATATCATTTTAAACTCGGTATTTTTTGTTCTAGGATTCTCAGTGGTGTTTTCAACATTAGGGGTTATCATTAATAGTGTACTCTCATCATCTAGTGGCGTATTAGTTGATGGATTAAACCAAGTGGGGGGAGTAATCATTGTAGGGTTTGGGATATTTTTGTTACTATCAATGAAGATTAACAAACTAAACATGGAAAAAAAATTCTTTCCAAAGATATCAAAGGCTAGTTATCCAATGTCATTTGTATTTGGTTTAGCATTTGCTGCGGGATGGACTCCTTGTGTTGGACCAATACTTGGAACAATACTTACACTAGCTGCTACTACTCCATCAGTTGCATTTAATTTACTACTAGTGTATTCATTGGGATTAGGAATTCCATTTATTTTGATGGGGGTGTTTTATTCTAGGGCAAACAGAATAATTCGTTCAATGAGCAAACATCTAAAATATTACAATGTAATTTTAGGAGGGTTTATCATAATTTTAGGAATTCTAGTATTTACAAATCAATTAGCATACATTGCAAATTTCCCACTTCTCAACGGATTACTATTAGGATGATTAAATGAAATCAGAGATAAAGACCGCATTAGTTTTGGCAGTAGTAATTGCTGTAGGAATAGGCATAATGAGTATGGTTTTCTCATCACTTGATGAAGTAAAAACATCAAACATCTCAAATACAAATTCCATTAGTCAAATAGACAAATCAGGATTCAAAAAGGCTCCAGATTTAGTTGGAATTGCCAATTACCTAAACACAACACCAGAAAAACTCAGTCAAGAAATGGAGGGAAAAGTGATACTGTATGATATTTGGACGTATAGTTGCATTAATTGCATCAGAACACTGCCATACATTACTGCATGGAATGACAAATATTCAGATCAAGGGTTTTTAGTTGTTGGAATTCATTCACCTGAATTTGAATTTGAAAAAAATCCCGAAAATGTTCAGATGGCAGTAGACAAACACGGGATAAACTATCCAGTTGTTTTAGATAATGATATGGAAACATGGAAAGCATTTGAAAATAGATACTGGCCAAGAAAATACATTGCAGATCATGAAGGATACATCAGATATGATCATATTGGAGAAGGTGGATACAAAGAAACAGAAAAAATCATCCAGCAACTTTTAGAGGAGAGATCAATATCACTTGGAATTCAAAAAGCATCTGCCATACCACTAGTGGAGATAGAAGAGTTTGAGCATACAATGTTTAGAACACCAGAATTATACTTTGGATACAAATTTGCACAAAATAGGAATCAGTTAGGAAGTGAAGAAGGATTCCAACCAGGAAATATTGTAACTTATTCAGAGAATACAAATATTGATTTGCACAAGTTTTACCTTACAGGAGATTGGAAAAATCATGAAGATAGTATGGAGTTAATTTCTGAAACTGGAACAATCAAACTACTATACAATGCAAAAGAAGTAAACATAGTTACAGACAATAGTGCAGAGCTTGAAATATTTCTAGATGACAAACCACTTGATGCAAAATATGCAGGGGATGATATTTCATCAGAAAATGTTTTGATAGTGTCAGAACCAGACTTGTACAACATTATTAGCAATGATACTAGTTCATCTCATGTAATGGAGATTCAAATCAAAGGAAGTGGCTTTCAAATGTTCACATTTACCTTTGGATAATGTAACCAATACCTCTTGTAACTCCAGTTACACTAGCTGTGGTGACAAATTCCTTTAAACCCAATTTTTCGAGTCACAATGAGGAAATTAAGGTATGATAAGCAACTCTTGGAACAAAACAGATGGAGTAAGCATATCGCAAAAAGTAATAGACAGAGTAAAGCCTGATGAACCACTAAAAAACAAAATAGATTTTGCACAAAGAAAATTACAAACTCAGATTTTAAAATTAGAAGGAATTAATGAAAAATTACAAACAAAACATGATCACATATTTGAAAAAATTGTAAATGCTCAAAGAAACAACAAACCAGGATATGCTCAAGCATATGCTGGAGAATTGACACAAGTTAGAAAGATGAAAAATATGGTAGGCGGTGCAAAACTATCCATGGAACAAGTAAAACTTAGACTAGATACAGTGTCTGAGTTAGGAGATGTAGTAGTAACACTTAGTCCATGTATGTCAATCATCAAAGGTCTAAGTCCATCACTTAATGGAATTATGCCAGAAGCTAACGCATCAATGGCAGATTTGTCCCAGATACTTGGAGATGTAATGTCTGGCTCATCAGTTACAATGGGAGACAACATGAATGTGAGTACTGAAACTAATGCAGATACATTAGCAATTCTTGAAGAAGCACACAGTGTTATTGCAGGTCAGACAAAATCATCAATACCAGATGTTCCAGAGGATCTCAAACAACAAATCCTCGACAAGAAATCTGACATTCTAATCTAGAAATTTTTTTAAAATTTACTTTGATTTCTTTTTGCTTTTCTGAATAAGAATTTTCTTTATTCTAGAAATTGTAGGATAGCTATATCCACGTCGCCGATAATTTGTAATCATCATCTTCCAATTTTTTAATCTCCATTGAGCTTGCTCAGTAGTTACAGAATGAACCTCTTTTTGGACAATACTTTTTCTTCCAACCTTTAGAGTTCCAGCATCTTTTGCAGACCATCTATTTTTTGCAAATTTCAGTCCTGAAAGGATTTCAATTACAGGCATTTCCTTGAAATATTCTTTGAGTTTTTTTAGTTCCAGATCAGTTGGTTTTTTAGAAATTGGTAATTCTATAGTTGGTTTTACCATGGAATTTCTAATAGCTTATGCCTTAAGAGAATCTTGCTAAACCAGAATTAGCTAAAATAGAAAATAATTGGAGAGGAATTGACAAAGCCAATAATTTGAGAGTGTTTGAGATTTTTTCACACAATATCTAT
>Ga0233427_10005045_pt1 | contig 10705 bp, 10 predicted proteins | sample SI_118_April2016_5_FD_179885 | JGI IMG/M metagenome (GOLD analysis project Ga0233427, IMG submission 179885) | Seawater microbial communities from Saanich Inlet, British Columbia, Canada - SI_118_April2016_100_MG | ecosystem: Environmental > Aquatic > Marine > Inlet | place: Canada: British...
CGTTTTTTCGACCAAGTTTTCACCTTTGAACCCTGAATATGGAATGAAGGCGACTTGTTTTGGTTTGAAGCCGGCTTGCATAATCATTTTCGACATTTCCTCCTTGATTTCATTGAATCGTTGTTCAGACCAATCACAGGAATCCATTTTGTTAACACCTACAATGAGCTTTTCAATGCCCAATAATCCCAATAATCGTGCATGTTGGCGGGTTTGTCCTTGCACTTCGCCGGATTTATGGTCGCCTTTTGCAATGGCCGTTTCAAATCCACCGGATTCGGCGGGCACTAGCAAAAGGGCAATATCCGCACACCCAGCACCGGTAATCATGTTTTTCACATAATCCCTGTGACCAGGAGCATCTACAATAGTATAGTGATAAGAGTCGGTATAAAACTCCTTTGTGGTGCAATTAATTGTTACACCACGCTCGCGTTCTGCCTTATCTTTGTCCATATAATAGGCAAATGCAAAAGAACCTTTGCCTTGTGCATCGGCTTCGGCTTGCAATTTAGCCATTTCACGCTCACTAATTCCGCCTAATTTAAAAATCAAATGTCCCGTGGTGGTGGATTTGCCTGCATCGACGTGACCACATACCACTAGAGAAATATGCTGCTTCTCGCTCATTATAGTTATAAATGACGAAAATACCTTTATGTCTTTATAGTAAACTATTTAGTATAGAGACATAATCAATTGGAAAAATAGGGTTCAAATAATAAATTTCAAGTCTGTATATTATGTAATGAATTCGTCACAACAACATATAAACACGATATTGAAAAACATACCTATTTTTTGGATTAACCTCGAACGTTCAGAAAGCAGGAGAAACAAAATGCAAAACATTTTAGACAAATGTTTATTGCAACATACGCGTATTGAAGCAATTGACGGAAATAATATATGTTTAGAGGAATACAAAGAAAAATATAATATTAATGAAAAAATGAATAAATACGAAGTCGCTTGTGCATTAAGTCATATGAAAACAATAAAGTATTGTTATGACGAAGGGTTAGAATATGCCTTAGTCTTGGAAGATGATGCTACATTTGAGTATTTCCCTTATAAAACACATACAATATTAGAATTATTGGATCAATTAAAGGAACAACAAGGTGAAACATTGCAATTGGCTAATATTATAAATAAAAAAGTATTTCTAACATTACGTTTTAAGACTCCTTTACTTCAAATAAATAATATTGCAGGCGCACAAAGTTATTTAATAACACGTAAGGGAATGGAAAAAGTATTGCATTATTTTGAAATAACAAAAAATATACACGTATCGGAATTTATGATATTCAACATAGCAAAGAATTATATAACGCCTCCTTATTTTACATATCCTTTTTTGCGAAATGAAAACGGTGAAAAGGTCAATGTAAGTACAATAAGAGAAAACACGAAATCGGCACATGCTACACAAACCATTAGCAAATTATTATGGAATGATTATTATAACAAAAAAGAAGAATAGTCCGTTGTCCAATATTAGCAGCAGACATATCCAATAACTATTTAGAGGAATTATTTCCAGAAATCGAGAATATCAAGGATGCTGTTAAAAATGTGTATATAATTACAAACAAACAGTATAATTTATTTTATTCATTCATACTATAAATGAATAATATTAAAATCTATTGGATTAATTTAGATCGAAATCCTGAACGTAAATTAAAAATGGAAAATCAACTCAGAGAATACAATATAATTAATCACCAACGTATTGAAGGTATTGATGGGAAAAAACTGGATTTTTCAGATTATAAAAAGAATTGCGAAAACATAACAGTATACGAATTGGCATGCACGTTATCTCATTTAAAAGCGATACAATGTGCTCATAATAATGGCGATACATATGCATTGATAATGGAAGATGATTGTAGTTTTGAGTATGTTCACTATCAGCATTTTTCAATAAAGCAATTCATCGAAAAAATGGACAACGAATATAAAAATTGGCATGTGTTACAATTGTGTACATCTGGTAGAATTGATCAAAACGAACGTATGAGAGATAACCCAAATATAATAGAAAAAAAGAATAAAAATTGCACCACTGCCTATTTAATTAGTAAAAAAGGAATGGAACATTTATTAGAAAGCACAAATCGTTATAGTCCAGCTGATAATTATTTATATTCGGATGCAAACAATACCTATTATTTGACAAAGCCCTATTTTAGTTATTATTATTCCAATGTATTTTCTTCGAGCGTTCATAACCAGGGTGAAAATAGTAACCAAACCAATTATAAACGTGAAGACGAAAGCAAACGATTTTGGGATGATTATTATGTCAAAAAATAATCTTGCATTGCTCGTGTAAAGTCATTAAATATTGTTTCGGGATCTGTATGATTACAATAAATTGGTTTATTTACTATTTCATTAAATAGGTCTTCATTTTCATCTATTTCTTTCATTTTTTTTATTAAATCTGCATCATTATAGTCAGGGGCGTATATAATCCGATCTTTATTGATAAATTCAAATACACTGTCCGACCCCCAATAAATTGGAATGCAATTGGCAATTAACGGATTTATTATTTTTTCAGTAACGTATCCATGTTCCATCTTATTTTCTAATGCTAAGACGAATTTATAATCACTATAATACTCAATCGCTTCATCTAAATACGTCATAGTTTGATTATATTTTGTTCTATCAATATTTATTTCAGTATTATTGCAACTTTTACCAAGAGCATCTACGTGTTTATAATTATTAAATAAATGAAAGTAGTGAATGCGATGTGGATGGTCTACGGAATACATATATGCACAAAATTTTGGTTTCTTCCGAATATAGTCTTTCGAGTCAATGGAGCATTTGTGTTCCTTCAAAGACATATATAAGAAAGGTAAATAAACATTGCAATGACTATTAAAATGTTTGACTGTAGCTATCGAAAGGTCATATTTATGTTTGGTGCTATAACTTTCCCCGCTGATTACAATATTGATGGCGTTATTTGAATAATATTCGCTGCGTTGTTTAATATGGGTGATGATTATGTGGACATTTGACAGATTATTTGGGTTTGTGATGATTTTGTGTGATGGAAATTGTTGAATAATTATATCTACAAAATAGTTGCACCAAGATAGTGCTTTGGGCGAAACGAAAACATGAACGATGTCTTTGTTTTTTATAGATTGTAATTTAGAATACAAGTCATTATTCATTTTACAATAAAATGAATAAGTATATTTATATATTTATGTATATAAATATTTGAAGGTTAAAAATGTATAAATGTTTAAAAAATGTATTATTATAACCACAATAAATGATATTACCCATCAAGTCCAAAAGTGTATAGAGAATGTGAATTATGATGTAATTATTGTGGGAGATATAAAGACGCCAGATACATATCATAATTACAATTGTATATTTTTAGATGTACAAAAACAAAAGGAACTTTATCCTGAATTGTCTGAAATGTTACCTTATAATCACTATTGTAGGAAAAACTTGGGATATTTATATGCGATTCAACATGATTATACTATAATTTATGAAACAGACGACGATAATTTAGTATACGATGATTTTGATGATGTATTAAATAATAATAATCAAAGTAATATGCAGATGATTAAGGATGTAAAAAACGATTGGATTAATATATTTAAGTATTTTACAACAAACGAAAAATGTTGGCCCCGAGGATACCCTCTTACAAAAATACATAACAATACAGAATTTAAAATTTCGAATAATAAAACACCTGCGTCAATCATACAAGGTTTAGTAGATAATGACCCGGATGTCGATTCATTATATCGATTAATACACAATGATCCAATTGTTTGGATTAAAAACAAGATGATTCACGTATCAAATGAAAATTTGTGTATTTTTAACACGCAAAATACTTTTTGGGTAAATAAAGATATGTTTATTGGTATGCTGATTCCGTCGAGTGTATCCTTTCGCTATTGTGATATTTTAAGAAGTATTATAAGTAATTCATTGTTGTATTATTCAAATAATATTTTATCATATGTTTCGCCAACGGTACTACAAGAACGGAATGAACATAATTTAATCGACGATTTTAAATCAGAATACACTATGTTTATAGCCAATGAAAAGATTTGCGATTACGTGTATTGTTTACCCAAATGTTTATATTTAATACAATGTGCCTCAAATTTACCAACCATTTATAATTGTTTAAAAAATAAAAACACAGTGGTTTTAAGTTTTAAAGAAGAAACGGAAGACACGACTCTCTTTTTTCCGAATTCGACATGGACAACTGGTAGAAATAAGTTGCGAGAATATGCATTATCTTTAAAGGAACAATACGATTATTATATTTATTTAGATGAAGATATTTTATTTAAAAATATATCACAAGAAGAGGGGTTTAGAGAATTTGAACATTTGTTAGATGTTTACAAACCGTTAATCGGAAATCCTCAAATGGAGAATAGAGGATGGTATAATAAACATGGAAATTTAATGGAAAATGTTGAAGCACAATCTGTTGTTTGTTTTGACGGTATAATGAATGCATATTCAAGAGAATTGTTTTTTGAAAATACGATTTTACCATATGACGATTATTTTGATAAAACAAATTGGTGGGGGTCACAAATAATGGCATGGATCAAATGTGATTATTATTATAAAAACAAGGTTCTATTATTTCCACAATTAAAGATCCGAAACACTTGTTCATCTGAATACCCTCAAGAAGTAACTATTTCAGGAAATAATTTAGAATATGAAAACTTCACAGATGACTATTTATATAATAAAATGGGTTGGGAAAAATCATTTAGTTGGGTAAATGACAAAGACAAACAAATTAAAATAGAAAAAAAGCTGAATATGAAACAAAAATTAAAAGATATTTATGATGTTTTGGAAACAAATAACGTGATTCAGCAAAATGACAAACGTATTTTAAATAAATGGTTGGAATATTTTTAAAAAAATATATTATTAATTCATAAAAATATATGAGTATATTTGAAAAATTCGATTTTAATACCATTGTTCGTGAGATCGATACTGTAGCTTTACGAAACTATTCTAATGTAAAATACAAATTTTTAATTACAGATACAGCTCTTATGATCGAAAATTTCGAAAAAAAGAAGTCGATTGATGAATTAAATGAAGAGTTAATAAAAAACGGTTTGTTTTTTCTTTATTTTGAAACAGATGATAAATATATTTATCATTTAGATAAAATTATTCATTTTGGTGGAAAATATGTAATTCATAAAAATTATGTTAAGCGCAGTTTTATGCATACAAATAAAGAATGTAAACAAGCATTACAGTCTACATACAAAAAAAGGAATTCCATTAGTCATTTTGACGAAATAATTCATTGTAATATTTGTCAAGCAATAGAACAAACCAAGCACCTGGAAGGGGATTATGTAGAAATAGGTGTTTATAGGGGAGGAAGCGCTTTAACCGCATTAAATTATATGAAATATAGTAATATGAAACGAAAATCGTATTTTTTAGATACGTTTGATGGATTTGATTATGAAGAAGCTACACAATCTTCAGAAACACATTGGGAAAAAAACAATGAACATCATAAATTATGGGGTCCAGGAAAGACAATTGAAATAGTAAATAATTTATTAAAAAGTCAGTGTCCAAATCAAGACTTTCGTTTAATTAAAAATAATATTTGCAATGAACCACTGCCATCATCTATTCAAAATATTGTTGTTGCAAATATAGATGTGGATTTATATGATGCTACACGCGACGCATTTGATAAGGTAGCCCATAAAATAGTTAAAGGAGGTATAATTATAGCAGAAGATCCTACTGCTACACCTGCATTAATGGGTGCGTATTATGCTATGGAAACATTTTTAAAAACAAACATAGGCAAAAAATTCATGAAATTACATTTGATTGGACAATATTTCCTTATTAGAATGGAATAAAATGATAAATATACTATTTTATCATTTTAGTTTGTAACCATATAATATTCTGTATTACCAATACCATCAGTATATTTTTTAACATTTTGCGTGTTTTCTATTATTTCTTTTAATTGTAATGCACGGTGTTCAGAAGTATGATACATGTTACACAAATTATATCCCGCTAAACGAATTCGATCAATTTCTTCGCTATTTTTTTCATCAAATATATATTCGATTTTTTCATTATAATCTTCTTTTGAAATAGAAATATAATGTTCTCCATCAATAAATCCCAAATTTGAAATATAGGGTTTTGTATGATTAAACGATGCTAATAATAATGCACCGCTAGATAAAATTTCAAAAAATTTACATACTAAATAAGGACTATAATAAATCATGTCATCTGAAAAACATACTCTATATGCATTCAGTTTTTTTATAAAATTTCCTCCACATGTTACTTGTTCACATTTTTTTATATTTTCACGATAACTATGATCCGGTTTGAAATAATCAATTCGTTCATCTTTTAAAGAACGATCATACATAAAAACACGCATCGGATATCGAGACGGATTTTTTCTACCTCTACCCGAAACCAATATCTTATTTATAGGATTTTGGTTAAACTCACTATTATATTTCGCACAATGCGGAAAAAAATAAAGATCCGTATTTGGTTTATAATTATAAATATTATAACAATATGCATAAGGAAGTAATAAATGATTTGGATAGTTATTCATATTCCAGCCATGAATATCAACAATATATCTATATTGTTTTACATTTTTAGGGTAATCCTGTAAAAAAGGTATACTATTTGTTTGAATAAGAATAATAGAATTCAATTCAGATTGAAAATATTCAACCACTTTTTTATATAATTCTAGTTGATTATTGGTAAATTCGTTATGTGAAATACATTTAAAATTATCAAATTGTTCTTCTAATAAAAGCAATCCTTTACAAATATTATAATCGCCTGTTGTATTGACTATATTATTATTATAAAACTGATCACAAACAATAATATTCATTTACAATGTATAAATATTATTTCGTAGCTCTTTTTAGATCGATTATTATGCTATAAGTAGACAATCTGGTTCCTAAAAACTGTTGTGCTTTTGTACATATAAACATATCAATAACCGCATCTTGTAGGCTTGTTTTTCTTATTCCGCTGCTATCAAATCTGCTATAATAATGAATACGATCTTTATACTTCTCACTAAAGAGTGTTCTAATCTTAGGACAATCGGTAGCCAAAAAAATGTTATGTTGGGGATATTGATCAATAAAATGGTAATATTTTGTTTCAGATAAATCGTCTGTACACCAACCCTTCTCTTTTAATGCACGTGTTAATCGCTTAAAATCCGTTCTTCGAATATGTATTGCAATAAAATTTCCCATGTTTTCTATATATTCGTTTACAATACTTTCCATATTTTTGTTTAATTTTATATGATGCAATAAGTCGTAATACTCTTTTTTATCGTAGTGTTCAAACCAAGTGCGAATTAATTTACGGTTTGAAGGGATTACGTTAGTTCCATTTTCAACGGTGGGTGTAATATTTACATCCTGAATGGCTGCAAAGTAATCATTAAAATGACCATTACAATGATCATTTTTTCTCCATAATAAGTTCATTTTTTCATTCGGATTTGCTTTTATTAATTCCAAAATATATAATAATCGATTACCCAACCCAGAATGTATAATTTCATAATTTTTTGCCATAATAAGCAATTATATAATGTTTTCCGATATAATTATATAGATATCTACGAAATAACTATATAAATGCATCTAGTTATTTTGACAACTGCTATTACACGAGGCGATTTCCATAAAAAATCCTTGGGGAAATTCTACAACTGTTTTCAAAAACAAATGGAACAAATGCATATTAGTCATATTATTAATTTGGATTGTCCAGAAAAACTAGCATCAACATATTCTAAAGAACAATCCTTACAATTGTTTGAAACGATTATTCCCAAGAACGTGGAATTAATCATTATTCCAAACGAAAATCCCGGATTTTTGAATGCCTATAAAAACGTAGTAAATAAAGCGAAATATGTGCAATGCAAAGACGAAAAAGTGCTTTATTGGTGGCTCGAAGATGATTGGGAAGTAATTTACTTAAATGAAGATTTCTTCTCGATTATTGAGCTCTTTCCATTTTCACAACCCTATGCATTTAATAGTGTGCAAAGTTCTCCTTTAGGATCGTTCCGCGGAGGACCCATTATGAATGCTCTTTATTTTCAAAAATATTTCGACATTGTTTCAAACAATATAGCAAATGATACGTGTGACCCTGAACGACAAGTAAGTCGCTGGATATCGGGTATAAAGCGCAAAAACGGTAATAAAATGATTCATCGTATTATTGAAAACGATAATACTATTACTATTGTGTTTTTCTATTACAAAGATGCTAAGATCCGTATTGATGAAATTCCCCATTCATATTATTGTCGAAAAGACAAATACAATGAAAACCTGTGCTTTCATTATTATGTGATTCAAAGCAACGATTTGAAGACCTTTTCCTTTGGAAAAGTAAATATAAAGGATAAAGAATTACGTTTAGAGGAGACTCCTTTAAACATTATATTTGAAACATTGGAAAACCATGGGATTCATTATATTGTCATCAAGCCCTATCATTTTGCGGATATTGGACGGAAATTCAATGAGGAACATGCTTTACAAAAATGGACAACCATAAACGATAAAACGACTTATGTGTAGAAAGTGCTATATTTATTTATAATATCTTGTTTTCTTTTTTCATCTATAAATGGAATTAATGAAATGAGATTTCTACCAGTTTTTTGTAAATAATCGTAATCAACATTTATTACATTATCCATTACATTAATATTATATGTATTAATATTTTTATAAGTTATATTAATTGATTTAAAAAAATCCTCAAATTTAAATCCATTTCCAACGACTTTGTCGCTAAAATTAATAGAAATTGTTTCTTTTTTATATACAATTCCCATTATAACACCGTGCAATGAAGATGATATAATATATTTACAATCATTAATCATATCTATTATTTTTTTATAATCATTACCAACTTCTATGTCAATATATTTTACAGTATATCCTTCTTTTTCTAAATTTGTTTTTAATAATTGATAATTATTACTATTTTTATCAACATAATGAGGTATTATACCAACAATATTGTCTTTTATTTTTTTATAAAAATTGTAAAGACATGGCATTAATATTAAAGGATCTCCATAGTTTTCAGGACATTCTATTTTAAAATTAAGTAATTTTTGTCTGGTTAATGGTCCCCTAACTGCTATAATTTTATGTGGTGTTTTATGTTTTATATTAGATGTAGATCTAAAATTATTACCCCCAATATCACCATTTTCACTAATAAAACCTGTACCAAAAATGATTGATTTATCATTCACTAAACACATAATACTTCCAGTTGTTATATAATGAAAATCCGATTTATTATTATTTATTTTACTCTGTGTTATATATTCCCAGAATGTTTTATTCACTCCATCACCAAAATTTTTGGAAATTAGTGTATATATGTTTACTGAATTAATTTTATTCATTTTGTATATATATATATATATGATATTTTTATACACATTTTGTTGCGATATTAAAAAACATAGTAAACCTGAATTAATTACATGTTTAACTTTGTTAATGAATTCAATACACAAACAATTATCGAGTTACAAATTATTATGTTTTACTAATTTCAAAAATATATTAAGTGAAAAAATATCCAAAAAATATAATATTGAATTTAGAGAATATTATGATAAACAAATTAATAGATTATATAATGATACATGGTTAAATTTATCATTTAATAAAATAAATATTTATAAGGATTTACATGATGAGTTTAATATAGATTTTATTTGGATTGACTTAGATACAATTATTAGTCATGATATTAGTTATATAAATGATTTTACTAATATATTTATAGAAAATGGAGGAATTTGTCAAGCAAAAAACGTATTATTTTCTAATAATGATAAGATTAATGTCCCTAGAAATAGATATATATTAGGTAATTTCTGGAAATTAAATATTCAACTATATAATAATTTAATGAAAACATTAAATATAATTAATAAAAAACAACTAAAATTACAATATGATTTACAAGATTTATTTACATATTATATTTATATTGAAAATAATGGACATTGTAAAGATATAAATATTCTTGGATATAATATTCAAACACATACAATAAACGGACTAGCTGTATGGGATAAAAATGGGAATACACATGCATCTGTATCGGGATTAAATGATTTATACCTGGATGGTAATATATTAAAAAGTAAAATATATTCTGATAAAGAAATCCATATTTTATCTTTTACATTTAATTCAATTAAAAAATTGTATAATTTAGAAAAATTCAAACAATTGTTTACGTAATTGTAATTATATGATTTTTATTTCTGTAAATTTTTGGATTATAATTAGTAAAAAATGGGTTATAATTTAAATAAGTTATAATATAATATCTAAATAAATTATTGAAATTTATATCCGATTTATGGTATTTATTGATTAAACTAAAATTCATATTATTACCATAAAAGATAATATCTTCAAAAAATTTCAAAATATTTATCATATTTTCTGTTTTACCCCCAAAAAATAGTTGATTTATATTACATCCGTTACTTTGATGAGAATTTGGAAAAAATACATTATAATTA
>Ga0233427_10005048_pt1 | contig 10694 bp, 7 predicted proteins | sample SI_118_April2016_5_FD_179885 | JGI IMG/M metagenome (GOLD analysis project Ga0233427, IMG submission 179885) | Seawater microbial communities from Saanich Inlet, British Columbia, Canada - SI_118_April2016_100_MG | ecosystem: Environmental > Aquatic > Marine > Inlet | place: Canada: British...
TCTGCTAATTTTCCAGGAAGGCCACTCAATTCTAGAGCACCTTTTCGTCTTACATTTTCTCTTGCTTTTCTTGCAACATCTCTTGCCATGGCTGCCTGAATAACTTTAGCTAAAATTATTTTTGCAACAGATGGATTTTGATCAAACCAGATAGAAAGTTTTTCATTAACAACTGTCTCAACTATCATTCTTACTTCTGATGAAACTAATTTATCTTTTGTCTGTGATGAAAATTTTGGATCAGGTATTTTGGTAGATAGCACACATGTTAAACCTTCTTTAATATCATCCCCTGAAATTGCCAATTTATTTTTCTTAAGAAGATTGTTTTCATTTGCATATTTATTTACAACTCTCGTTAAGGCACTTCTAAAACCTAATAAATGAGTTCCTCCATCTTTCTGGAATATATTGTTTGTATATGGAAAAATATCTTCAGCGTAGCTTGCATTCCATTTTAAAGAACACTCTAACTCTATATTATTTTTTTTACCTTCTATATAAATTGGTTTTTTAAATAAATCATTTCCATTTTTATTTTGTAGTTTTTCTCTTTTTTCATCTAAAAAATCTACAAATTCAAGTACTCCTCCATCAAACTTAAATTCTATTACTTTTTCTTTTTTTTGACTAGCGTCAGTAAAAATAATTTTAATTCCCTTATTTAAGAATGCTAATTCTCTCATTCTTTTAATTAAGATATTTGCACTAAATTTTATTGAAGAAAATATTTCTTTTGATGGTAAAAAAGTTATTTGTGTTCCTGTATGCTTAGATTTTCCTGTAACTTTTAATGGAGATTTGGCTTCTCCATCTTTGAATTCAATAAAATGTTTTTTTCCATCTCTATAGATTTCTAATTGTAGTTGTTCTGACAATGCATTTACAACTGAAACACCAACCCCATGTAATCCACCAGAAACTTTATAAGAGTCATGATCAAATTTACCTCCAGCATGAAGTTGAGTCATTATTACTTCAGCTGCAGATTTTTTTTCACCTTTATGCATATCTACTGGGATACCTCTACCATCATCATTAACAGTTATGGTTCCATTAGAATTAATTTTTACATTAATATTTTTACAGTGTCCTGCTAAAGCTTCATCAATAGAATTATCAACGACCTCATAAACCATGTGGTGCAACCCAGTACCATCATCCGTGTCACCAATATACATTCCTGGTCTTTTTCTCACTGCCTCAAGACCTTTTAAAACTTTTATTGAGTCTGCTTGATAATTATTTTTTGATGTCATATTTACAATTTAACTAAATCTAATATAACATTTTTTTTAATAAATATCTTAATTATAATTGATTTAGAATAAATTAAAATCAGGTGATTTTTAAATCAAAGTTTGATATTTTTTTAATTCTAAATTTCTTAAAAAAAATATTTAATATTAATAAGTATGGATATATAAAGAGTTTGTTTTCATGAAAAATCATATATCCTTATACATAGCAGCTTATAATGCAGAAAAAACAATTGATAAATCAATAAAATCTATACTGCAACAAACTTTGAAGCCTAAGGAAATTATTGTAATAAATGATTGTTCAACAGACAAAACATTAAGTTTATTAAAAAATTTTAATCAAATTAAAATAATCAATAACAAAAAAAACTACGGTTTAGCAAAGTCAAGAAATATTGCTTTAAAATATTCAAAATATGACTTGCTAGCATCTATAGACTCGGATGTTATCTGTAAAAGAGACTGGCTTGAAAAACTTTTTAATACAATGATAAAAAAAAATGTAGATTTGATTGGAGGTAAACTTGTAGATAAATACATTAAAGAACCAGCTAATCATTGGAGAAGTTATTATTTAAAACAAAATTGGGGGAATAAACAAATTAATAATCCTCAATTTGTTTTTGGTGCTAATTCTTTACTTAATAGAAAAAAGATTAAAAATTTAAATATTAAATATAATGAAACATTTCGAACCAATGGAGAAGATGTAAATTTTTCTAAAATATTAAAATCTAAAAATTGTAATTTATATTATGAACCAAAGGCTTTATGTTATCACTATCAGTTTGATGACGTAATAAGTTTGTCAAGAAGGTATTGGAGATATTCATATTATGGTGCTGGGTTAAAAAAACTCACTTTAATAAGATTAATAAAATTAGTTTTACGTCAAACAAAAGTTTTTTTTTATTGGATGTATAGAGATTTATTAAAAAAAAATTATCATTTTTTTAATATTAATTTAATTATGACATATTATTTTATAATACTATGTATTAATAAATATTTATTTAATGAAAAAAAATAAATCAATTTTGATAACAGGTGGTTGTGGATTTGTAGGAACAAACTTGGCAATTTATCTACATAAAGAATTAAAAAAATTTTCAATTTATTCTGTTGATATCTTAAAGAAAGATTATTCAAAATTTAATGTTGATATCCTAAAAAAGAAAAAAATTACAAATTATAAAATTGATATAACATCTAATAAATTTTTAAAAATAAAAAAAAAATTTGATTTTATAATTGACTGTTCCGCAGATCCAGCAGTTGAAGACTCTAGAAAAAATACAATAAGAGTTTTTAATAATAACCTCAAAACTACTTTAAATATTCTAGAAAAAACTAAAAAAGATAAATCAAATATAATTTTTATCTCTAGCAGCAGAGTTTACCCTATAATTGAAAGTAATAAAAAGTTTCGATTAAAATCGAATTCTAAATTTGATGAAAAAACTACTACTGATGGGATAAAAAGTATTTATGGGTATACAAAATATGCATCCGAATTATTAATAAAAGAGTATTCTTATATTTTTAATATTAAATATATTATTAATAGATCGGGGATTATAACAGGACCGCTTCAATTTGGAAAAGTAGAACAAGGTTTAATCAGTTTATGGCTTTGGAGACATCTAAATAACTTAAGACTAAATTATATTGGTTATGGAGGAAAAGGATCTCAAATTAGAGATATTTTATATGTTGACGACTTTTCATTACTAATAAAAAAGCAAATTTTAGCTTTTTCAAAAACTAATAATAAATTATTTTGCATTGGAGGAGGCAAGAGTAATTCTATAACTCTAAAACAACTAACAGAAAAATGCCAAAATTTAACAAAAAATTATCCTAAAATAAAATCAATTCCTGAAACTTCAAAATATGATATTCCTCTTTTTATAAGTTCTAATAAAAAAATTAAAAAATTTTATAACTGGATACCTAAAACTAATATAAACAATATTCTTAAATTTAATCTAAAATGGTTAAAAAAAGATTATAAAAAAATAAAAAAATTTTTCTAATGAAATATGTATTAATTACAGGTTCAAGTGGGTTGGTAGGATCAGAGGCAGTAAATTTTTTTATAAAAAAGAAATTTAAAATTATTACAGTTGATAATAATTTACGTAAATATTTTTTTGGAAAAAATGCTGATACTAATTGGCAAAAAAAAAATCAAATCAAAAAATTTAAAAATGAAATAATTCATAACTCAGTTGATATTAGGAATTATAGAAAAATGACTGATATATTTTTTAAATATAAGAAAAAAATTAGATGTATCATTCATGCGGCAGCACAACCCTCACATGATTGGGCATATAAAGAACCAATTCTAGACTTTGATGTTAATGCAAAAGCAACATTACACTTGCTGGAATGTACAAAAAAATTTTGTCCAAAAGCCACTTTTATTTATGTTTCAACTAATAAAGTTTATGGTGATACGCCTAATAAACTAAAAATTAAGGAAAAAAAAACTAGATTCGAAATAGTAGATAAAAGATATAAAAAAGGAATTAATGAAAATCTTTCTATTGATAAATCAACACATAGCTTGTTTGGTGTATCAAAATGTTCTGCAGATTTATTAGTCCAAGAATATGGTAGAAATTTAAAGTTAAAAACAGGTATCTTTAGAGCGGGATGTATTACAGGACCAAAACATTCGGGGGCAGAACTACACGGTTTTTTAAATTATTTGGTTAAATGTAATTTAAGTAAAGTAAAATATAATATCTTTGGATATAAAGGAAAACAAGTAAGAGATAATATACATAGCTATGATTTAATAAATGCATTTTGGCATTTTCATTTGAAACCAAAAAAAGGTGAAGTTTATAATATTGGAGGTTCATCAAAAAATAGCTGTTCAATTTTAGAAGCTATAAAATTAATCGAAACAATGACAAACCAAAAGATGATTTATTCTTTTAAACAAAAAAATAGAGTTGGTGATCATATTTGTTATATTTCAGATATTACCAAATTAAAAAAACATTATCCAAATTGGAAAATAAAATATTCCTTAAAAGAAATAATTGGACAAATTATTAGAGAAATGAAAAACTAGTTTTAATTTATAGAACTATTTCTTAAATTATAAATAGATATATTAAAATTTTTTTCTTGGAGTAAGTAATATCCATTGCATAGTCATTGGTCGGCCTTCTGACATCATTAAATATTTTTCATCTTCTGTCAAATTATCTAAAATCTTATGATCTAAAGGATCATTTGTCCTACCCTTAATAATTTCGACTTTAAAATATCTATATATATTTTTATAAAATGAATTAATTTTTTTTTTATTTACTATAAGAAAGTTATGGTCTTCCACTATAAAATAAGATTGCGAAAAATGTTTACAAAAATCTATATCAAATAAATCAAATTCATTTCCCTCAATATCCAAAAGGAATAAAGTTTTATTAAGACTTTTTTTTTTTAAATTATTTTTAAGTGTATTAAAATTTGCCTCTGAATAAATAGAAATTTTTTTTCTTACTTTGTTTATAATTGCATTTTTGCTTAAAATATTTCTACTATTTTCATCAATTTCAAATGCTATTGCTGTTTTAAATATTTTTTTTTTTAATAAACTTATAATATGGTAACCTTCAGCTGCTCCACAATCTACAAAAAACTTTATTTTAAATTTATTCTTTAAATAAATTATTTTTTTTTGGATCTGTTTTTCATAAGTGCCTAAATATTTGGGGCCAAAATCTACATTTGACCAACCATGTGAGCTAATAAATTTTGTCCCCATATATGGTCCGAAGAGAATTTTTTCTTTTGATTGTCTTGCTAATTTTTTTCCTAATATATATTTTTTTTTATCAATAAAATTCCAAATACCTTTATTTTTATAATTTTTATTTATAAAATAAAAATATATTCCGTCTAAACCATCAACTTTTAATATCCTGCTGTATTTTTTAATTTTTTTTTTAAAATATGTAAATGTAAATATAAAAATTATTAATAATATTCCTTTTAAAATAATGTCAACTAAGCTCACGTGTAAATAATATAATAAATTGTTGTTATAAACTAGGTTTAATTAAGTGGCGGAGAGAATGGGATTCGAACCCATGAAAGAATTGCTCCTTTACACGCTTTCCAAGCGTGCGCCTTCAACCACTCAGCCATCTCTCCATTAGATTATATGCTGTTTAAATTTTTCTAAATTATTTAAAATATATCTAGGAAAATTATTATTTAAATTAATTATTTTATAAGTATGTCCTCTATTAAAAAGATCAATTTTTCTTTTAATCTTATCTTTAATAATTTCCACAGATGAAAACTCTTCTCCTGAAAATTCTTTATGAGCAAATTTTTTTAGTTTAATCGATATATTTTCTGGTGACATTAAGTTATTAAAATGCCAACCAGCATCTTCAAATATTTGAATACTTTTCTCTTTATCAAATCTTAAAAAACTGTATTTCATATTTTTTAACAGAATTTTTTGTCTCATATAATCAATGGATTTTAAGTTTTTTTTTTTTACAACTCTTGTACCTTCCCATGGAGTTTCATAAGGATTAAAAAGATTAATTTTATAGTTAAAGCAATCATGTAAAAAAATTCCATATTTCTTTTTTAAATTAAAATTTTCTAAAAGTTCTGGTCTAATAATTTCATCAGGATCTGAAAAAAATATATAATCCTCCGAAGACGCAAAATTTAAATTATCCAATATAAAATCTCTTTGTCTTGCTTGATTTTGCCATCTGTCTGACTCATCTAAAAATGGTTTATCTAAAAGAACATATTTTATTTTTTTTGGGTCATACTCTTTTTTGAAAACAAAATTTGGTTTTTTTTTTTTTCCAGTATGGTCGTAAGTTGACTCACATATCAAAAAGTAGTCTACATACTTTGCTAATATATTGTATCTAATTTCAAAAATATAATTATTGTCAAAAAAAGTTATACAGTCAATTATCTTATCATTCATCATTTCTCCAACTCTCTAAGATTTTCATATTGATGAATGTTTCCTCTATTCTCATTCCTGGATACATAACAGTACTTTTTTGCTCTAAAATATTTTGGCTAATATTTTCTATTTCTATTGCATAAATATTTTTATTTATTCTTTTATTTATTTTATATGTCTTATTTTTTAAATTAACTTCTATTTCTTTAATCCCTAGAAAAGTATTTTTTATATTAATCTCACCATTTTTCCCTTTAACTAACGTATTATTTCCTAAATTATGTTTAAATGAAGCTTTTACATTTGATTTAAAACCATTCTGAAAAATAATTTCTGCTTCTGAATTTATATCAACATCAGTTTCACCAATTTCTCTGTTTAAAACTTTTATTTCAAAATTTGTATAATCAAGATTTTTCATCAATGAAGCCATTAAAATTGTTAAAGATGTAGGATAACAACCTAAATCTAATATACAGCCTCCCCCTAATTGCTTATTAAATTGTCTGCTATTTTTATTAATTTTTTTTTTTTTTTTAAAAAATAAAAAATTTTTTTTTTTTAAAATATTAACACCAAAAGAAGATTCCAAACTTAACAAATCTCCAATTTCATTGCTTTTAATTAGTTCAATTAGTTTGATAATTAAAGGATCATACCTATACATAAAACCCTCTGCAAAAAATAAGTTATTATTTTCAATAATACTTTTTAAATTTATAGCTTCCTGAAAATTTAATGTAGCTGGCTTTTCAACTAAAAATTTTTTTTTATTTTCAATGCACTTTTTTATCCAATAAAAATGAAAAGAATTAGGTAAAGATATATAAACAATATCAACCTTATTACACATAATCAATTTTTCGTAATCATTAAATACAAAATCATTATTTATGTTGAATTTACTTTTATTTTCTTCTAATTTAAATTTATCGTTACTAGCTATAGCTACAAGATTTGCATTTTTAACTTCTGAAAAACTTTCTAAAAATTTTTGGGCAATATTTCCAAGACCAATAACTCCCCAATTTATTTTTTTCATAAGTTATTCTTTTTGAATTTTAAGTACTCCAATAAATGCTTCCTGGGGTATTTCTACCCTTCCAAATTGTTTAGATCTAACTTTTCCTTTTTTTTGTTTTTCTAATAATTTTCTTTTTCTGTCTGTGGCACCACCACCATGAATTTTTGTTAAAACATCTTTTTTAAAACCTTTAATAGTTTCTCTAGCAATAATCTTGCCTCCTATTGCCGCCTGCACAGGTATCATAAAATTATGTCGTGGTATCAAATCTTTTAATTTTTCACAAACTTCTCTTCCTGTTCTTTGAGCAAAATCTTTATGTATCATCATTGCTAAAGCATCTACAGGTTCTGCATTCACTAAAATTCCAAGTTTTACCAAATCTCCCTCTCTATGTTCTATAATTTCATAATCAAAACTACCATAACCACTTGTCATTGATTTTAATCTATCATTAAAATCAAAAACAACTTCGTTTAAGGGTAATTCATAATTCACTACAGCTCTATTTCCTGAATAACTTAAATTAGTTTGTATGCCTCTTTTATCCTGGCACATCTTCATTATTGACCCTAAATACTCATCAGGTGTAATTATTGTTGCTTTTATCCAAGGTTCTTCTATGAGTTTTGTGAGTGTGGGGTCTGGCAAGCTTGATGGATTATGTAAATCAATGACGTCCCCATTATTCATATAAACTTTATAAACAACACCAGGTGTTGTTGTTAACAAGTTTACATCAAATTCTCTTTCTAATCTTTCTGTCACTATCTCTAAGTGCAGCAATCCTAAAAACCCACATCTAAATCCTAATCCCAAGGCTGAAGAAGACTCAGGTTCAAATGAAAAACTTGCATCGTTTAGTTGTAGTTTAGCTAAACCATCTTTTAGTTTTTGATACTCAGAACTGTCTACTGGAAATAATCCACAAAACACTACAGGTTTGCTTGGTTTAAAACCAGGCAGTGCTTCTTTTAAAGGTTTGGATGCATCACATATTGTGTCACCAACTTTTGTTTCAGATAAAACCTTTATTCCAGTTGTTATAAAGCCTATTTCTCCAGCGTTTAACTCATTAATATCTGTAGCTTTTGGTGTAAATACACCAACTTTTTCAACAATATATTCTTGATTAGTTGACATCATTTTAATTTTCATGTTTTTAGAAATTTTACCATCAATAACCCTTACTAAAATAACAACTCCTAAATATGTGTCGTACCAGCTATCAACTAACAAACATTTTAAATCACCTAAACTTTCACCTTTAGGCCCTGGTAAGACAGTAATAATTTGTTCCAAAATATCTTCTATACCTTCTCCCGTTTTTCCAGAACAAGGAATTGCACTCTCTGTATCAATACCTATTACTTCTTCGATTTGTTTTTTTGTTCTATCTAAATCTGATGCTGGAAGATCTACCTTGTTTAAAACTGGTACTATTTCATGATCAATATCTAAAGCCTGATAAACGTTCGCAAGAGTTTGAGCCTCTACTCCTTGAGTGCTATCAACAATTAAAATTGATCCCTCACAAGCATAAAGAGATCTACTCACCTCATAGCTAAAATCTACATGACCAGGGGTATCAATAATATTTAAAATATAATCTTTACCGTCTTTTGCTTTATAACTAAGTTTTACCGTCTGAGCCTTGATTGTAATTCCTCTTTCACGCTCAATATCCATAGAGTCTAAAACTTGAGCTTTCATTTCTCTTTCTGTAAGTCCACCACAACTATGAATTATTCTATCTGCTACAGTGGATTTACCATGATCAATATGAGCAATGATTGCAAAATTTCTAATATTATCAATATTACTCATATGCTTTAAGAACGTATCTTAGCACCAGTTTTATTTTCAACTGTTTTAATTATAGAATCATTAATGTTTTCTAAATCATTGTCATTCAGTGTTTTTTCGGATGATTGTATAGTTACACTAATTGCTATTGATTTTTGATTTTCTGGAATATTTTCACCCTCATAGACATCAAAAACTTTAATATTACTAATCAATTTTTGATCTACACTTGAGATAGCATTAATTAAATCTTGAGCTTTAACTTCTTTATTAACTATAAATGCAAAGTCTCTCTCAGATTTTTGATAATCTGAGACTTCAAATTTAGTTTTTTGATCATTTAATGTTTTTTTTGGTAATTTTAAATTGTCTAGAAAAATCTCAAAGCCTACTAAAGACTCTGTTTTAATATCTATTATTTTTATAATATTTGGATGAATCTCGCCAAAATAAGCTGCTATCTGGTCTTTACCTCTATTTAAAAATAATCTTCCTGACTTACCTGGATGGTAATAATTTGGTGTTTCACTATCTATAAAAAATTTACCTGAATCATATCCTGCTTCAACTAAAGTTTGAACTACATCTCTTTTAACATCAAATACATCAACATTTCTCTCTTTTTCAATCCACGATAATCTTGATCTTTTACCTGCTGACAAACCACAAACTACTGTGTTTTGTTCACCGGGATTTGAACCAGTAAAAATTGGCCCTATTTCAAATATTGATAAATCTTTAAAGCCTCTGTCCAAATTTTTATTCATATACATAATTAAATTTGAAAATATTGAGTTTCTCAAAACCCCTAGCTCTGAACTTATAGGATTTACAATTTTAATTTCTTTATTTTTATCTTTAAAATGATCATTGTAATTTGAGTCAGTAAATGACCATGTTATTGCCTCTAAATAACCTTTTGAGGCAATTGCTCTTTGTAAAAAATGAAATAACTTTTGCAACTGAGTTAGAGTAGATTTAGCTCTTTCTTTAATTGGATCTATAATTTTTATCTTATCATAACCAGTTATTCTTACTAACTCTTCAACAATATCTATTTCCTGTGAAATATCTGGTCTCCACGTTGGAATAGTTAATTTTAAATATTTTTTTTCTTTTTTAATTTTGAAACCAAGGTCTTCTAGGATTTTAAATATCTCCTTAGTTGAAATTTTAAATCCAGTTGTTTTTTCAAATAAATTAGTGTCAAATTTAATTGTTTTGATTTTATCTGTTTCAATTCTTTGAATATCAATTTTACTAATTTCTCCACCACAAATCTCTTTAATCAATAATGCTGCTTTATTTAATCCATCTTCAATAGATGAAGGATCAATTCCTCTTTCAAACCTAAACTTTGCATCTGTATCAAGGTTTAGTTTTTTTGATGTGCTTCTAATAGATCTCGGCTCAAAATATGCTGACTCTAATAAAATATTTTTAGTATTAAATTCTGTACCAGATCTTGTGCCTCCAATAATTCCACCTAACCCCAATACACCCTTACTATCACTAATTACACACATCTCATCATCTAATTTGTAACTTTTATTATCTAGCGCTATGAATTCTTCTCCAAATTTTGAGTTTCGAACTACAATTCCTTTTTCAATTTTATCAGCATCATATGCGTGTA
>Ga0233427_10005053_pt1 | contig 10684 bp, 12 predicted proteins | sample SI_118_April2016_5_FD_179885 | JGI IMG/M metagenome (GOLD analysis project Ga0233427, IMG submission 179885) | Seawater microbial communities from Saanich Inlet, British Columbia, Canada - SI_118_April2016_100_MG | ecosystem: Environmental > Aquatic > Marine > Inlet | place: Canada: British...
AACTCCAAGTATATCTGCATTTATTTCAACTTCATCTTCTGTAATTTTCATTACAGGGTTTCCTAAATCATCAACAAAAAACTGATGTGCTCCACTGGTTGCATCACCTACTACATAACTCATTACATTTGTTCCACTAATAATAGCATGTATTTGTGCTGTGTCAAAATATATTGCAGAATCATTCATCTTTAATGCTTCTGTTGCAATATGGTCACCAAGATTGTCTGCACCACCACTACCTGCACCACCTTCTACACCAATTACCACCCATGTATTACTACCAACTGCATCACCAATTAATATAGCAGCTTCATCGTCTAATATGACATAATCTGATGCACCAGGAGTTGAAATTCCAACACCATCTCGTAGTGTTACTGTAGTACCTTGTGCTTTAATGATTAATAATTGACCCTCATCATTTGCTCCATCTATTTGAGTAATTATTCCACCACCTGTAACATTAACATTACTTGTGTTTCCAGTAACATTACCAGTACCTGCAGTTTGGTCTTCCAAATCTATAGTGTTAGCTGTAACAGTTAATGTTTTTGGGAAGAATGACAAGTACCCTGATATTCTTCCACCACCAGTGTTAAATGGTGAACCTGTTGATGTAGATACACCTACTGATGAACTTCTAGCACCTATTGAATTTTCAGAAACACCACTAAAATCTGCTCTAGTTCTACCAGCTTGTTTCTTTCTATCACTGTTTAATTTTTTCAACAGGTCAATATTGGTTGGAGTTATCTTTGCTTTACCCATTATACAAACCTCTTTGCTCCAATTATTCTTCTCTTATATCCACCTGGGCCACCATCACCTTTACTATATGTATACTCTATATGTTTGGCTACTAACTCTACTTTGTTGGTGTCTTCATTAGCATTAGGGCTGGCCATATATACTATATCATCATCATCAAATAAAAAGTAATCGCCATACTCTACTGTAAAGTCACCCTCTGATATTATATCATATTGTTTCTTTTGGAATTGTGCTTTTTCCAACTCTGCTAAACAGTTATTCTTTAATTGATTGTAGGACTCTATCTCTGGTGACTGTATAAAGTCTGGTTGTTTATGTTGTGTTGTTGATTGTCCACTGTTTACTAATAACGGTTTACCAAACCTTAGAGCATCCAACTGAATAAGGAAATCTATATGATTATGTAGTTGACTATCGAAAAGGAAATCACCTGTACCCAACTCATTACCACTAGCTGCTCTATATCGACCCTCATTATTATAAGATTCTTCACACTGAATAACCATCCATGATACCTGATGCCATCTAAATTGTGACACATGTGATAATTCCTTTGGTGGTATGATAGAAGAGGTGACGAAATTAGATTCATACATTGGTAATCTACCTCTATACTGTACAAACCCACTTAACGGTAATGTGTAATCATCCCACATATCATTATGACTAACAGTGAACTCTTGTTTTACTACATTGTCATTTTTATCACCAAAATATACTGCCATCTTAAAGTTAGCTTTTTGTAATAGTTGGTCAGAACCACCTATTATCATATTAGAATAGAATGATAATTTTAATTTAAAATCAATACTACTTATTTGTCCTAGGTCTTCACTTAGTGTACCGTTATTATAACCAAATAGACCACCTCTTGAGAATGACATGTTTTGTGCATCTAGATATGGAACAATATTACCACCTGTTGTACCACCATACATACTACCAACTGCATCACCTGAATTAAATGAACTTCTTGGAAATGGAAATCTCATACTTAACCAACATCCAGCAGAATACCAATCAACAGAAGATTTTGTACTACCCACCCCACCTGTAACTTGTTTCCATACCCATCCAAGAGGATTTTGTATTGCTTTAATTATACCAGTCCATTCATCTTGCCATGCTGCTAATGGGGTATATCTATAATTTGCAGTAACCCCACTAAGTACATTTGCAGAGAAATCTACTGGAGCTGGTGAACCAGTTGTACGGTTTTGAATGGCACTTCTTGATTGTACAACTGTACTGGTATACATTGGATGGAAACAGTCTAAACCATTATGTTTTGCTGACATATCAGTATAAGAACCACCACCATCATAACGCCATACATTACCAGTGTCAAATACTGCTACCATGAAATCAGCTACAAGAGCATATTTGGTTTTCCATATTTCTTCTATACCATCATATTCTATAACTTGATTATCAAAACTTGCAAAGTCACCATTACCTGTACCTTTTACAAGAACCCTAAATCCATCATATAACGTAGTACCAGAATATTTCCACTCACTAGCAATATCACCAGAATTATATGCTATAACATCTACCCATGTTCTAAATGCATCATCACCAGTAATCACAATATTTGCATCAAACATACCTCTACCATATGTACTAGCTGCAGCAGTATTTTGTGGGTCAACTGCTCCATTATTCCATTCTGTTGCCTTACCATCTGTCCAAGGTGAATATTGAATTGCACCATAATAATCTTCTACTAATAATTCTTCCCAATATACTGTGTCACCACTTGTTGGTGGTGTATCACCTGTGGTTGTTTGTAATGCTCTATAACATTTATCTGGAGTACCCAAAGTATATTTTACTATAGCACCTATTGTATATGCAAATGTACTATCCCACTCTGCAAATAAAGAACCACTACCTGTGTTATCTTGCATTTCTAAATTATTTGATTGAAATCTAGAATATTCTGTAGGTAATGAACCTGCACCATTTGCACCCCAATTATTAATTATAGTTCCTTCAACTTCATCTAATCCACCATCAGTACCCTCTTCTAGATTTGCATCAGCACCATCACCATCTATTGTAACACTTGGTTTACTTCTTGTAGAGTTGCCACTGGAGAATATTTCAATATCAAAACTTGTTACATTACTTACATCACTCACGAATCTAATATCAAAGAAATCTAAAACACCACCACTTGCTTGTGGTGTAGCCATTCCATCTACCAACTCATTCATTCTGTCAAATATACTACTTTCATTTGTACCAAAGTCATTAGGGTACTTCATTGTGGATGGTAATTCGTTTACAGATATTTCATTAGTTACAAGATTAATTGTAGGTAATTCACTTGACTGTGCAGCGTTGTAATTATACTGGTCTATCATGTCAGCTAGTATCTCTTTTGGTGTTTTACTCCAATGTCTTCTAGAGTATTGTACTTGTTGTAACCATCTCTCTATACCAAGACACTGTAACTCTAACATTACACCTTCACCTTTAGATTTAATTGGTATTAATTTTATAATATCAAACACTCTGTTATACGTTCCACCATTACCATCATCTCCAACTATTCTAACTCTATCATTAAGGTCTATTATAGTTCCACTTGTGATATACTTGCCACCAGTTGCTTCTATTCTGATTGTCGCAGCATTAACTTTACCATCACCAGTATCTGTAAATAATCTAGGAAATGCATCATCTGATAAATCTGTACTTGACCAACTACTTGATTTATCATAGTGTGTTATTACAAAAGACCATGATGCACTAGAGTCTACCAGTTGTATTCGCCACCTGATTTTGCACCAATTTCACCATTGAATCTTAATACTAGAACAAATGAAAGTTTACCTTTAGTTTCACCATCTCTTCTAAAATCAACACTCTCTATCATATAGCCCTTAGTTGTACTTGGTGACATATTAAATGCACGAAAATCATTTAATCTTAAACCAAACCTTCCTTTGGGAAATGTACCATCAACTGTCTTTGGTTCTAACATCCATGTCTTTAATGTATGTGGTGTTGAATCATCACCTTCTGGGTCTGAAATTGTACCAGTTAATGTAAGTGTTACACCATTAACTCCAGTGTCCTGTAGTTTATCTATAGCTCCAGGCCTTTCATTTCTTGCTATACCATTGGTTATAACAAATGACGAGTTCATAATATTACCATCAGTGTTTATGACACCTTCGTTAAATTCTAATTTATCTGTTGCATATGTTTCAGAAACATTATCACGCCAAATAGCAGAGTCACCGTTGATAGCCATTATGGTGAAAGTCCTGCCATACTGTTTGAAGTTCCTAAATCATATGCTTGTAAATTCCTAAGACTTGAACCAGTACCTGCCTCACCTCTAAGATTTGGTTGTACTTGTGTTCTTACAACTAGGAATCCCTGGTTTATTTTTGCTTTCTTTTCTAGACTTGTAGCACTTGCCATTTCTTCTGCCACAACTCGTTTGAATCTTCTATCCAATATTCCACCAGGCCCAAGCATATTATCAATAATACCCTGCACTATACCAACTATTGTTGTTACAACAGCCAATGGTAGAAATGCTTTACCTGCTACTTTTGCTATTGACCCTATTGCTCCACCTGTTCCACCACCTAATCCTGCAAAACCAACTGCTTGTGATGCACCACTTAAACCACTTTGTAATCCACCTATTCCACCAGCAGACCTGGCTTCTTGTTCTTGTACTTTATTTTGTAATTTAGCAAACTCACTTTCTCTTTGGTATGGTGTTGCAGATTTTTTATCCTTTGCAGAAGATGGTGTTGCTGGGCCTTCCCTATTACCAAAGATTCCACCTCTATCATCTCTATCTTCTGATGGTGTAAATGCACTTCTACTTGATTGGTCACCACTACCTCTACCTTTACGTGGAGTTGCTTTTAATGAACGTAAATCATTCTCTGCTTGTGATATTTCATTGATTAGTGCTCGTATCTCATCAAGGTCGTCTGTTTTAATCTCTATTGGTATTTTAAGAGAATCTTCACCTGCAGCACTCATATCTTCTCAAGCTCCATAAAGTTAATTGTTTCTTTTACTACTCTAGCTCTAAGACTTGGTTCTCTCTCTTCTTTTATTTTTTGTACTAGTCCAACATGTTTTTTACTTCCAGGATGTTTTACTTTAGTTGCAAATATAGTACCACCTGTTACAAAACCACCACTTGTACCTTTCCAGGCCAGGACATTTGCACCACCATTATCTTTTCCTTTCGGTTCTATGATGTGTGGGTCTGTACCAAATTCTAAATAGAAATGTAATGGTTCATTATTATCACCACGTAAATCCCACACAAGATTTGTTTTCATCCACCCACTCTTCTCAATAGATAGTGAGTTTGCTGCTCTTTGATTAATAGAGTTTGCCATATCTATTTGTGCAGGTAACAGAATTTCTTCTGTGGCCCATGTAGAAATGTTTTGGTCTATGAATACTTCTGCTCTTCTAACAGAAGACTCTAACCTTTGCTGTGTTAAATCTAAGCTCATTTAAATCACTCATGTTGGCTCATCTGGACACACAACTGTAATATCAACTTTAACACCACCCTCTACAGATTTAGAAATATCTGCTACTGATAATTTACAATTCTCAAAAGTTAAAGTTGTACCAGTTGAAATACCACTAACATCAGTAAATTTAACTATCCATCTTTTTAATGGTACTTCACCATCATCTATTTTTAATAATCCAGCTAACCCAGAAGTGGTTGTGGTTGTACCACCATCTGCAGTTGACCACTCATCCCTAGTAAATAAAATTGAACCTGAAATATTATGGTCTGGTGCTCCAGTAAATGTCTTTACTCCACCACTAGTAGTTGGTTCTCTAAACACTGGATGTGAAACTAGGACTCTAGCATTTTGAAGTAAACGCCATTCATTATCAGTTGAACCTACATAAACTTTAAATTCTTTAGAATTAATCTCTTGTCCATCTGTACCAATAGCCATACTATATAAAGTGTGTTTGAGATATTTAAAGAATTAGAGAGGAAATCAATGAGGGTACGAATCCAAGAATCAAAAACCCTGCCAAGCCTTCCTGTTGAGCTAGATATTCTTAGCGTGTATTAGTTATAGCTTGGGTCTATCCTCTCTATAAACAATATTACACATGCAATACTATTAAGTCTACCTAACCGTAAAACCCCTCATTTCACTCCATTTTATATATAGTATTCACGTATAGATAGCATGAAACAAACAATAGACCAAATAGAAGAAACATCATATTCTTTGGAGTTAGATTTTATTGAGCTCCAAATAATTAGAAATCTATTATTAGAAAGACATATAGATTTTGAATGTATGAAGATGAAAAAAGATGAGAGGGAAGGTTATTTGGATGCAGTTGGAACAAATCCAATGTATGTGGAAGACCTATTGGATAGAGTTACTAATGTAACACCTAATTTCAAAATTAAGTGATTACTACAGACACATCTGTGATTAATTTAGCAATTAATCTAAATACCACCCCTTCATTTGTTGAATACTGCATCTGTACGCTATCCACTTCACAGTCAAATGTGTTAGTTATGGTAGATTCATCTGCTGTTTTATTTGTATAAATGAACTGATAAGTTGGTTTTTCACCTGTAGATAGTAATTTAGTCATTTCATCTAGTTTTTCACCTGTACTGCCTACATCTGTACTATTCACCATTATAGAACATATGAAATTACCTTGTAGGTGGCCTGCAAAGTGTTTTGGTATATTACTTCCTACATACCCTTCCTCTACATCTCTATATCCAGCCTTTAAATCAACATTAAATACATTGGTATATGTGAAATTACTTGCTGGTGGATTAGCCACATTAGAGTTTGTAAGTACAAATGTAAGTGTACCATCAGCAGTTGCTGTAGTTGATGTAATCTGTCTAACTGATATTTTGAGTACAGATACTGTATAAGCTGGATGGGATGGTGCTTTGTTGACTTGTTGTCTTTTCCAGGTTTTGTTTTCTAATACCACTTTATGGTCTTGTAGTGTCATTGACTCTATTTGGGCCATTATCACATCCTCTACCAGTTTTTGGTTGGCTACTTCGTCTGTTCTAACTCCTAGGTTTCTTACAAAATATCTAATCTCATAAGATACTGTAGTTTCAGTAGAACGTTTAGTTTCATTGGTGGATTCAGGTTGTACTGTTTCTATCTCACATGAAGGGTATTTTCTTCTTTGCTCATATTGAGGAAAGTCGAAGATATTATCAGAGGATAGTGTATCGTCTGGGTATGAACCTGCGATTAGTTGGGTTTTTATGGTTGCTGCAGTTGCGACAGACATACCTATATATGGTTGAAATAGTATAAAAAAGAAAAAAATGAACGTGTCTAAGCGTTCAAGTGTAGTACAATAATATCGTATGTGATGGTAGAATAGTCAGATGATACTAGTTTTACAAAGGTTTGTTTTTGTAAACCTGCGATTGTTGCCAATGCTGTATCTACCTCGACTACTGCACCTCTAGCGAATGTTTTTCTAAAGATAGAGTATTCGAGTGACTGGTCAGTGCCTGCAATATATGATGCAGATACTAGATATTTTGTACTGTTTAAGCTATTTTCGGTTTGCTCACACCCTGCAAAGAGTAGTGGGCCTGTAAGAGTACCAAATACAACATCTGTTGAATCTGATGAACCTCTTGAAATCTCGAAACTAGCTGTTAGTAATGCTTCTGTAGCCATGCTTTATTAAGGGTATTATCGTATTTAAAGATAAATAATTATCTGGTTAGATGCATAAGGTGTTCTTGTTGTACTGTTTGTACAGCAAGACATCTGATATTATAACCAGGTTTCTGTTGTTTGATATTGAGTTTGTATTCTGCTACCAACTCTTCATCAGACATCTCTCTTAGAGATTCCATATATTTTGTTTTATTCATATCTACTCTACGCATATGTTCTATATAAGTACCACCTTTTTTGCATATAAAGGAAATAAAAAAATGAGGATTATTCCTCTAGTTTGGGAACGTGTTGTGTGATTAACTTGCAAAGGTAAGCAGACCTATTACCTTTATGCTCCAACTCAAATGGACTATTAACCCATGAGTCTAGGAGTTTAAGCGTTTCTTCGTCTACTGTTAGGCTTATCCTGTGCAATTTTAATCTGTTGCTCCTTTAGAACGTATTTGCTATATGCCTCATCTTGTGACATAGTCCAAAATTCATCTACCAGGTCTACTGATATATCCACTTGTTTGAATTTCCAAATTAACTGGGTTTGTCCAAAGTGATTAGTTCCACACATAGCCTTATACTTTTTGATGTTTTCAGCATTAAACTCGTCTGTATAAATCATCTTTGTACCTATTGGTGATGCTCCAGGTTTGTCTATTCTTTGTGTATATGTATCTGATTCTGGGTCATTATCAGTTATACGAGGAAATGACTCTTTTCTATCCAGGCCTATATATTCGCCTGAACCTTTAGTTTCAATATCATCTTCTGCATATTTCCTTCTGACACTTGCAAAAATACAGTCCTTACCATCCTGTTGTGCTCTTACTACATTCAAAGCCCACCAGTCTTTATCGGTTAGTTTTTTCTTTGCCAATACGAATATTACTACAATATTACTAATAAAGGTTTAGTGTATAGTTTTAGGTTTTTTAATATTCAAAAAAAAGAGAATGTTGTTTATCTTACAGATTAGACAACTATGTCCAATCTGTGGGCGTGTTCGCACTTGTGAGTTGTCTACCAGATTCTGATTGAATCTCTGTTGCGAGGTGGTAATCAATGATAAAGTATTTATCATCACCAGTTTCCTCATCATGGGCAGAACCAATTCTTTGTGGGCCTTGGAACAATGCTATTGTTGGTTGCTTTGAAACGTCTGTACAATAAATGTCACCTTGTTTAATGGCGTTATCCAAAACTAATCCTACTCCAGGGAAACCTGGTAGTTCTCTAGTTCCAGGTTCAAATGAGTGTTCACTTGCTCCTGTGGATGCTACACCTCTTACAAAGGTATTAGACATGTATTTTGCAAAGTCGAGTTCGTGCATACCTACTCTGTCCAAACTACCACCTACACCACTACCTTCGATTTGTAATTTTGCAATTCCCAAATCAATTAGTGGGGAGTTTGTAGAACGGTCAGAACCAGATATGAAGCTATCCCAAACACCTTGTACTGCTTTTGCAGTCAAGTCACTATCACAAACAGAAATAACATCAAATGATTGACGTTGTTCTACTTTGTTAGATGCGACTTGGATAGAATCTTGTAGTACGTTATGAACATTCTTTAGTCTAGCCTCTTCGTGAATCACGAATTTAAGACCATACTTGTTGGCTTCAAATGTACTTCTTGCATAGGTAAGTTCTTTGGTTTGTCCTAGCATGCCTTCATCTAGTTTGGTCATGCCTTGGAATTTGGTTGCTGTATCAATGCTGATTAACAGATTTGGTACTGCAATTTCTTTTGCCAAGTTTTTACCTGCATATGTTCTATCATCTTTACCTAATACGGTTTCCCAGACATTTACAATATCAACTGCAGAGTTTGTAAAGCTTCTAAGGGCTGCACTTCTCTGTCTTCCACCTGCTTTTATGTCAGAGACATAATCTTCTGCAAGTGCTTTGAACTCTGAATCTACAAAAGCATCATGTTGATAACTTCCGTTACCAAAGTTGTCTTTTGCCATTTTCTGATTTTCAAAGTGTTTGTTGAAGTCATAAATTGCATATCCATTGGATTCACCAAATGAATATTTTGGAGCAGATTCAGTAGCATATACTGTTTTGTCTACTGGATTTAACCATAGTTGCATACCATTATAGTCTGCTTTCTTTTGGTTGAATACTTTAGTAGCCATATCTAGTAAGCTCCTATGAGGATTTCAATTACATCCCCATCTTCTGCATCTGTTGGGTCAAAGTCTGCACCGTCAGTAAATGTTTCTGCATAAGGCGTTGTGCTACCTGTTGCAATACTTCCACCTTCTTTACCATAGTAAGTTCCTACAATTTCATCAGTGTTAGTACCTGCCCAGACAATTACTTGTCCTGCTGTACTTGTTGCACCTTGAACGTATGAACCTGGGGTAATTGCACCATCAGCTACTACAGTGACATAATGTCCTTGTACTGCTACTGGGCAAGATAAGTCGCCATCAGCTCCAGAAGAATTATCTACTGTTTCTAATGCGACAAAGTGTGGGCCATCTGCTGGGGTTGTGGTTTGGACAATTAAGTCGCCACCAGCATCTCTTACTAACACATTACCTTTGGTAAGTGTAGTAGAAGCTGCTACTCCGATTCTTCGTATTGATAAGAGTGTTTGTTCTTTAGTGATTGTTCCAGCACCAGTTGTACCGTATGCCATTTATATCACCTATAAACTCATCATCTCATTACTACCTTGCTTTGCAAACTTACTATTTGGTTTAATCCAACTAGTCATGTTTTTGGCTGGTTTGTAAGAAGATGATGCTCCTTCGTTAGTTGTTTTATACTGTTCAATAGAATCTATTTTTGCTGTCCATGTTGCAATAGAATCAGTTGAGTTTAGAACTTCGTCATACTTTGCTTGTTGGACACTGCCATCATGCAATTCTGCGAACTGGGTTGCAAGTTTTTCACGATTTTGTGAATCGAGTTGAGCTTGTAGCTCTCTTACTTGTTTTGCCAGTCTTGGTTCTTCCTCTGATTCTTCTGCTACTGGAGCTTCCACTGGAGCTTCTTCTACAGGAGCTTCGCCAGGTACTTCTTGAGCACCTGATGCTTCTGCTGGAATAGCTTCTGAAATCTGTGCAATTTCGTCAATTACGACTTCTAAAGCATCTACGACTTCTTGTGGGCCTGCACTACCTGCACCAGATTCTTCTGGTGCTGCTGGTGCTGCTGCTGCATCTACCATATCCATAGCGATT
>Ga0233427_10005055_pt1 | contig 10682 bp, 4 predicted proteins | sample SI_118_April2016_5_FD_179885 | JGI IMG/M metagenome (GOLD analysis project Ga0233427, IMG submission 179885) | Seawater microbial communities from Saanich Inlet, British Columbia, Canada - SI_118_April2016_100_MG | ecosystem: Environmental > Aquatic > Marine > Inlet | place: Canada: British...
CAAGAAAGACCCAAGCACAGGAAACCGCGTTGCCAAGCCCAATCCAGAAAGAGAATGGATAGTCAAAGAGGCTCCCGAACTGCGAATTATCACCGATGAACTTTGGAGCCAGGTCCAAAATATTAAAGCAACGAACGCCCCTAAACAGGTCAGTAAGCGACGACGACCGAAACGGTTGCTTTCTGGGATTGTCTCGTGTGGAGAATGCGGTGGCGGTTATACAATCATCGGAACCAACCGATTTGGCTGTAGTTCCCATCGTGAAAAGGGAACGTGCTCCAACAATAGAACCATATCCGTTGAAAAGTTAGAAGAACGGGTTCTTAACGGGCTGAAAGAGCATCTCTTGGAACCCAATATGGTTGCCGAATATACTAAAACCTATATCGCCGCGTTAAAAAGGCATAGAAGTCAGAACACCACCCAAAGACACACTAAAAAACGAGAATTGGACGGATTGACCCGAAAAATTAGCCTAATTATAGATGCTATTGAAGATGGGGTGGATACGGCTGCTATGCGGGACAGGCTAAAACATCATAGCCTACGCCAAACACAATTAACGGAGAAATTAAAAGAGGTTGAAAACCCATCGGTCGTTGAGTTTCACCCCAACCTGCCAGATATGTATCAACGCAGAATTGAAGCCCTTCAGAGTGCCCTAAATGAAGAAGGCATCCGTCATAAGGCAATACAGATACTTCACACCCTAATAGACAGGATAGTGCTCCATCCAGGCTCCAAACGGGGAGAAATCCACATAGAACTTCACGGCGACATCGCTGCCCTTCTGCACTTAATGGAACAGAAAGGGAACGATTCAGGAGAAGTTATGAATTGGTTGGTTGCGGGGGCTGGATTTGTTCAAGACCCTACAATATCTATGCATGTGTAGATATGGCAGAGCATTAATCGCTGCAATGTCAACTTATAGAGGGTAAAGCAGACATTAATTGAGATTGGTGATTAGGTCTGCCGGTGACCCAGAACGAACAATTAGAAAAGCCAATCAATGGATTCGTGAACCTGTCTTAGTCCGCTTATTGTCCTAAATGTTTGTCTAGGAATTTACGAGTCAGATCTGCTGCTTTTTCATGGGCTATCTTACCGTACTCCTGATAATTTTCGGATGAAAATATGTATGCTTCTCCCCGTGTACGTTGTGAGTTGCTGATCTCGGGGGAGTTTCTTCCGGCCTAACTAAAACTTAGGGTGCCCGACGAACTCAACCGTCCTTCGATTTGCCCTTTGGGGTTGGCGCGTTCTTTGGGAGGCAGGCCTGGACCATGAGCTTGATGACGCTGATCTTGTGCTGGGTTTTCGTCATCTTCGATGTCCCGACCCGCACAAGGTCGATAAGGAAATATCGTTCCTTGTCCAATAATTCGATACGCGTATGTTCCGTCAGGCGCACTTCAGCGTCCCATTTACCTTTTGTAAACTGGACGTTGTCGATTACCACGTCCACCCCGCCGCCGGATTGCACGTCCATGTACGTATCCGGAGTCGTAATCCGGAAACAGGCGAGGAGATCGTAAATCGGCAGTAGGGGAATGCGGGTGTGCGGCGTTCCCCCATAGACCATCCAATTGTCGGGGGAATAGGTGCGCATATCCTCGATGACTATGGATTTTCTCTTGAAGGCCTCGACTTTGGGTTTGGCGGCGGCGGCGACCTGCCATGAATTGGTCTCAGCGCCAACGACAGCGGACGGCGCCAGCAACGACGCCACCAATATCAAGGAAAGCGATCTCAGTCTTATCATCTTATCGTCCTAGTCGGACGCGCCGGGCATCCTAAAAATACAAGAATTCCACGGCGCGCTTGATCCTAAGGCCAAGGCCGATCTCATCCTCCCACTTCTCTAGCCTAACGTCGCCATTGCGAAATTCCTTGAATAGGCGGCGATCTTTCAAGTGCTGGAAGACAGCGTCCAGGTTCGAGGCTGGTTTAAACCAATCGGAACGGCCCTTGAGCTCGGCCAAGTTCGGCTGTTTGACCTTTGCATCGGCCGGATTGGCGCGGTCCATTTTGGGCGAGCCGTCTGCGTGAACATAGCGAGGTTTCCTCGGCGTCAGCAGGATCAGGACCGATTTGGTGAAGTCGAGCGTATCCTGATGGCTGAATAAATACTGGAGAACCGGAACGTCCTGCAAAAGCGGCACGCCGTCGTTGAGCTTTTCCGTTTCCTTTTCGCTCAAGCCGCTGATCACTAAGGTGTCACCAAACTTCATGGCCACGTTGGCCGTGAGCAGTGTCTTGGTGACCTGAGCGAAAGCTGACAGTGTGGTCTGCGTGGTCCGCCCTTCGATAAAGGCGCGCGCGGCCTCGACCTCCAACTGGACGACGTCGTCGCTCAGGAACTTGGGCGTGACATGGAGCTTGATACCGACCGGGATTTCCTGCACAGCGCCCTCGCTGCCCGAGGACCCTGTCAGTTCCACATGCAGCACAGCACCGGTGAAGAACTCGGACTTCTTGCCGTCAAGCGCCACCAAGCTCGGCCGTGCCAGGACCTCGTTGTGGTCGTTATTGTCGTTGAAGATGTTCAAGGAATAGGTGGCGGCAATGGAAAGCGTCGGCGTATAGGTGAACACCGTCGCCTGGGAATTGGCTGCGGCAGCGTTGACCGTGCGGGTGTCGGAGTACGTGAACGAGGTGCCGCCTAGCGTCGCCGTCAGCCCACTGAGCAGGTTCAAGCCCTTGTCGGTGACCCGTCGTTCCTCGGTACGGATGATGACCACGTCGACCATTGCCATCCGCGTCGCTTGCTTCTTTTTCTTGTCGCTTGAGGAACTACTGCTGTTGGACGAGCTGTCGGGTTTAAGCCCGGAGCTCGCTTCCTTGTCACCGAGGATGTCAGACGTCGATTGAGCCAACTGAAAGCCGGCATTGCGTGTGTGGAATTGCCGCCAATCGTTGACACGCCTGGCGACGCGCTTGGTGCGCTCTCCATTGGTGTCGTTCACGGCGTCCTTGTAGGAGACGAGATTTAGGTCCGCCTCGTTAAAACGGCCGCCGGCCGCGTTCACAAGCGCAGACATGCGCTGGACTTCCGCATCTTTGGGCGCAATATTTTGCAGTTTTTCCACTGCTCCGGCCGCGGTCTCTAGGTCCTGGGCGTAATAGGACGCGACAGCCAACGCTTTTAATAATGTTGGCTCGTCGGCTGCAAACAACAACGCATAGGAAAAGGCGTCCTGGGCCTCTCTGAACCGTTGGTCGTTGAAGTTGATGTGTCCCAAATGGTAGGCGGCCCAGTAGTTGGCTGCATCATACTGGAGCGCCAGCCGGTAGCCGATGGCCGCGAAATGGGTCTGGCTAGCATCGCCGGCAGCCGACCTGAGGTGATAAGTGAGGCCGTTCAGGAAATGCAGTTGCGAGTTCGTGGGGTCGAATTTTAAGGCCCGGTTAAATCCTGCCTGGGCGGCGACGTAATCGCCGCTTTCCAACGCCTCAAGGCCGGCACGAACGAACGGAACGCCCAGCCCTTGAGCCGTCTTGCCATCCATCAGGTCGCTCAGGTTGCTGTCCTGAAGCGGGCTCGGCGGGTATTCCCCGTCGCCGGTGGCGCACGCCCACAATACAGCCACCATCAGCATCATGGCAGTCAAACGTCCGAATTTCATGATTGTCCCCCTCATCTTTATTCGTCTCCCGTAAACTCCACTATTCCACCAAATCAGATCAATTACCCGTATAAAATACATATAAATCCGGAAAACCCTAATCATCATGGGGGTACCCAGACCGACACCCGGTCGGCCCCGTGTTCGATTACGGCAAATCGGTTAGCGGAAACCTTCATCCAAGGTCCCCACCTGCCATCCGGCCACTGGGCCCGCACCTCCGCCGTCTCGGCGTTTCCCAATCCGAAATGCAACCAACCCCACTGGCCGCCGGCATGGCCGCCGCCGACGGTGATCTCGCGGCGCTGCACGCCGGTAGCCGTCTTGATCTCAACCCAACAGCCGACGCCCATACTATTGCCACCGGCCATCCTGAGCTTTACCCGAAGCCAATTGCCTGTGCCCCCGCCGTCGTTGCGCCAGACTTCCGCCGACGCGAGACGGTTGGTAACGACGAGATCGAGCCAGCCGTCGTTGTTCAGATCGACAAGGGAGCCGCCGCGACCCAACAGATAACTGAGCACACCGGCTTCCTTGGCGCCTTCTTTGAATTGACCGTTTGGCTGTTGAATCAGCAGATTGTTGGGATCGGCGTCGGCGGCGAGACCGCCTACCTCAACCTTGCCTTTGACGACCAAAAGGTCGGCCAGACCGTCGTTGTTGACGTCGCCAAATTCCGCGTGCCAGCCGGTAGAGGGCCTCAAATCACCGCCGGCAAACGGTCGACCCGCAACGACGTTAAAAGCCTTGGCCTTGTCCCGGTAGTGCGGCCTCGCCGCGCCTTTCTCCAGAACTTCGAACCGGTTATCGGTGATATTTGTCAAATAGTATTCGGGGTAACCGTCGCCGGTAACGTCGTGAGCGGCGATTCCCATGCCCCAGATGTTGATCTTTTGCCAGCCTTCTTCGCGGCCATAGAGTTTGGGTCCCGCCGGGGTCAACTGGACCAGTTGTTCCTCGCCAGAACGGTAAAATTGCATATCGTTGGAAATTCGCAGGTCCGGAACGCCGTCCCTGTTCCAGTCCGAAAACAGCATCGAGAGCGCGCAGTGACCGGGCTTTAAGGCCAGGGAAGGAGCAAACCCGTCACCGATTTCATTGGGGAGGAAGATGCGGTTGTCATCGCAATCGCCATACCCCATGGTGATGGATCCCCGTTCCAAGAAGTTGCCGATGGCCAGTGTCGGCCATGAATTTCCTGCCTCCCAAGTGGCAGAGAACGCCGTTGTCCAGGCGTTGCCGCCGTCGAAGTTCCAAGCTTCGTTGGCGCGTTTGAAGGTGCACTCGCCGAGCCCCCGGTAAAGAATATTCTCGCCGATGCGAAGCAAAACAAGGTCGACATGGCCGTCGCCGTCGACATCCAGCGGATAGGCTCCTGTGATACGCTCCAGCGCCAGCCCAGAATTCCAGTCCTCTTTGAATTTCAAGGCGCCGCCCTTTCGGCTCTGGTTGCGGTAGAGCGTCGACGTCCCGGCCCCGCCGGCAAAGAATAATTCCGGCAATCCATCGCCCGAACAATCGAAGGCAGCAACGCCGCCGCCGGTCATGAACAGCATTTCTTCGCCGCCGTAGATTTGGTCGATGCCCGATGCTTTCGTCTCGGAGATAAAACGGGGAGCCTCAGCCGCCAGGGCTGGTGTCGCCAGCAAGGCAATGACAAATGCCAGAGGTGCAAACGCTCGGGTCATCACAAGGTCTCTAAGAAGCGGTGAAGGGCGGACCGACTGATCTCGTCCAGTTCCCGATAGGCCTGGACCACGGCAGCCGCCTCGCCACCGTGCCAAAGAATGGCTTCCCTGACGTCCCTGGCCCGACCATCGTGCAGAAGGGGTTCGTTCTTCTCCAGCAACCGACCGAGGCCCATGAGCGGCGCAGTGCGCCATTCACTTCCTGTGGCTGAGCCTTCCACAAGACCATCGGCCAGCCCCGGGCCTGTGTCGTGTAACAACAAATCCGTGTATGCGTGTGTTGCGCCGCCGCCGGTCAACGGCATTTCGGGGACATGGCAGGCGGCACAGCCGATCCGCTTGAACAAGCGCTTGCCCTTGGGCGCGACGCCACGCGGGAGAAGCGCATCAAGTTCAACGACAGTGGCGGTGACAAGTTTGATCACATGGCTTGATAACTCGCGACCTTCGCTACTGGGACGCTCGCCATGGGTGGCACTATAACAGTCTTTCTGCGCTGGCGTGCAATCGCCCCAGGCCGGACCTATGATCCTGGACGACAATCCCAAATCCATGCGAAAGGCCTTGGCCGTCTGAACCTCCAACGACCATTGGCCCGCCTTCCAGCCGAAGCGGCCAAGCGCGGTGCTGCCGTCGTAAAGTTTGACCCGATTGATGCGCCCGGAAATGCCGTCGCCGTTCCGGTCTTCGGGATCGGAAAGTTTAATCAAGGTGGCCTCCGACACCTTTTCCAAATCGCCATTGCCATGGACCGCAGGCGACACCCGGCCTGCGATCAACGTCGTCTTAGCCAGCGGACCGTAGGCCGGTTCACGCAGTTCAAACACCGGTTTTCGCAACATTGTTCCGGAAGCGTCGCGGACGGGCTCGAAACGCACCGCCGGAACGCCTTCGCCCTTCAGTCCGGGGACGGCGCGCTGCTGAATTTGGCCGCCGTAAACAGGATCGCCAGATTTGCCAAACCCGACTTTCAACAAAAGGCTGTCGCCCTTGATCGTCCCGTCGGCCCAGATCGTGAATTTACCGCGATTGCCATTTGGGTGACAGGCGGCACACGAACGGGCATTGAACAAAGGGCCTAGACCATCACCCGCTGTTTCACCGCCGGTGATCTGAACCGCCGGAACCCATTTTTTGTTATAGAGTTCCATGCCTTTATCGACAGATCGCTTAACCGGATAGGCGACGGTCTTCGGTTTCGCCGCCTGCAGGACCGGGTAGAAACGGGTGAACACCCAGTCCTGATCGGCATAGTAATGACAGCCGGCGCAGCCGACTTCCTCCATGGAGCCGATCTCGTGAACCTTGTCGCCATAGGGCGGGCTACCGAAACTGAAGAATCCCCAAATCGTTTTCGGATAGCGTTCGGCATCCTTGACCATGGCCATGAGCCCTAAATACCGACCCGGGATCAAGGCATGGTTGTTCATGTATTCGGCCTCGAGCACATCGAGGCGTTCCTGAACGATCATCGTACCGGTGCGGAAAGATCCGGTCTTCTTCCAATGCGCGAAGCTTTCCGGGTCGATATAGACGTATTTAAAACCGGGCAGGTAGGCCTCGCCGTTGTTCATGCTGTTGGGCGACGTCGGCGAGCCGATAAACACCCACTCGCGCCAGTTTTCTGGCAATTCCAGCTTGCCGTCAGCATCGAAGCGGGCGGGCGAGGCGGCATGGACCACAGGGGCCGACAGGGCCAGCAGGAGGACGAATGCCGCAAGATATGTGCCGAAGCGGCCCATCAGTTTGTTATATCCAACTTATAAGTCGTTCCTGGCGTGCGGCTGAGAACTTCAAAGTTGGTCGCCCCCTTGGCACCGAGCTTGTTGTACCAGCAATTATTATCGCCCCAGGTCCAGCCAATGACGGTTTTGTCGTCAACCATGGTCCGGCACGTGTACACGGTTGCTGACCAGGGCTTCTGCCAGAAGCCCATCGGGTAAGCGTTTTCGGGCAGGTGACCGCCAACATTCTTTTTCCATTCCGCGCCAGTCGCAGATTCAAGGATATCGTAGGATGTGACTTTCCTGACTATGCCCGAGAAGGGCTCGACATAGACGCACTTGCGATTGACGACGACCCCGGGAATAACGCCCTGGTGCACAGAATTCTTGGCACGGCAGACATACCACTTGGGTTCAGGCAGCGGTTTGTAGTTCCGTTTCAGGCGATCTTTAATGACAGCAATGTCGTAGTCGTCCTTACCAAGTCGCACTTTATTTTTTATCGCGCCCGCTTCATGGGCTCGACATTCGGCCTCAATCAATCCGATTTCCAAATCCGCACGCGCAATTTCCCCCCACTTACCCCAGCCATGAGCACTATGTTTCTGATGGCTCCAATAGGCGAGTTCATAGTTCTGGGCCGGCGTGCAACCGGGATTACTGTGACGCGCCGCCCAGTTTCTGTCGTTTTGCAAGCGAGCGAGTTGGACGCGTTCCTCGGCATGTTTCTTCAGCGTATAGGCCGGCATCCTTTCGGCAATCGTATAGGCGGCATCGAATTTGACCTGACCGGATGGGAATCTGGCGGAAGTCACCCCCAGTTTCCAATAGGTGCCGTAAGAAGACGCCTTTGTCGGCACGAACACCGATAGGGACCAGTTCTTGCACGACGCTTGAGCGACCGCCTTGCCCTTGGTCCAGTATTCCTGTTCCGTGCAAAAATTGGTCTGGGCGTTCTTGATTTTCCATCCGCCGGGAACCTGAACTGCGCCCCACCACTGGTAATCCAACTGGGTACAGACGGCTTCAGACAAATCCACGTTGTTCTTATAATCATGGGGCTGCAGGCATCTGCCGGTGGCGCGGTTGACGAACTTGATCCTGCCTTCGATATCGATCAGATAATCGTAGCGCGCGACTTTGTTGCCCAAACAGGACACCAGATGAACCGGGCCATCGATCTTTGATGCCGAACCGAAGCAAAGGCTGCCGGGATCAGACCTTAAGGCAATGTTGGCCTTGTGATACTTGGGCGATGCGCTGTCGGCGACACGGAAGACCTGATTGGCTGAACCGACGCAGGGTGCCCATTCGGCCTTGGCCTTGCCCGGCACGCCATTAGAATTCGAGAAGTGCAGGCAGTGGTCGGAAGCCCGGTTTGCGAGTTGCATCCAACCGTCGCCGTGCTTCAGGACCTTCCAGTAGTATTCCGTCGCATTTACACAGCCGCTCACTTTAAGTTTGCTGTCTCCTTTGAAAACCGGGAACGGGAAGGAGAAGTTGTCGAACTTCTTCTGCACCGTCGTCCATTTGCCTTCCAAGGAAACACAAGCGCCGCTGCCCTGCTGGTACAGGTACACAAATCCTCGGGCTTCCTTGACGCTATCGGAGCCGAAGGCCGGTCGGGTGGACCATTTCTGGTTCGCCGCATCGGCGTTATTGCAGGGCAATTGGATGATATGGCCTCCCTCGTTTGCCAGGCACAGGCCCGTATGGCCGACTTCAATATATTCGTTTTTGAGGGTTAGGCTGACCGGATCATGATCGAGGCCGCTGGTTTTTATCGCCACTTGTTCTTTAAGATAGGCGGCGTTATACGCCTTGTAGCGCGCGGTGATGGCGTTGGCCGTCTTGTTGTAACCCTTGAAGTCTTTCGAGTACTTCGCCAATTCCCGCTTTTGAGACGCCTGCTTGGCGTCAATTTTACGCCCGATTACCGCATGTGCATGCCCTCTAAAGCCCTTCGGCAAATCCTTCATGACATGCTCGAATAGATGATCCAAGGCATAGAGACCCATCAGCCCCAGTTGCTCGACGTCGTATACGATATCTTTGATCTTAAAGGAGAATTGTTCATTGACATTGAGCCCGAACAGGTCCGCGACCAAGGCCAAGTCGACAGGTTCGTCCTTCGTGATAATGCCTCTGAGATCACCCTTGAATTCGGCTTTCTTGATGTTGATATCGGCAGCTTTGCCCAGCGCATCGACAAGTTTATCCAGCGCGCGCTTCATGATGCTGTCCAGATCGTCCAGCCCTTCGATGGCCTTTTCGGCAACGTACAGGACGCCCTTGGCAGAATCCCTTTCGCCGATGTAAAACGCGACGCGAGGATCCAGATCGATAGGGAAATGGGCGACCAGTGTTTCGGCCAGGCGAAGTGCCTCATCGGCAACGTCCCTGACCCCTTCCATGACCCGCGCCCTCAGTCCCCATCTCGCCTTACAAATGCCTTTACTCCAGCCGTGGCAGTGATGGTACTTGTGCCAATCGTGATTTATTTCGCCATTCAGGCTGTTGACCCTGTTTTCCGCACTCCGCAACCTGTGCTCGGCGGCGGCCCGTTCGCGCCGCACCTTGGCGCGCTCGGCGTTGATTTTTTTCGTCAGTCCATTGACCTTGTTTCTCGCCCGCTTGACCGCGACCAAGCCAGACTTTAGCCCCTTGCCCATTTCGTCAAAGGCCTCGTCCATGGCCTTCTTAGCCGGACCTTCGATAAACTTTTGGATATCCAAGGTGAATTTGCCATCGATAAAGAAGTCTGCCTTCTTCAAGTCGATCTTCGCCTTGTTGAGATCGAAACCGGTCAGTGACAGATCAAAATCGGCGGTAATATCAGGGCTCATACTTCCCTTCGCATGAATTTTGACTTCCGTCGCATCGAAGACGACGTCAAATTTCTCCTTGATGCCGAGTATATCGATATTGGAATTGATCTTGAGCAGTGGCACGCTTGTGACACTGGCCTTCATCAGGAACTCGTTGTCTTTCAGCTTTATCGGCCCCATGTCGAAATCGTCGATTGAGCCTTGGGCGTAAATTCCCGATGTTGGCGAGACCGAAAGCTTCATTTCACCCAGTTCATGACCGAGCCAGTTGAGGGAACCGTGCATGCCGAATCCCTCGGTCGTTAACCCCAAGTCCGCGTCCTGCGCGCCGGGTGAAACAAAGGCGAAAAGAACGCCCTTGGTCCCCTTCGTCGCCGGGTAGCCATTTCGCGCCGGCGCTGCCTTGATCCCTCTGAACGTCGGCAGGATGCCGGGCGGGATATCGAAGTGGAGTTTCTTGGCCAGCATGCTCAAGGCCACCTCTTCGATGAAATCCATCTCGATATACGTGGCCGTTGCCTTGAAGGCGACCGCTTCCGGCACCAGGGCTTCCGACAGGACCACATCGCCAGCCATGGTGAAGGTGTCGTTGGCGATAACTGTCTCGCCACCGAAGCCGAGCTTGAGGCCGCCGTCCTCGGTTCCAAATTCGAGGGTCACATTGCCCAGCGAAAAACCGGGGATGCCGAAGGGTTTGTGCCACATCCCCTGCATCTGCCCTTCGACCTCGAGGCCAAAGCCATCATCCAGGACCTGAACCTTGAGCTTGGCATCGAACAGAAGCGTGTCTTTCTTGATCTTGGTGCTGATCCC